>Ga0206125_10003923_pt1 | contig 13674 bp, 17 predicted proteins | sample Helgoland_Spring_4_FD_148598 | JGI IMG/M metagenome (GOLD analysis project Ga0206125, IMG submission 148598) | Pelagic subsurface seawater microbial communities from Kabeltonne, Helgoland, North Sea - Helgoland_Spring_Bloom_20160331_1 | ecosystem: Environmental > Aquatic > Marine > Epipelagic ... | reverse complement strand
AGGTACAAAGCTTTCATTTTTAAAGATGCTAAAGACACCACCATTCCCATAAAAATAACAGAGCCAGCTACAGCAGTTGTAATAATTAAGAATTTAGAGAGTACTGGGTGCGCTTCAATAAAGCCACGTATAAATTGAAATATTTTTGCGGTACCATCAATCAACAAATGAAGTAGCGGTGCTAAGGCAACAAAAATACCGTCCATAGCATTTGAAAATGAATTTCGCATCAGCTTCACTTTGCTATTGGTGGTAACTTGCATAATATCAAAAGCAGCCTGAACGGCTCCTGTTGAATTTTTTATCTTTTCCGTATTGTCTCCAAAACTTTCAGACAGCTTACCGCCCAAACCAATAACTAATTTTATAGCTTCTTGAGATCCAAATAAGTGCCCTATGATTTCCTGTTGTGTTCTTCCTGTTCTATCAGAAAAGGCTTTAATTTTTGGCATCAAAACATCTAGGTAGTTTTTCAAACCTCCCGATTTCTGAATAGAATCTGCATTGAATGCAATACCCAAGCTATTTGCCATTTTTACAGCTTCAGCTCCTGGTTTCAACATGGCAGATAAAACAGCGTTTAATTGGGTCGCTACTTCTGCAGGTTTTCCCATTACTCCAGAGGCAGTTGCAAAAACAGAGTTCAGCTCCTCTTGAGAGACTTTTAAATCTGCAGCTACAGCCGTTACTCGTGGCATTGCAGAGGCTAGTGCCTCTAAACTTGGAATTTGCCCAAGATTAACCGTTTTTTGAAAACCATCTTGTATTTTCCCTGCACTTTCCCAAGAGTCACCGTAGGCTTTTATAATGGAGGATGTAGCATCAACCACAACTCCTAATTGAGCGTTACCACCAATGGCCGCCTGTGAACTATCCTCTAAAAAGGAAATCCAATTGTTGGCTGGAACACCTGCAGAAATTACCGCATACAGTCCTTCAGACAATTGTGTTTTTAAGATTGGGATTTCTTCAGCTAAGTCTCTAACTTGAGTTTTGTAGGCCGCCAGTTCTTTTGCTCCTACATTCGCCATGGTGTTGGCTCGAGCCATGCCCTCCTCAAACTGGGCAGAGCCATAAGCCATGGCACCGAATACGGCCACACCTAATGACATTTTTCTAAGACCTGAAGTAAGTGTTGCGCTTTTTCTGTTGATTCTATCTAACAATCGGTCAACAGCCCCAATGGAAACACTTGAATGTTTTGCAAGTTGGTCTACACGTTTCAAAGGTTTTGAAACACGATCAACCAATTCCAGTATCCATTGTGTTGTTGTACTACTCATGTCTTATGTTTTTGATAAAACCTCGCTTAAAGCATTTTTAAAAACTGTTTTAAGATTGGCATATCTTATTTTTTCAAGGAATAAATGTTCCTCATAAAGTTGCGCCCATGTCTCATCATCTAGGCTTTCAGGTGCAATGCCGTAATTTTTTCTAATTACGGCATTGATGTGTTTGATATATTGAGAGTTGTTTTTTAGATCTAACTTCTGATCTTCTAAATGTAGTTGGAGATCACTCTCTTTTTCTCCATTAACTTTCCCACTTCATCCAGGACACTTAAAAAGATGGAAGTATCTCCTGAGTCTTCATCTAAGAACTTCATGTCACCGCCCAAAACACAATTATTGATAAGTATTTCGTTTACTTTGTCAATGTTCTTGTCTTGGCCATAGGTTGCAATGGCGCTTAAAATATTTCTTGTAGGAGCGCAAATGATAAAAGTTGCTTTTTCTCCTTTTCCATCAATATCATCCTCATTTAAAGGAATTTCAATTTGTTTTAATTTTCCTTTGGTCTGCTTCCATTTCTTAATGTCTGCAGGTGTGATATCTTTGAACTTTGTAAAGGTTGGTTTGTCCATAATTATACGTTCCAGTTAATATGTGAAGTTTTTAGTGTGTGATCCTTTGAAATTGTTTTGTCTCCTTGTTTGACGTCAACTCCGTTATTTATGAATCTGCAATTCTCAATCACATCTTTGTAAATAGTTCCTTGATAGTCATAAGCGACAATAATTGGGAATGCAGGAATGTCCTGAATCCTCATACCTTGTGGCAATGATTTTTGAATTGCCAAACGCTCCTCAATCGTAAGTTCAATACTTGCACTTGGCTTGTAGTTTCCTTCCGATTCTCCAACGGGCATTTCTCCAGCTCCGTATTGGTTTTCTATTTCTTTTTCGTCACCATAAGCAACTTTTAAAATACCGACTACATCACGGCCAAACAATCGAACAGAGATTTTACTCCATCCGACCATGGTTCCAAGTGAGTTTATAATTGTTGGTGTATTTGCCATCTTATCCTAATTTATTTGTTAGTCCTAAATCGAAAGTAATTTCATGGATGATGTTGTTAAACACCACACTTCCTTTTATCAATAGTGGAGTTTCAGCAGTAATAGTCTGCTTGGCATCCACATAAATAGAAGCTCCTGAAATTTCTCCTGAAGCAACCATTGCCTCTAAAGACTTTTCTGCAATTACTTCTAATTCCTTCGCCTCTACTTCTCTAATAAATCCAGTAGTAGGGTCTTTTTGCATGTTTGCTTTCACTCTTGGCAATAACACCCCTCTTACTGTTGAGGCCGCCTTATCCCAAACACGGTTGTTTTCAATACGTCCATAGTCAGAAGAGTCTAACGTACACGTATGGGAATCGTTGAAATAAAACCCTCCGTAACCGTTGTAAGAACCTACATAAATGTATCCTTTGTCATTCAAGGCTTGAATCTCTGCAGGTGATAGATCGTTGAACGATTTACCATCTTGCAAACCTGAAGACATAAAACGCTGCCTTGCCGTATTTGACAATGAATAATTAGGGTTTCCGATATATAGGCTAGGTTTTTGCTCAATGTCAATAGATCCAATATTTTCATTTACTTTACGAACCGAAATTGATCCTAAAGCTGTCCCAATAGCCGCATAAGTTTCATGCGCTGCTTTTACAGCTCTAATTATTGGATCCTGAGCAATGACAATTCCAATGTTTTGAGAGTCGTATGCTCTAGCGTCAGGATATGCTGCAATGGCTGTAGCCAATGTAAACTCACCACCCTCCACTAAAACACTTGAAATATTTCTGTTTTCAGTTCTCAACTCAGTAACCAACGTTTGATATCCTGCAACATACACCGCCATGTCGGCAGGTGCATCTGCAGAATTTCTAACCAAACCTATATTTGTAATATTTGTATGCTCTCTTACAATTGCTTTGATGTTGTCGTTTGTCAACGTACCATCATCTAAAACAACAAATAGATTTCCTTCTGGAGACACTCTAAAAAACTCATCAATATGATGATGTGCCAAAATATCATTGGTATCATCAAATGATGGTGTGATTCCTATTGCCTCAGCATCTGAAATACTTAACAGTTCAACTGCCGTTTTTATAGCCAGTCCCGTAGCAGCTACTGCTCCACCTATTACCAACAGACAAACGCCATCGCTAATACTAGATTTTAAGCCTAAACCACCTGTTGCTTGATTTACATTTACACCTTGAAATCCCATATCTATTCAGCTTTTTTAGATTTCATTGCCTCCTTAATTACTGCAACTCTCTCATCATTGTTCGACGCTTCAGAGATGTCAATTTTATTTGACGCTGCGTAAGCAATCAATTCATCTTTTTTCATTTTATCAATTGATTTCTCAGTTGATTCTCCCTCTACTTCTCTCGAAAAAGAGTACACCTTCATCTCCTTTTTTGAGTTGGTGTTTTTATGCAGATTTGCCGCATTCTCCGTGTAAAACGGATATCCATCAGTTGTAATAAAAACCTTGTCTAAGTCTTTATCTTTTGCAAATTGCTTTGCTGCTATTTCTTTTAAGTTTGCCATAACGGTCTTATTTTTTTAAGTTAATTTTTGATATACTAGGTGCTACTTTTTCAACAGAGCGCCCAATCACATATCCTCCAATTCCTAATTTTAACAATGCCCAAAAGTCAGGTTCTAAAACTGCGTTTGGCAAACCAAAAGCAGGGGCAATAAATTTTGAATACATTACAATAAAACCGAACGACAACATTAAAATTGGTCTCCAACTTCTTTGTAGAAAGTTTCCTTTTGCCTCGGTTTGAATAATATCTGCGGCCATTTTATCAGCCTCTAAAGCCTTTTCTGAAATGATTTTTTGTAATTCATTTCTCAAAAGTAATCGCTCCTCATCTGAGGTAACTACGTCATCAACGGTTTTAGAGATAATGCCTAAAACATCACCGGTAAGCCACTTAAATAATTTATTCATAGTCTTCTGTATTCTAACAACCGAGCCTTTGCGTAAGGCTTAATTGATACTTGGTTATTTTGATTTCCACCCAAAACATAAATGTAGTTTTCGGTTTCTCTAATAAATAAGGCTACATGCCCTTTCCAACTCTCTGGGGATTCACGCCAAAAAACAACCACATCTCCAATTTCTGGAGTTGTAACTTGTTTTCCTATGGTTCTCCAACTACGTGCATTTAATTGCTCGCTTCTAGGCAATTCAGCCTGTTTGGCACACCAATTTAAAAATGCTGAACACCATGCGGTTTCATCTTTTACCCAAGAACCATCAAATCCTATTTCTTTGAAATATTTGGTGATTTCAGGGTTGTCCATTTCTCCTGGTATTTCTCTGATTCCAAATTGAGAAAGTGCGATGTTTATAATTACTGCGTTCATAGTTGATTGGTTTTAACCCCGTAGGGTTGCGTCTCTCTTGCAATAAGTAGAGACGCCCTTTTTAAGTTGTTATGCTACGGCTCCAGAAACAATTGCTCCCTGACCTTTTAACGATGTTGGAATTGCAATAAAGTACAAGTCGAAACCTAATACCGTTTTACGGTTTTGAGGGTCGTTTTCTGCTTTCGCTAAATATCTTTGAACCGAACCACGAGCTTTCGCCGTACGTTGTGCTAAAAACAATACTGAAGCTTCAGTACCAGGTGTTGCAGATCCAAAAGGGATTTTATTCAATCCAGCATCATATACTGGTGCAATGATATCCTCATAGATTTCAAAGCCATAGTACTTTTTAGAAATCGCACCTTCCTTATGATTCTGATATTGTACGTTTAAGTTTTTATCCTCTGCCAATAAATCAGCAATATGGTCTGGGCACAATACCAATACACGTCCACGTTTAGGGATTTTCAATTTATCCAATTGCTTTTTGTAGTCAATCAAATCTTGAGATCTTAATTTTTTTCTACCTGTACCATCATCAGCTCCAGTTGTTGTGAAAATTGGAGTATCTGCCGTATTAGCCATTGGTGCCAACGAGTGCAATGCATGCTCTTGAGTAGTATCTTCTAATGTTTCTCTGTGTTGTTGTTGTACAGAACCTATTTTATCATAAGGCAATGCATACAGCTCATCATTAGATACTGCCGTATTTTCTGTTGAGTATTTAAACAAAGAAATTGCAGAACTTGTATCTGTTCTGGTACTCACATTGATTGGATATGTATTGTTATCAATCAGTACCTCAGGATCTGCTCCAATTTCATTTAACTTGATAACATCATTCCCAACCCATTGGTTTTTTGAAGGAACACGTTCTAACCAGGTACCTTTGTGGCGAAAGTGTTTGATTAACTCACGTTCTGCCAATTCTTTTTTTGCTACTGCTGCAAAAGCTACCGTTTCACCTCCAACGGATTTAAAAGCATCTAATGTGCTAGAGGCCACTTCTTGCCCTGATCCATTTGCAAAGGAATACCCCGTGAATGCAACCAATAGGACTGCTACTAAAATTTTGAATAATTTTTTCATTGTATCGTAATTTTGAATTTGTGGTTTATTGTTCTTTGTAATGAGCCTCAATTAAGGAAGTCTGAGTTGCCTCATCTAACTTTTCAAAAGCTTCTGGGTTCTTGTCTTGGTAATCTGCATACGTCCACCCTTTGTGGCTTTTGTCCGCATCTGTTTTTTGGCCAGGGTTTAACTGCTCAGAAATTGCCTCTACACTTTGTGCATTTTTAAAGATCTCTGTCAATGCTTCGATAGCCATTGTTTCGTAATGAGCTCTTAAAGAAGGATCAAGTTTTTTGTCCAATTCTGCATTGTCTAAGATTGCTTTTTTAGCAGCCTTTTCATCTGCAGCCTTTTTGTCAGCTGCTGCCTGTACAAGTCCATCAGCTTGACCTGCCTTTCTTTTCAACTCTTCAAGTTTTGCATCAACTTCTGGTTGAGTTGCCGTTGATGGTAGACCAATCGAAACGGCTAATACACTTAGTTCCATATTTATTTTCTGTTTTTGATTTGTTTCATTTTTTATTTCAGGAATGTTTGGAGCGCCACAAGCAACCAACTGCATGTGCGTATTTGCATCGATGTTTTCATCCTCATCTTCAATTGCATCTATAAGACCTTTTTTCAAAGCCTCTTTAGCCGTCATCCAACAATCTCCTTTTGCCCATAGTTTTTCAACTGCAGCTTTGGTAATTCCCATTTTTTTAGCATACACCTCTCGATACTCTTCTGTCATATCTTTGATGAGCTTCAATTTTGATTCTATTTGATCCTCATTCCCTGAAGGGTTCCCCATAGGTTTGTGAATCATAAATTTTGAATTGGATTTTGCCGTTGTGTGAAATTCAGCGCAAAAACGAGTTCCTGCTGAGGCTACCAATGCACCTGCTTTTACGGTTACTTTGGTAAAGCTGTCTGAAATAAGATTTAGCATTTCATTTGCCTCAAACACATCTCCTCCTGGAGTCTTTATATAGACAACCGCCTCTGTAATACCATCTTCTTTAAACTGGGCAATAATAGGCTCAATAATTCTTGATGAGGCAGTAGACCATTCATATATAGATCCCTTAATAGCAATGTGTGCTACCTTGTTTTTCTTAACTGCAGTAACCTCTAAAGGAAAACGACTTCCTAAAGAATCTGCGAAAATTGGATAAGAGGGTTTTGTACTATTCATACCGCAAAATTGCAGTACTATGAAGGTTTTTGAAAATTAGTGTATTTAATTAGGTACCATTTACTACCATTTTAGACAAAAAAACATACCGTAAAAATACGTTCATTTAGAAACACTCGCGATTTACTACAATTTTGTACCATAATTATGGCAAAAGAAAGTGAAAAAAGACTAGCAAAGGAGCATTTCCTAAAAGGGAAATCCCAAAAAGAGTGTGCGGCAATTGCATCTATTCAAGAAAAAACCATGGGTATATGGATTAAGAAATATGGATGGAGACAAGAGCGAGATGCAAAGATAAACTCTACCAAAAGCCAAATTGAAAACTTAAAGGTTCTTATTGGCAAACTTACCGAACAGCGCATCACTTTGATACGTGAAATTGAAAATGCTGAAATAAAAGGAGACTTGGAGAAAGTGAGCGCTTTACAATCGAAAGCCAGCAGGCTCTCCTCTGAAGTAGCGAACTACAACAAAACACTACTCACTTTAGATCAAGAAAACAAGATCTCTCTTGCCGATTATTTAGAGGTAATGTCTAAAATCTTCACAGCCGTTCAAAAGTACGATTCAAACTTATATATGAAGTTATTAGACTTTCAAGAAGAACACCTAACAGAAATCAGTTTAAAATTAGGATAATGAACTTACAAAAAACAGCATTTAAACAGCGTTTAAAGACGTGGTTCCAATATAAAAAAAGAATGTTTCTATTATGGTGGTACGATACCCCTAAAAGCAGACGTGATTTAGAAAAAGGAATCTACTACCTAAGAAAAGGTACCCTTTATCAAGTTGGGCAGCCATTTAAAATAGTGGATAAACACACAGGAAAAGCTCGTGTTCGATATATCGACAATTTGTTTTTCAACTACAAAACCAACCAAGTAACTCACAGATTTTCAGATAAACCCATTAAAGGATTAACAGAGCAGTTTGAAGCAAAAGGATAAAATAGCGTTACAGAGGTACCAGGAGAAACTGAAACTTATTCGGAGTTCCGGTGGGGCCATAAATCCTGATGAAACCAAAGAGGACAAACAAGCTCGTATTGAACGTGCTAAAAAAGATGTTCGCTTTTTGGTGAAACATTATTTTCCTCACTATGCTACTTCAGAAAGTGCCGATTTTCAAATTAAGTCTGCAAAAGACACTCTTAAAAATCCAACTGAAAAGAAGTTTGATGAATGGGGACGTGGACTGGCAAAGTCTGTATGGGATGATATCATAAAGCCCTTTTATTTGTGGATCAATGACCAAGCGCATTATATGGTTTTGGTGACTACCAACAAGGATAGAGCCTCGGAATTATTAGAAGATTTAAAAGCTGAGTTTGAAGCCAATGAAAGAATCATTAATGATTTTGGAGAACAAAAGAACTTAGGCCAATGGGAAAAAGGTTTTTTTATTACCAAAGATGGTTTTATTGCCAAAGCTTTAGGTGCAGGACAATCTGTAAGGGGTTTGCGTGTAAAATCTCAACGTCCAGATTATATTGTAGTGGATGATTTGGAAACCAAAGAAACCGTTGCCAATCCGAAACGACAAAAGAAACTAGCCAAGTGGATTGAATCTGATTTGATTCCTACTATGGATGGTGATATTAGACGTTTTCAATATGCCAACAACCGTTTTGCGCCTGAAATGATTCAAACCATATTGCAAGAAAGGCACCCAAAATGGAAAGTTCACCACGTAAAAGCTTACAATGCTTCTAGTAAAAGCTTACAATGCTTCTACTTATGAACCTGCTTGGCCACAAAAATACGGAGCGACCTACTACAAAGATTTAGAAGACGAAATTGGAACTTTGGCCGCCTTGGCAGAATACAATCATGAACCACATGTGGAAGGGGAAATTTTTACGGACGAACAAATACAATGGACAAAAATTCCTCGTATTGATCATTTTGAAATGATTGTAGCACATTGGGATCCTGCATTTGCAGGATCTACAAATTCAGATTTAAATGCTGTAAAAGTATGGGGACTGAAAGGGCGTAATTTTTACCAAATCGATTGCTTTGTAAAAAGTTCAAAGGTAAAAGCACCTGTTATTTGGATGTGTGAGTATCAACTTTCCCTACCTAAAGATGTAATTGTTCATTTTCGCTTTGAAGCTCAATTTTGGAATGATGAAATTGTAAGAACCATTGAAGAATGTGAAGATTTATATGGAATTACTTTAAATATTATAAAAGTAGATACTGAAAAGAAAATCAAAAAGTATGATAGAATACTTAGACTCCAACCGTACTACCAAAATAGCCGTGTTTATTATAATGAGAAACTGAAATCTCACAATGATACAATTATAGGTATTGCACAATTGAAAGGAATAGAGCCAGGATACAACACTCATGATGATTCTCCTGATGCGGATGAATTCTGTATTACAGAACTGAGCAAATATGTTGCTAGTAAAAGAAACTCAGGAAAGATATTAATGGCTAAATATGAACGTAAATCAAGATTTAACTAATGGCATATCAATTTTTAGAAAGCGGAGATTTAGAGGCAAACATCATTGCTCAGTTTTTAAGCGAACGAAGCGAGGAGGCACAAACAGCCATATTGGAAAATTTAGAGCTAAAAACTATTGCTCTTATAAAAACCAAACTGAACGGTAAGTACGACCTAGATGCCATTTTTGAGGCTTCTGGACTCGATAGACATTATTTAATAATTGACATCGTAGTAAAGATAGTGCTGCACCAATTTATTAGACGAAATGCTGCAAGGAAAGTGCCTAAAGACTATGTGGATGACTACAACACTGCAATGAAGTTATTAGAGTCCATAAAAGAGGGTAAGGAACAGCCTGTTGGTTTGCCTCCTGTAAAAGATGACAATGGAGACGAAGTACCAAAAGTAATGCATGGCAATAACAGAAATAACGATTTTTATATTTAAAATATGGGGACTAGAGAAAAAATAATTGACAAAGTCTTAGGATTTATCCCTGATGGAAGAATTCGAGTAGAAGCTGCAAACAGATCTGAAAAGGGAAATGGAAAAACTAAGTCTGAAGAAATAAAAAGAGCCTCTACGCTTTTTACTGCAAAAACTTTAAAGGATTGGAAAAATGCAATTGCATTGGCAACTGATCCTGAAAACCCAGAATTTTTATTTTTAGATGAGCTATACCAAAATCTTACATTAGACGCACATACCATGTCGGTTATTGAAACACGTGTACACCGTGTTTTGCGCTCTAAATTTGTATTTGTGAATGAAAGTGGAGACGAAGTACCAGAGGTTAGATCTCTTTTTGAACGTCCTTGGTTTGAGCAGTTTTTAAAAGAGGCGCTTATGTCGAAATTTACAGGTGTAAAATTATTAGAGATTTTTCATGTAGATGAGAATTTAGAGCTTATGAAAACTTTGAGCATTCCAATGGCTCACTTCAACACAAAAAAAGGAATCATTTTAAAAGAACCAGGAGACGAAAATGGGTGGGATTATAGATCTGGACTTTTAGAAAAGTTTTACCTGCAGGTTGGAGAAAATTCTGAATTGGGAATGCTTGCAGAAATTGCGCCTTTGATTCTTGCTAAAAAATTGGCAATGGGTTCATGGCTGGACTATATTGAGAAGTTTGGTATTCCACCACGCTTTGTAACCACCGACAATCCTTTAGAGGGCAGACAACAGGAACTGCTAGAAATGATGATAGAAATGATCAACAATCATGTTGCCGTTTTGAAAAAAGGAGAAACTATTGAAATTGGAGACATTCCTGGTACCGATGCGCACAAAGTATTTGATGAAATGCTAAAACGCTTGAACTCTGAAATATCAAAACGTATTTTAGGTCAAGATGGTACCTCCGACAATAAAGATGCTTCTGGTACCTATGGAAGTATTAAGGTACTGCAAGAGGTAGCCAATGACCGCCATGAAAGCGACAAACTTTTTGCGCAATACTTGATCAACAAGCAGCTGCTACCTCGTTTGATTTCCTTGAGTAGTTTTTACGCTCCTTTGGCCAACCTATCTTTTGATTGGGATGAGACTGAAGAAATGGAAAAAGGTGTTATGATTGATAAAGCCGTAGCACTTACTCAAGCAGGTTTTGTATTAGACAAAGATGTATTGGCCGAAAAAACGGGAATGCCGATCATTGATTTTAAAAGCCCTGGAGAAAACACACCTCCAGTTGAAGATCCTAAAAAAAAAAAGCTGAAGCCAACACAAAAGCAATAACCGCCTTTTATAATGAGGGGCATGTTTGCGGTCAACCTGAAGAAACCATTACAATAGAAGCTATTGATATAAGCTCTTGGTCTGAGCTAATAGATAAAATTGCAAAAGATCTGTTTAATGGAAAATTAAAACCTTCAGAATTAAATCAGAGTTTACTTCAAAAAACATACAACGAGCTGGAAAAAGGAGCCGCCGCAGGTTATGGTAAAAACTGGTTTAAGGTAGATATTGCAAATTCTACAACGGTACAACAGATCAAACAAAACATTTATCGTTTCTCAGGAGCGAAAACCTACCAACAGCTTGCTGAAATGAATAGTCATTTGGTTGATAAAAGCGGTAAAATTCGTTCTTTTAGCGCTTTTAAACGTAAAGTTGAAGCGGTACACCAGAATTACAATAAAAACTATTTACAAGCCGAATATCAAACCGCAAAGAGATCTGCACAAGCAGCTAGACAATGGAAAGGATATGAGGCTAATCAGGATTTATTCCCGAATTTAAAGTACATGACCGTGGGTGATGATAAAGTACGTCATGATCATGCAGCACTTCATGGAATTGTAAAACCTGTAAATGATGATTTCTGGAATACACATTATCCTCCAAACGGGTGGCGCTGCCGTTGCTATGTAAAACCTACTGCAGAAAAAAGCACTTCTAAAGAAGCCCCTATTGCTCCAGACAAAGGTTTTGAAATGAATGTTGGTAAAACACATCAAGTTTTTGATGAGAATTCACACCCTTATTTTACATTCCCTAAAAAGGAAGTAAGCTCTATAAAACAAGCCTTTGAAAACTTCAAGGCTATTGCTTCATACGGTAAGGCTCGCTTTGTGGCAGAAAACGGATCCAAAGTGTTTGTTTCTCCTTTTGCCGATGCAAGAGCTGACGAATTGATTGGAAACTACAAAGTAGCGATTAAAATTGCTGAAAAGTTAGATGTGGATGTGAAATTAAGACCTCATATTGATGGACAAATTTTGTCTAAAAAAAATCCTGAATATTTAATTGGTGGAAAATTAGCGGACAGGAAAGCTCTGGAGTCTAAAAATTATAAAAACGTGCTACGCTCTGCCAACAGGCAAGGTGTTGAAATTATCGTAATAGACTTACATAAAAACAAGGACACCATTGAAAATGCCACTAAAAGAATAAAGGCCATTTTAGAAAAAGAGAAAGTACACGAGAACATCAAAGAAGCTTATATTATTTCTTCAGACAGAAAAAAGATAAGTGTTTATAAACGAAAAAAGCAATCGTAAACGACTGCTTTTCTGTAGGGAACGTGCAAGGAATAACCCGAGCACTTAGCTACAGGACAAATATACAAAAAAAATGGGCAAAATAAACGACACACCCGATTTCGTGAAAATGGGAGCTCAATTAAAAAAGAATGCCGTGCGATTTGCAGGAGTTACTGGTGTGGAGTTTTTTAAAGACAGTTTCCAAAATCAAGGATTTACGGACGTTGGATATGAGGCTTGGGAATTACGAAAAAATGATCCTGATCCTGGAAGAAAGGTATTGGTACAATCTGCTTACTTAATGAACTCTATTGAGGTGTTTGATGCAAGTGACAAACGTATTGTGTTTGGATCTGATGCTGAGCATGCCGAGATTCACAATAACGGGGGAATTGTAAAAATTCCGATTACTAAAAAATCAAGGAAATATTTTTGGTTTATGTTTTCTGCAACTAATAACACCATGTGGAAAGCGTTAGCACTTACCAAAAAACAAAGTATCACCATGAAGATGCCTCAAAGAAAATTTTTAGGAGAATCTGCCACCCTAATGGGCAACTTTGATACATGGCTGAAAAAAGAAATTATTACAAAATTTAAACACTTATAATATGGAACTTGAAGACTGGGGAGAATTGTATAAAGAATTAGCTGTAAAACTTACGGACTTAGATGGAATAAACTGGTTAGACTTATGGCATAATCAAGTTGGATTTTTAGTTGAGGAACATCCGTTTCCAACACCTGCAGCTTTTTTAAGCTTTCGGATTTTAAACCCTGAAAATTTAGGAGCAAAAACACAACGTGTAAACGTACAAATTGATATTTATTATTTCTATGAAACGTTTTTAGATACCAACATGGGCGCATACAACCAAACAGATGCATTGGCCTATTTAAAGACCAATAATGACATTCATAGGGTTTTACATGGAAGCTCTGGAGAAAACTATTCTGAAATGACTAGAATAGGCTTTCATCCGGTTGATACTGGAAGTTCAGGAAATTTATACAAGCAGTCTTTTGTATGCTCTGTAATAGATGCCTCAGCTTCTCCAAAGTATAACGAAGCTTCTCCAGGGGAATTAGCATTTGGAAAAGGGACTAAACCAGAAGAGGACAATGAAGCACCGTATATAATACCACACTAGGAAACACGGTGGTATAAAATTGTAAGCTTCCCCAAAAACCGAACTGTTTATAAGTAGAAAAATAATCTTAACTTTAAACAGTAATTATGAGAAAAAGTAAATTTAGTCCACAACAAATAGCTTCTATTCTAAAGGAGTTTGA
>Ga0206125_10003921_pt1 | contig 13674 bp, 7 predicted proteins | sample Helgoland_Spring_4_FD_148598 | JGI IMG/M metagenome (GOLD analysis project Ga0206125, IMG submission 148598) | Pelagic subsurface seawater microbial communities from Kabeltonne, Helgoland, North Sea - Helgoland_Spring_Bloom_20160331_1 | ecosystem: Environmental > Aquatic > Marine > Epipelagic ... | reverse complement strand
TTAAAATGTTTTTTTTTAACAAAAATAAATTATTTTAGCGCCAAAAATACCAAAAAACAAATGGCCCTAAATTCCTTTTCGGATAATAATAATTCATTACAATTCAACTGCCTTGCCAATTCATTGGCTCCTTCAAAGAATTCAAAAAATAAAAATTATAATTTCCCATTTTCAATTGCTTTTTTAAGCTTGTTTATGATGCTGTTTTTTGGAAATAGTGTAATGGGGCAAACAACGCTATGGAGCACAGGGTTCGAGAGTAGTGATACTTTTCCAACTGGAAATGCTAACAATGCTACTTCGTTCACATTCCAAACTTCAGGGGGGAATTTCGCGCCTTCATCTGTTCAGATCACTGCTGAAGCTGCTCCAACAAAAGCATATGATGGCTCTGTAATAACAAGTTCTTTACCATTCGTTACGGGGAAGTACTATGTCGTTACTGTGTATGCAAAAATATCTGGAGGTTCTGGATTACTGCAAATTATGAAAAGTTCAACGGCAACGAATACTGCAATGAAAGCTGCAACAGGCTCAGATATATTATTGAGTACAAACCCAACGTACAATGTAACATCAACTGTTTATAAAAAATATTCCGTAGGTTTTACAGTTAGTTCGAATGAAACAAAATTTATTGGTTTCCAAATGCTTCAAAACACTTCCGCAGGAGCCCAGATGATTTTAGATGACATTTCCATAATACAGTATGACAAACCACAGTATGAAAATTATTGCCTTCCAGGCAATAATGCATGTAACGGCCCTACGATTACAAAAGCTACCTTCAATACTATAAACAATACATCGACTTGCTCGAATACTGACGTAAATGCTTATAGCAACTACTACACTACAGAAGCACCAACAACTTCTCTCCTTATAGGTTCTAGCTATAATTTAAGTGTAAATACAGTAGCGTCAGGAATTGTCTCAGTATGGATTGATTACAACAATAACGGAATTTTAGAAACTTCTGAGTGGACTCAGGTTTATGCTACAGGCACTAATGGTACAATAAGTATCACCATACCACCGTCTGCAATAGCAGGCAATACCTTAATGCGAATTAGAAGTAGACTTACAGGAAATTCAAATGGCTCAGCCGATGCATGTACAACATTTGCTTCAGGAGAAACTGAGGATTACATGATTACTCTAGTGACTCCTTCTCCATGTGTAACCCCTACCGCACAACCTACTGCATTATCTTTAACTCCTACAGGAAATACCATAAGTGGCTCTTTCATACTACCAAGTCCACTTGCAGATAATTACTTAGTAGTATTTAATACCACTGGTGTAAGACCTACGCCTGTAAACGGAACAAGTTATTCTATTGGCTCAACTGCTCTAGGTGGAACTAATATTGTTATAGATACTGATAACAATAATACTTTTTCAGCAAGCGGTCTTACTGCATCAACCACCTATTTTATTTACATATTCTCTTATAGATCACTGTGTTCTGGAGGACCATTATACAATTTAACGTCTCCTTTAAACGGAAGCACAACGACATTGACATTTTGCCCAGCATCTTCTACTTCCAGCACCTTTTTTATTTCTAGTTTCAATACAACAGGAGCTATTGTTGATTCTCCAATAAACACTACTGGCTACAGCACCACAGGATATGGCAACTTCATTGCTAATTCTCCAGCAGAGCAAATACCGGGTGGGGGCATAAATATTAATCTTACATTAGGCGGTGGTATCCAATATGTAAAAGTTTGGGTCGATTGGAATAAAAACAATGTTTTTGACGATGCAACAGAACTAACATTTTCTTCGTCCACTGCTTTTATTTCAAACACTTTTGGATTTGTAGTACCTCCTGGAACTGCAGTAGGAGACTACAAAATGCGAATTAGATCTAAAAAAACAGACGCCACATTTACTTCTTGTAATAATGAGCCTGATGGAGAAACTGAAGATTACACAATACGGATTATTCAAGATTGTACTGCTAAAATAACAAGTGCTGTAACAGTTGAACGTTGTGGAGAAGGCACTGTTACATTGAACGTTACAGGAACAGCTCCTACTACTTCTTACAAATGGTATACTGCCGAAACTGGAGTTGCGATTAGTGGAGCCAACAGTTCTAGTTACACAACTCCATCATTAAACCTTACAAAAACCTATTATGTAACTGCCTTAAGTGGCACTTGTGAATCTTTGATTCGTAAACCTATTATTGCAAAAATAAAACCAATACCCAATATCACGATTACCCCAGAAAACCCAGAAATTTGTGGAGACAAAAGTCTTTTAGAAATTTCTGCTGTAGGAAGCACTGAAGTTGTAGAGTTATTTAATGAGAGTTTTGAAGGTTCTGGCCTCGGTGGATTTACAAAAATAAATCTAGCAAACGGAACTACTACTACTGAATGGCAACAAAAAGCAAGTGTATACCCTACCACTACAGTTGTTTGGAAACCCGCTATTAGTTCAGGAGATATTGGAAATAAGTTTGCTTTCACAACATCAGATGTTAGTGGCTCAGGAAAAAGCCTTGTAATGGTAACAACCAACAACATCGATACTACTAATTACATTGATTTGACACTATCTTTTAGACATTATTTCTCCTACTACGGATCAGGTGATAGTGCAATAATCGAGGTTTCTACAGATGGGACAAATTGGACTGCCGTGAGAACTTATACTAGCAGTCAAGGGTCACCAGGAAAATTTACAACAGTATCTATCTCTTTAAATGCATATGTTGGTCGTACTTCATTAAAGTTCCGCTTTAGGTATGATGCTGGTTTTTGCGATGGTTGGGCAGTAGATGATGTGTTATTATATGGCACTAGGCCTTTAACCAGTAGCTTTACGTGGACTGGAGCAACTATTTCAGCTTACACTGATGCCGCAGCAACTATTCCATATACGAACCAACTTGTTAACACAGTTTACATCAAGCCTTCACTTACTCAATTAGAAGTAACGAACTGGTCCTTTAATGCTAATGTCCAACTCATTAACGGCTGTACCGCCACTAAACCTATAAACGTTACTAATAAATCAAAAGTATGGCAAAATTTATCTCAAGATTGGAACAACTCTAATAACTGGCTTCCAACTGGTATTCCCACATCCGATAATTGTGTGATTATACCCACAGGAACAAATGCTAAAATCATCAATACTCCAGATGCACTTGCAAAAAACGTTACAATAAAACAACCTACTGGAAATTTAGAACTTCAATCAGGAAGAAATCTTACTGTAACTGATTTTGTACATGTAGAAACAGGAGGCGTTTTTAACATAAGAAACAACGCTAGTCTAGTGCAAATAACTGATGCAGATAATAATGTTGGCATAGTTAACATTAACAGAATATCAAATCCAATGACAAAACTAGATTACACCTATTGGAACTCACCTATAAAAACCTCATCAGGTTTCACATTGGGGAATTTATCAACCAATAGCTCCCACAAATACTCTTGGATACCTGCTGTTAGTAATGGTTCTGGAAACTGGCAATACGAAAGCTCTTCTACAGTAATGGACCCAAGAAAAGGATATATTGTAAGAGCTCCTGATAATCACACAAATGGAAATAGTTATACAGCAACATTTATTGGCACACCAAATAACGGACTAATTTTAGCTCCTATTTCTAAAGGAACTAATGCTGACATAGCGGCAGCATTAGTTGATGACGAAGATGATGAATGGAATCTTATTGGAAACCCATATCCCTCAGGTCTTAGCATAATAAAATTCATCAATCATCCTGCTAATTTAAATGTGGTTGATGGAACAGTTTATATCTGGATGCACAATACACAACCAAGTGCAGCAGCTCCAGATCCATTTTACGGTGATTATGTTTTAAACTACACCTCGGAGGACTATGCAACAGTGAACAAAACTGGAACTACAGCAACTGCTTCTACTGGAGGAATTCCGCCAACTGAATTTATAGGAACGGGCCAATCATTTTTTATAAAGTCTGCGAATACAATGCCAAATGGAACAACAGCGAATGCTACATTTGATAATAGTATGCGTGAATCTGGAAAAAATAGTTCGTTCGCAAAAAAATCATCTTCTAAAGAAGTTGAAAAAAATAGGATTTGGTTGAACCTAACAAATAATTCCGGTGCCTTTAGTCAAATATTAGTGGGTTATCTAGCAGATGCTACAAATGGACTTGACAGAGGATTTGACGGAGAAAACTTCGGTGGAAACAATGTGACTTTTTATTCTATCATTCCAGAAGCTCAATTAACAATTCAAGGTCGAGCATTACCATTTGATCCAAATGACGAACTTAAACTAGGTTATAATTCAGCTATAAAAGGATCATTATCAATCAGAATAGACCACACAGATGGACTTATTAATACTCAAAAAATATATTTAGAAGACAAACTACTTAAAATCATTCATAATCTACGTGAAAAGCCCTACGCGTTTGACACTGAAGAAGGGGACTTTAATGATCGTTTTGTACTTCGATACCGCCCTTCAGATGTAAAAACAGAAACAGTTGACACTGATAATCCATACGGAATAAAAATTATTGTAAATCAAAATGTTACTGTACTATCTCCAAATGAACTTATTAAAAACATTGCAGTCTATGATATATCAGGAAGAAAAATCGATAATTATAAAAAAGTAGATTCTTTCACCTATACTTTAAATCACCTAAACAAGACAACTGCTGGCTTAATCCTAAGGATCACTCTAGATAACGATGAAGTGTTTAGTCACAAAATAATTTACTAAAAAATTGAATTCAAGAAATCATCCGCGCAAAGGGATGATTTTTTTGTAGTAAAAAGAGCAAACGTTAGCAGATCAAACTAGTCGTTAGAAATTAAATAATTAATAACAATTACATGCATTAGCTATAAAATCTATAAATTTGTAAATCAAAACAGTTTTTCCATTAACATAAATACAACAGTTGCCTTTTATAGGCAAGTTACAAATAGACATTACTTTTGAAAAAGTCTCGTTTAGGGAAGAACCAAATAACAACAAAATTGATTGAAGGAGAAGACTTTTATTACACACCCGAAGGATATAAATGCTTTACGGAAAAACACCACTTAAAAAGAGGCTATTGCTGTAAGAGTGGTTGTCGACACTGCCCGTATGGTTTTGATAAAAAAACAGGAACAATCAAAAAGTGAATTGTATTTAGCACTTAATACACAGTTATCAATAAACAAACCCATCAATATGGATATCTGTTCTCAACAATACAGGATTAAAATTTACAAATCCTATCACCGGTCGGATATTCGTTATCCATAGTATCTTATATGCTTGTTAAAACGAATAAATAATTCAATAAACATTTTAAGATGACTTTTAAAGAACAAATCCAACAAGGAATACCAAATATTTTACCGAATCCAAAACCGTTTGAAGCGCACATTAATCATGCACCCAAACGAAAAGATATTTTATCTCCAGATGAAAAAAAACTGGCGCTTCGCAATGCATTACGCTATTTTGACGCAAAACATCACGCTGAATTAATACCCGAATTTAAAGACGAACTTACCACTTACGGCAGGATTTACATGTACCGCCTACGTCCAGATTACGAAATGCGAGCACGTTCAATTGATGAATATCCGGGAAAATGCGAACAAGCAAAAGCAATTATGTTGATGATTCAGAATAATCTGGATTATGCTGTGGCACAACATCCACACGAACTGATTACTTATGGAGGTAATGGGGCAGTATTTCAAAATTGGGCACAGTATCTATTGACAATGCAGTATTTATCAGAAATGACAGAGGAACAAACGTTAACCATATACTCTGGCCATCCCATGGGTTTATTTCCATCACACAAAGAAGCACCAAGAGTTGTGGTAACTAACGGCATGGTTATTCCCAATTATTCGCAACCCGATGATTGGGAAAAAATGAATGCTTTAGGAGTTTCGCAATACGGTCAAATGACTGCTGGAAGTTATATGTATATTGGCCCACAAGGCATAGTACACGGGACTACAATTACCGTTTTGAATGGTTTTAGAAAAATAAAAAAAACGCCCGAAGGCGGCTTATTTGTAACCTCGGGGCTCGGCGGAATGAGTGGCGCACAACCCAAAGCCGGCAATATTGCAGGTTGTATCACTGTTTGCGCCGAGGTAAATCCAAAAATTACTCATATTCGCCACAGTCAAGGTTGGATTAACGAGGTCATTGAAAATTTAGACGAATTGGTCAATAGAGTGATTTTGGCAATAGCGAACAAGGAAGTAGTCTCTATTGCTTATTTAGGAAATGTTGTAGATGTATGGGAAAAATTTGATCAAGAAAATATCCAAATTGATTTAGGAAGCGATCAAACATCGTTACACAATCCATGGGCTGGTGGTTACTATCCTACTGGCATTAGTTTTGAAAAAGCGAATGTTATGATGGCTGAAAACCCAGAATTATTCAAGTCAAAAGTGCAAGAAACATTGCGCCGCCATACAATTGCTATCAATAAACACGCCGCAAAAGGAACTTACTTTTTTGACTATGGAAATGCTTTTTTACTAGAAGCTTCTCGAGCTGGCGCCGAAATAATGGCTGAAAACAATATAGATTTTAGATATCCAAGTTATGTACAAGACATCATGGGACCTATGTGTTTTGACTATGGATTTGGTCCTTTTAGATGGGTTTGTGCTTCGGGGAAACCAGAAGATTTAGCAAAAACAGATGCCATTGCATCGGCTGTATTAGAGGAAATGGCACGAACAGCACCCATTGAAATTCAACAGCAAATGCAAGATAATATCAAATGGATTAAAGGCGCTCAAGCTAATAAACTCGTTGTAGGTTCGCAAGCTCGAATATTATACGCCGATGCTGATGGTCGTGTAAAAATTGCCGAAGCTTTTAATCAGGCCATTGCCAAAGGCCAAATTGGAATTATAGTTTTAGGTCGTGACCATCATGATGTTTCTGGGACCGACTCTCCGTATAGAGAAACTTCAAATATTTATGATGGCTCTCGTTTTACTGCTGATATGGCCATCCAAAACGTAATTGGAGATAGCTTTCGTGGTGCAACTTGGGTATCTATTCACAATGGTGGTGGCGTAGGCTGGGGAGAGGTAATTAACGGTGGTTTTGGTATGGTTCTTGATGGTAGTAAGGAAGCATCAAGTCGCTTAGCATCAATGCTTTTCTGGGATGTAAACAACGGAATCTCAAGACGAAGTTGGGCTCGCAACGAAGGAGCTATTTTTGCTATCAAAAGGGCTATGGAAATGCAACCATTACTAAAAGTAACTATTCCTAACCTTGTGGACGAACGCTTAATCAATAGTTAATTTCGACGTTAAAGTTTAAATGTTTGTGCCTCAAAAAAAAATAAATTTTTAACTTAGGTCAACATTATAGTAGATAATATTTTTAAAAACATAAACACCCAAAACATGAAAGCAATTAAACTCCTACCGCTATTATTACTAATGATATTGGGCTCTTGCAGTTCGATACGCGTAAATTCTGATTTCGACAAAAATGTGGACTTTACTAAATATAAAACCTATGCCTTTCAAAAAAGTGGCATCGATAAAGCTGAAATCTCACAACTTGACAAAAAACGAATCCTACGTGCCATAGATGCTGAATTAAGCAACAAAGGAATGACAAAAAGCGAAAATCCTGATTTATTGATAAACATCTTTACAAAAGAGAGAGAAAAAGTTAGCGTAAACCAGTTCAATTCAGGTTGGGGTTACGGATGGGGATGGGGATGGAATCCTTACATGTGGGGAGGACAGCAAACCATTGCGACATCAAACACAGAGGGTACGCTTTTTATAGACCTTATTGATGCTAAAAAACAAGAGCTAATTTGGCAAGGAGAAGGTGTTGGCTATCTAACACAAACCCGAGAAGACAAAGAAAACAGAATCAACGAATTTGTCGCAAAAATTTTGGCACAGTTTCCCCCTCAACAATAAAAAAAACTTTTATACTAGAAATGGCCTACCTTTGTGTGGGCTTTTTTATACTATAACATGACAACAAAAACAGACATAAGCACTCTTGATGATATTAAATTAATGGTAGATCGATTTTATGACGCTGTTCAACAAGATATATTAATAGGCCCAATATTTAATGAAAAAATTGGTGATCGTTGGCCCGAACATTTAGAAAAAATGTACCGCTTTTGGCAAACCATTTTACATGAAGTTCACACCTATTCAGGTAGTCCCTTTCCTCCTCACAAACATTTACCAGTAGATAAAGCACATTTTGATCGTTGGATGGCTATTTTTATAACCACAATAGATACCTTTTTTGCAGGAAAAATTGCTGATGAAGCAAAAATTCGTGCTAAAAATATGGCCGAAATGTTCCATTACAAAATTAATTATTTTAGAGATGCCTCACAAAATAGCGACTTATTAAATAATAAATAAAACACCATGCGCAAACTGTTATTTCTAGTAATCGTTTTGATTAGTATTTACTCTTGCTCAACGCTAAAAGTGAGCAATAATGCTCTAACTCACCCAAAACTAACATTTATCAACGCTATTGAAGTCCCCTTTAATCAAGAGTTCAAGAACACTGTTGTAGGCGGATTATCTAGTATTGATTATGATGCTAGCACTGATTTGTATTATTTGATTTGCGATGATAGATCGGTTTACAATGATGCACGCTTTTATACTGCCAAAATTAAATTGAATGCCGATACTATCAAAAACATTGCTTTCCAAAATGTAGCCTCTTTAAAAAATGCTGCTGGCGCAAAATATAGCAATTGGGAGAAATATCCTGACAGCTCTATAGACCCCGAAGAAATGCGGTATAACCCGAAAACGAAATCGATAGTTTGGAGTAGCGAGGGCGCCCGTGTGATTGCTAAAGACTTTACTGTTATCCAAAATCCTACTTTGCAAACCGCATCCTTAAACGGAAGTTACATCAACGACTTTAGTTTGCCCAACAACCTTAAAGTGCAAAAAGAGGAAAAAGGCCCGCGAAGCAATGGCGTTTTGGAAGGACTAACATTCAATAATAACTTTAGCAAATTATACACAAATGTCGAAGAACCGCTTTACGAAGACGGCAATCAAGCTACAACCACTAAAGGCGGTTTAATCCGACTGTTTGAATTTGATACTAAAACTCGTAAAAACACTGCGCAATACGGCTACCTACTCGATCCTATTGCGTACGAGCCCAATCCATCGACTGGTTTTGCCGTTAACGGAATTTCAACGATCCAGTACTATGACACAAACAAACTACTAATTGTAGAACGCTCCTATTCAGTAGGGAAACAAGCGTGTACTATTAAAGTTTATTTGTGTGATTTCACCAATGCAACCAACGTAAAGGATATTGCATCTTTGCAGAATGAAGGCGTGCAATTAGCTACTAAAAAGCTAGTATTAAACATGGATGATCTGGGAATATTTATTGATAATATTGAAGGAATTACGTTTGGCCCAAAACTATCTAATGGTAAACAATCTATTCTATTTGTATCCGATAATAACTTCTCAGACAAGCAGAAAACGCAAGTATTACTTTTTGAAGTGGAGTAAGAAAGAAAACTTTTTTTAAACAAGAAATCTGCAACAATGATACTTGGAATTTTCTTGTTTTTGATAAGTCTCAGTCACGAAAAAAACTTTTTAAGAAATAAATTATATTTTTATGCAATTGAAATGTTTGAAATTAAATTTACACAATGCGTAGATTAAATTAAAAAGACTTGTAGCGACTAGTCAAATAGTTGCTTACACTATAAAAAACTGTATGTCAAAACTAAAAAGCATAAGAGAATTACAAAATTTAACTCAAGAAGAACTAGCGGAACAATCTGGCATTTCGGTAAGAACCATTCAGCGCATCGAAACAGGTAAAGACCCAAAGGGGCATACGCTACGAATTTTAGCAAAAACTCTCGCACTAACCGAAAAAGAATTGCTCACTCCAGAAATAACAGAAACGAGCAATGAAAATATAGAGGAAAACAGAAATGACCTAACCAAGGTCGACTATGCAAAACTAAAGTTAATCAACGTTTCAACAATTCTTTTTATACTACTACCACCATTAAATATTATTGTCCCTGTACTTTTAATGTTTGCATTAAAACAAAAAAACGTACTTGCAAAACAACTTATTTCTGTACAAATACTTTGGACCATTATGGCCTCTATTGTATTTATGATAGGCATTTTTTTAAAATTAGGACATCAATTTACCATTATCCTGATAGTAGTAATTGTTTTGTCTAACGTTTTCATTATCCTAAGGAATGCCTTTGAATTAGACCGAAAAAAACAACTCTATTACAGGATGAAATTCAACCTTATGTGAACGTTGTCAGGAGATTGTCGGGTTTTTGTCGGGTACTTTTTTTTTCTACTAAAGAGGAATTTCTAAACTTTGTCAGAACAAAATCTTAGACAACTCCAAAATCATCATGACAAAAAAACTAATTTTCAGTTTCATAATCCTTTTTGCATTTTGCTTAAGCGCCAAAGCACAACTTCCTAAAAACGATGCACTATATAAAACAATAATAGCCAACGACAGTTTGTTATTTTCAATTGGATTCAACAACTGCGACATCAAACAGTTTGAAAATTTATTGAGCAATAATCTACAATTCTTTCACGATAAAGATGGCGTTTCTGATAAAAATAAATTCCTGAATGATTTAAAAAATGGCCTCTGCAAAAGTCCTGAAACGCGTCAAGTAAAACGCTTTTTGGTTCAAGGTAGCACCGAAATATTTCCACTTTATAAAAACGGAACCCTTTATGGGGCAGTTCACAACGGAGCACATCTTTTTTATGAAAACAAAGAAAGTGAACCTGGTATTGCAAAATTTTCGAATATTTGGCAATTAGAGCAAGGTGAGTGGAAACTTGCAACTTCATTTAGCTTTGATCATAAAGCGTATGAAGCGACTAAAATTACCAATTCAATTTTTGATAATGATCTTGAAATTGAAAAATGGCTAAAGCAAAATAAAGTCCCAACTTTAGGATTAGGGATTATTGAACACGGCGCATTGAAGCAAGTAAAAGTATTTGGTGAAATTAGTACAGGAATCGCTGCCCCTTATAACACCATTTTTAATGTAGCTTCATTGACTAAGCCGGTAACAGCCGTGGTGGCTTTGAAATTAGTTAGTTTAGGCAAGTGGAATTTAGACGAACCACTTTTTAAATACTGGACGGAACCAGACATTGCAGATGATCCACGAAACAAAAAAATCACTACAAAATTAATATTAAATCATCAAACTGGTTTTCCCAATTGGCGATGGATGAATGAAAACAAAAAACTCAGTTTTCTATTTGAACCTGGAACAAAGTACAGCTACTCGGGTGAAGGATTTGAATACTTAAGAAAAGCTTTGGAAAAGAAGTTTCATAAAACTTTACAGCAATTAGCTGATGAACTTATTTTTGAACCACTAAAAATGAATGACACACAATACATTTGGGGTAAAAATATCGACACCTCAAGACTTGCAATTGGATATGATAAAAATGGAAATAATTACGAACACGTACAAAACAAAATAGCTAATGGTGCAGACGACTTACTAACAACTATTGAGGATTATGGTACGTTTTTAGTAAGTGTACTTCAGCAGGAAGGATTGTCTGAAAAAACATTTAGAGAGATGACAACAAATCAAGTAGCTAGTACAAAGGGCAAACATTTTGGTTTAGGATTTGAAATTTGTGACTTAGGAAATAATGAATATGCTTTGTCGCACGGAGGATCAGATAAAGGGGTACAAACACTAGTATTTCTTTTGCCTAAAAGTAAGCAAGGCATACTTATTTTCACCAATTCTGATACTGGAACAAGTGTTTATGCAACCTTACTAAAACAGTATTTAGGCGCAAATGGACAAAAAATTGTAGACATTGAAACTCAATAAAAACCCATAAATTGAAGCGTTTTGTCATTGCGAGGAACGAAGCAATCTCAACAAGTATTATCATTATAGAAGTTTTAATTTGTATTTGTAAACTGTTGTAGTATAGTTCATTTTTCCTCGCCTATCTTTTTTATTGAATACAGTTGTAGTGATTCCTCCTTCGTCGGATTGACAAAAAACGCAGCTTTTTTTGTAGAACTGTCTTAGTATGATTGCTTCGTTCCTTGCAAGGACTTGCTAAATAGAATTTACCTCACTGCCACATGAATCCTTTTGTGTGTTTGGTAATTAGTAAAACTACTTTTCCCGTCCTATAAAAGATAATTATTTAATTTATCCTGCCTATGATATTGCTTTATCCTCTACAATAACTTACTAAGCAGAAACCATCTTTATATTACCGCTACTGCCCTAGCCCCGATGGCAATGAAGAGCGGGAAATGGCTGATATAATTTGTACTTTGAATCTTAAACTACAACGTTTTTAGAAACGAACGCAATTATTTAAAGTAATCCAAACGCTATTTTTTATCATCAAATTAGTAATAAATAAAAATACGTCAATCAAAACCAGCCAATAACTGTTTTACTGCATTTGGATCTTTAGAGGAATTATCGTTTTAATTCGTATTTTCGTATAGCCGAAAACGCTAGTCTTGGTTAGTCGCAACCCCATAATTCTCGAACGTAACAGCAATCTGATTAAGAATACTTTAAAACAAAAATCCATGTTTCACAAACTATTTCAACAACTTGAGGAAAAGGTAAAATTATCAGAAAAAAACAAAAAAGAGATCTCCGCGTTTTTTGAAATTAAAAAACTACCAAAAAAACAATTTTTACTTCAAGAAGACGATTACTGCAACAATTTAGCTTTCGTATCTGAAGGTGTTTTAAAATCGTATACTGTAGATGAAAAGGGGCAAGAACATATTAGTTTACTCGCATGGGAAGGCTGGTGGGTATCCGATTTCAAAAGCTTTATCTGTGAGGAAAAAGCAATTCTTTCTATTGATGCTGTTGAGGATAGCGAAGTGTTATTGCTTTCCCGTTCTAACTATGAAAAATTATTGATAGAAGTACCTGCCATGGAACGGTATTTTAGAATAGTGTATCAAAATAGCTTAATCACAAAAGACAGAAGGTTGATCAGTTCCAATTCGTATACTGCAGAAGAAAAATACCTTCAATTAATAAAAATGTATCCCTTTATTTCGCAACGCATACCACAAAACCTTATTGCATCTTATCTTGGTCTCACCACTGAAACGATTAGTCGAATTAAGAAAAACCTGCACAAGGATCATTAATTTGATTAAATGTGTTTTTTGATTTACATCAACAATAAGCATATAGAAGTAACATAATTTTGTCCAATAGTTGAAACAATAAAAAATAGTTAATTATGGACAAAATTGCATTAATTGTTGGAGCGAGTGGAATATCAGGAAATAATCTTGCGCAAGAATTGCTCGAGAACAATTGGACAACCTATGGCATCACCCGAAATTCTGAGGTGAAGTTAGAAGGACTAAAAAATATCAAAGCAGATTTACTAGACCTAAAACCACTTGAAGAAGCCTTAAAAGAGGTTAAACCCACTCACGTTTTTTTCACCGCTTGGATGCGTAAGGAAACAGAAGCAGAAAACATTCAGGTAAATGGCGCAATGGTTCGCAACCTGTTAGAGGTATTGGCTCCAAAAAAATCAGTCCAACACGTGGCTTTAGTTACAGGATTGAAAC
>Ga0206125_10003919_pt1 | contig 13675 bp, 30 predicted proteins | sample Helgoland_Spring_4_FD_148598 | JGI IMG/M metagenome (GOLD analysis project Ga0206125, IMG submission 148598) | Pelagic subsurface seawater microbial communities from Kabeltonne, Helgoland, North Sea - Helgoland_Spring_Bloom_20160331_1 | ecosystem: Environmental > Aquatic > Marine > Epipelagic ... | reverse complement strand
CGAACCTGCTCCAGCAGTAAGATCATCAATGATAACCTTTGCCAAATGATCTATGGTTTCAAACTGCGTCGGCACATTAATAATAATGCCACCTTGACCTGCTTTACTAACTACTAATCCTGCCATAATACTATTTATCTCCTATATTAACTATTTATCTTGTGTTTCGTATCATACTAGACCCAACCCAATCCATCTGTGTTCTGTCTTTGTAATTTCGTTCATACTCAAACAAATTGATAGAATGTATGGTAAACACATTATCAGAAATACGCTCTTCTTCAACTGGTTTTATATTTTTATATAAACCCAATGCACCTTCTTCTGTATAAGACTCCACGACATAGTGTTTTCTAGTCACGGACATTTCTTCTATGACCCACCAAGTCATTACCAGTTCACCGTAAAGTCATAAAGTGAATCAACAATATGTCGAATAACACGATAGGGGTCTGCGTTTGCTGCTGGTCGTCTATCTTCTAGATAACCTACCCAATTGTTGTTAGCAGTATGAACAGGGATGCGGATACTAGCGCCCCTATCACTAACGCCGAAACTAAACTTTTTAATTGATGCAGTTTCATGTTTTCCTGTCAACCTCTTTTCATTACCAGCACCATACTCTTTGATGGCGTCTTTATGTTGTTTGCCAAGTATCTCACAGGCATTGCGGAAGTATGTCTCACCACCTTGACCTCTCATTCTAGCATTAGAGAAGTTGGTATGCATACCAGAACCGTTCCAGTCACCTGTCTGTGGTTTAGGATCATACACGATGACCACATCATGTTTCTCAGCAATACGTTGTAGAATGTAACGAGACATCCACAGATCATCTGCTGCCCTTACTCCACTACCTAACACTTGATACTCCCACTGACCCAGGGCAACTTCTGCGTTTGTTCCAGTGATACCAATGTTGGCATTCATACAGGCCTCGGCATGACGGTCAGCAATCTCACGACCAATCACATTGTTAGAACCTACACCACAGTAGTAGTCGCCTTGTGCTCTAGGTTTGCCTATAGCGGGCCAACCAAGGGGACGACCATCCTTGTACATAAAATATTCTTGTTCAAAGCCAAACCACCATTCATCACTAATGAGATCAAGGCATTCTGTTCGTGTATTAGACTCATGAGGTTCACCATCAGCACTCATCACTTCACACATTACATATGTACCTTCTAGACCGGGCGCCGTGCGTGTAGCATCAGCACGAATACGGTCTATTGTGGTGTACTCAGCAACAGGCCTAAGAATACAATCAGAACTGTCTCCCGTTGCCTGTTGTGTAGATGATCCGTCAAAAGACCATTCTGGTAAATAACCATTATGGTTTTCAATCTTTACCTTACTTCTCAATGACTGTGTGGGTTTGTAACCGTCAAGCCAAACATATTCTAATTTTCTCATGTTCCTACCTTCTTTATGTATTTCCAATGTTCTGGTGAACTTGACCAGTATTCGTTATTCATTCGATACCATTGCCAATCACCATCGTTACTCTCTGCTAACCATCCTTGTCTGCTGTCATGCATAACAACTTTGACTGCTCGGTGTTCTCCAGTATTTTCGTTCTCTAGGACAATCTGCATCCCACGACGATAAACCATACCTTTCTCACCGAGATTTTTTATTTGTTTAATCATTCTATGACCTGAAATCCTCCACCATCCAGAGAATAAACAATGCGCTTAAGCCCAAAGTCTGTAATAGCACCCATACAGCCAGAGCATGGTGCAGAAAGTCCAGGTACGAATCCACGTTTTCTATCTCTCTTTTTTACTCTACTAATGTATATGGTTGCTTTGGTAAGATCATCTACAGATACTCGTCTTAAACTATTCTTGATAGCATCTATTTCTGCATGAAGGTGTATTGTGTGTTCGGTCTTGCCGTACTTGGCCTGTAGTGGATGAGTCTTGTAAGAATTACGACCCAATCCAACTACAGTATTGCCAATTACAATTGCTGATGCGATCCTTGCATTACTAACAGGAAGAACATCTTGAGCAATTTTGGAAACAAGATCAATATACTTTTGATCCTTCTTCTCTTGCACGGCCTAACTCGCCTCGCCAGTTCTTATTGCGATACTTCTTTTGATTGTATCGCGAAGCCAACTCATCACTGAGTTCCTGTAACTTAGGCAAACAAATATCGTTGCCCCACCGTTGGAGCTCGGCATTGTCTTGCTCCAGTTTACGAACACGAGCTTCTAACTGCTCGTTCTTGTAGGACAAATGTGCGATCCTACGTTTCGCTTCGTCAATATATGACTCTTTTGTTACTTCTGTCATAATGTCAACTCCTTAACTAAAATCAATGTTTTCATTCTAAATGCTCTCACATCTATCTTTAAAAACGGCTCATACTTCTTTATTAAAAGACTAACCTTAGGCCAGACATAAGTTTCACTAATCTTTGCGTCAAACTGTTGTCTGTATTGTAATACTTTTTCTAGAATAACTAATGTTTCTAGACTAATTTTTTTACCAAGATACGCCTTCACCAATTTGGGATGAGTTCCTTCACCCACTTTAAATAGGATATCAAAATTCTCGGTAATTGTCAAGAGTTTTTCGATATCATTTTCATAAACATATTCTAAACTTTGATTTACTTTTTTATGCTCTAACCAATTCTTCTGGTCAAAGTCTCCTATCCATTCTTTGCCACGAATAAAGTTGGCGAGATAGTAATCTAGTATTTGTGGATCGGACAACTTCTGAGATAACTTGACAAACTTGAATCTGTCTTTGCGTTTCTCAAATGCTGATAACGTAGCGGAAGTCTTACCGCCATACTTAAAGTAATCATACTTGCCACCAAAATGTAACTTTAGAGCGAGATATGATTGATAAGTTTCTAATGGTGTCATTAGACTCAAAATAACGAACTCGTTTTGGGTAAGTAATTAAGGGCCTCGGCATCAAACTGAATTTTCTCACGCATGGTTTTATCCATCCATCGTGTACAAGTATGTGCCTCTAAATTGTTTTCTTCGCAATAATAGATTATTGCTTCTAGGTGGGTCAGTCGTTTTTCACGAACCAAATCTTCTATGATAGTTGTAAATCTTTTAGGTGTTATTTTTGTTGCCATAATAATAATAAGGAGAACAAGCCTATCTCTGGTTCAGCAGTTCAATCATTTGTGGCGTCCGAGGCAGAGACCACTTTTGCTTTCGATCATATTAGTAATGGGTCCTTTGGTTAACAAGGCGGTACCCATACCCCGTCAGGGACTACGCTGCTAGCGCATACTCCTGATGGTAGAAGTCATCATTGGCTTCTGTATTGTGCAGACTAAACCTCTTATAAATTTCCATTGCCAGTCGATCCTGTTTCATCCCCATTATCTTTTATTCTTTCTGGGGGAACTGTGCCCCAACCGATACTTCTACTCCATTCATCTTGAGTATAGTACCAAGAGTCTGGATAAACTTTCATACCCTGAGTATTGTAACCTGTAAGGCCAATATTCATACTGCGGGTACGTTCTAAGTTATTCATCCAACCCTCCAGTTCATCAGTATTGGTGGAGATGGCCGGCACTGCCCCGGCGTCCTGTTCAACTTCTTCTTTATCGTCAACGGTGTTGTCCACGAAAGTTATTTATTAAAACGATAAGTTAAGAGAAACACCAGCAATGGCATCTCCGCGTTCCCAATCGGTGTCAAATGGTACAGTAACATTAGGTGTGATTGTTACGTTTTCAGCAACGTGCCAAGCATAACCAAATGCTAGTTCTGAACCTGTGTAGTCAGTTTCATCAATGTCAAACATAAATGTGGAACTTGCATCCATACCGGCGAGGCCGTAAGATACTTTCATTTCACCATCAAATTCTGAATCGGTTACATTCCAATCGACAGAAGGTGCAATACTCATGCCCCACATATCCATTGATGTGTCAATGCCGACTACGTTGTCATCATCAGCGTGATGATCTAGAGATACGGAACCGGATAGACCGCCCATAAGCGATGTGGCATATCCAATACCAATATCTACAGTATCACTATTTTTTAAACTGATTGCGCCTACCCCCACAACGGTTTCACCACCGTCTTGGTCATAACCAACTGATACACCACCGGCACTAACTGTCATGTCATGTTTCCAGTCTGTATCTGCAGCAGAGGCTGCTAGTGGTAGAGCACAAAATAGTGCGATTAAAGTCTTATTCATATCTTCTCCTATATGTTGTAAAAAGACGACAAGTTTTGTACAAGTGTTGTAAACTCGTCATATGTTATTTATCTAACTAAGAATCCCTGACGAGGCGGATCAAGTTCTCCATCCGCATCGTCATAACTCTCAATCCATTTGTAGTCTTTGTATTTTGAATCACTTAATATTGTATATTCATTCGCAAATACGGGCACTATCTCATCATAATTCGGGTCTGGACTCGGACGTAAATGAACCTCTATAATATTATCGCCAATAGTTTCTATGTTAATAACACCTACATCCGATAACTCTACAAAGAAATGTGGCAACTCAAATTCTGTTTCACATTTTACCCACTTCTCAAACCTTTGTGGTGATACTGATATACCTTTATGGCATTTTATAGGTCTCCAATATGGCGGTTTATCATAGTGCCACTGATAGTCTATTGATAAGTGTGCTCCTTCAAAATATTCACACCAAAAGTATCCTGGTATTGTTAAGTCTTGTGCCGGACTTAGTTTTGCTTTTCTAGCACCAACACCCATACCTGATAGATTGTAAATGGGTTTAACAAAGTATTCTTTTTCTTCAGGAACACTTACACTTGATGGGCCACAAACATAGTTTAGCTGTTCTGCTAACCAAAGTTTATTGAACCACTTGTGATGTTGTGGATATTTTAACCAAGCTTCATCGTCATGCATTAAGCGGCTGCCAGTTTCAACCTATCCATAGCATTAGTATAAAATTCGTTCATCAGTTCTCCAAGTCGATCAGTGTAGTCAGCAACCTTCTTCTGGAAAATTTCTACTTCGCCAGCTTCAGATACCATAACGATTGCCAAATCTTCAATGAGTTCTCCGGTATGTTCAGTGTACATATCGGCATAAGCAGAACACTGTGTATAGTAATCAGTGTTCCATTCATCCTTCTTCATTGTCGTGGCAGTTTTCCAATCTACTACTGTTGGTTTGCCATCAAACATAGCAATCAAGTCACATCGGCCTGCTACTTTATGTTTAGGTGAATACATTGTTTGTTCCATCAAAAATATATCACCGATACGTTCATCAATAACTTTCTTTACTTGACCAAACAAAGCCCAAGCAAGAAAGTTTTTTGTCTTATGTTTTTCTTGAGCACTCTCATCAAGTTTATCTACAAGATAGTCCTCACAGATGTGGTGAAATACTGTACCACGATTTGCAGCCTTGCGAGAAATAATATTCGCCTGCTGTTCACCAATCCTATCACGCCATTTCTGTAACCCTTCCTTCTTGCCAGGTTGTGAACCTAATACGGAAGTAATAGAAGGATACTTATCACCATCAGGTACTTCGTAAAATCTCATACCCGATATGTTATGTGTAGGCAGTTCAGGCCATTCTGGACCTTCGTAAATAAATTTTCTCATAATATATAACTCAAGTTTTATGCAGTGTCTCGGACACCCATATTTTGTTTGGCGATTAGATAACTTCTTACTAACCCACTTCGGATGATATCGCCGATACCGAAAGTGATAACTGAAAACTCCTTCATATCTTCTAGAATATTGGAGAACTGTCGATAACCTTCACGATCACCGTTATTCTTTTTTAGGTCTGTTTGTGCATCATCACCAGAGAACATAACCTTAGAGTCTTGTCCTGTTCGTGTGATGATAGTATCTAGTTCATGGAACAGCATATTCTGAGCCTCGTCCACAATAATAATAGAACGGTCGAATGTCTGTCCACGTAGGAAAGATGTAGAGTAAAACTCTAAACTACCCTGTGCTACTAACTTATCATACAACATTTGAAACTCTTGTTCATTAGGCATCTGGAATAGATACCGAACAAGAATACGATATGGGTCTTGATACAAGTTAGACTTCTCGTCCAGTGTGCCGGGTAAGAACCCGATATCTCTTGAGGGTAGTAGTGACCGAATAAGAACTACTTTGTCGTATGGTGTGTTTTTATCCATAACCTCTTTTAGGGCGAGGTGTAGTAAGACAAAGGTTTTCCCTGTGCCAGCAGAGCCGGTCAGGAATAAGTTTTTACCTTTGGCATATTCTTCAAATGCAGTTCCCTGTGCAGGTCCTACACTTTCTACGGTTACAAGGTTGTTGGCGTTAATATACATTTTCTTATGTCTACTCAAGTATGAGGTCTCCTAAGTTAGATGGTTGGTGAAATATTTATCTTTACATACTCAACAATTTCACCAATGGTATGGATATTCTCAACCTCCATATCATCAACAAAAATATCAAACTCATCTTCCAAAGACAATACCAATTCTGCCATATCTAATGAGTCTGCACCCAAGTCGTGAATGAGATTATCTTCAGGCCTAAAGTTTTGTTCAATATCAAGAACTTTAGAAACTACTTTATTTACCCTTTCTTCTATCATAAAATTCACACATCAATAGTGCTATGGGGGTTGTTATCTCTAATTCTTCTTAGAGTATCTTTCCAACCCTCATCTGTGCCGTGACCACCACCGTGACCAGACATATCTCTACCACTGATAATGGAGTTTGGGTTGGGCACAAAAATATGTGTCCAACCTTGAGTTTTCAATGCTTCCATGTCAGCAATCTTACAGGAGATATCTTCTGCTTCTCCTGTCTCCGGGTTTACCATGCGATACTGTGGCATTACTGTTGAATCTTCCAACTGCCGTCTGACATACGACAAGCAGTACCATAAGCCTGTTGAGACTGACCACCAATCATTACAGTCTGGGTAAACTCTCGACATGGTGTACCGCTAGACGCCATAACTGTTCGTGTTGGCATTGTCTGCCCACTGTTGCCGGTGTTGGGGTTGTTCCAAGAACTTGAACTGTTGTCAGGTGCTCGTTCAAGTGCAGTCTGAAAACTCTGACCCATCATAAGACGATCACGCTCATCTAACTGTTGACCGATGTTGTTACCCAACATAGCGCCAAGGCCGATACCAAGAACTGTCCAGATTTCTTTGTTGCTTGAATTCTGGCCAAGACCGTAGGCAAGGCCACCACCCAATAGAGCACCAGCAGCAGTGCCACTGTCTTGCTTTGAATATGAACCTGCACATCCGGTCATAAGGGTTGCGGAAACTACGGTTGCGATTACTAACTTATTCATTTACTTCTCCTGATTTGTTACTATATATAAGGATACACTATTCTGTATCGTTTGTCAAGGGTTGTCGTACTTTAGACAACTTCTTTTCTTTAGATAGATAGGCCCTTCTTGCTTTATCTTTCAATCTGTATCTATTCGCATTGTCAAGCCTATCGGCTTCAGATTGAAAATAAGAATTCACCTTTGATATGGCCATTATGTCTACTTTTACTCCTGATTGCATTTTTTACTCCTTGTAAAATATGTGATTGCCGATATGAGCAGTTTGTGTCATACTTTCTGCCCAATAAGGTTCTACACTTGTACTGTGATAATGTGTTGCTCCATTCGTAACATCATTTTCTATCAGTGACATAAGAGCATAGAAAATTGATTTTATCCAGACACGACGATTTTCTTTAGTGCCAAGTTTTATTCTGTCACTCTTGCCATCGTGAGTCCAACTAAATTGTTTTTCTTGCCAGACAACTTCACAAACGGTATTGGGCCATCTGTTATTGTCTACTCTATTTAGAACTACCTGTCCTACACCGAGTTGTCCCAAGTCTGGTTCTCCTCTACTCTCAAAGTAGATATTCTGTGCGGCACAATAGAGTTCATCTCTATTCACATTGGCAGCCTCATCGTATCCGTTTTTCGCCAATAGTGGTGATAGAACTGTCATTGCAGCAAACAAAATTGATACTGATGGTTCCATTACTTTTTCTCTCCGTGTCCCTCATTGGGTTTGAAATCACTTTGAATACCCTTATCTTGGGGATCAAAAGTTTGAACGCCAATGTGTTCCATTCCAAGATGATGTATAAAAATAATCATCTGCCTTTCTTCTAACTTCATTGATGATAACATACAAGCAGTAATGTGTGACCAACTTCTTAACGAGGTTAGATACTGTTCCTGTTCGTGTCGAAACCATTCTCGTTTTGGTCGTTTCTCTGCTACATTTTCGGCAATTTGTCGGACTTGCCAATCTGCCCATCTGCCTTCTGCCATTATACACACCCTGTAGGTTTGGGTAGACCACCATATTTGGTGATCGGTTTCATTGGTCCTGACATCCATAGATCAAACATCGCCTTCTTATCTTCACCAATAAACTTTGCAAACTTACGAATGGGAGGCACGACACTGTATTGTTCATAGTAAACTCTCGCCTTCATAATCTGATCGATCATCTGTTCAGTCAGTATGTACTTATCAGCCTCAGCCATAGCAAACATGACATCTGTTGACCAGACATCGGGGTCTACTAAGTAACCATCCCCATCTCTATTCAGTTTCATTCTGTTCTTCCCATTCTTGATAAAGTTTAGTTTCTAGTCGATAGGCTTCTCGTTCCCAGGGCATCTCATCATAGTCCATGTGTAGTTTGTATCGTTTAGTTTTCCACTGTACTGTTTCATCTTCATAGTCATACAATTCACCCTTCACAAACTGTTTTAGATGTATGCACTCATGAGCAATCCAAGTCAGTATTTGTGATGTTGGGTGTTTAGTTGATGCGTCTATCTCTAGTTCAAACTCTCTAGGTTTATCAACATCATTCATAATCTGACAGAAACCATAAGCGCCCGTTTTCTTCTTTAAGTTCTTAGTTAGTTTAATATCTACGGTAATGTGTCTAGCACCTCTACCACCCAATAGTTTATACACATAGTAATAAGCCGCACTAGTAATATCTTCTACTAGTTTTTTATTCTGTGTTCTGTACCCCTCAATGTACAGATTCATCTTCTAATTCCTCAAAGATGTACTGTAGAACGGGACCTGCCTTTCTGTCTTGACCAGGCAATACTCTTGTGTCATGTAGATCACTAATAAGTTGCCGACAATGATCTAACTCATCAGGGCCGTGTTCTGAAATTACTGTTTTCAGGTCAGGGGTCATTATTTTAAAACCTTTAATTTTAGGCATTATTGTGGACATAAACTTCTCCCATTTTTTGTTAATGTATTATCCAGCTTAACACGAATTTGGGCCCTTGTCAACCTTTGTAAGTGTTTGATTATAAAGGGAAATACAGAAACCCCTATAAAAATAGGGGTCCTGTAAGTCATTGATTTTAAAGAACTTTTTATAAGTCTTTGATTTATAAGGGTTTTATTTGGGCACGAAATGTTCGTTCCAACCAAAGGCTTCCTGTACAGCATTAGCAGTCAGACCCTTATATTTTTTGCTGAGGTTTTTATCCTTTGCCACTACCAGCAAATTAGCCTCATTCTGATGTAATCCTTCAAGCATCTGAATAAACATCATCTCACGACGAGCGGTGTTTAGTTCTGGGTTGCCGTAAACTGGTTCTAAACCCAAATGACCTCGATTCATCTTCACGAAATTGTGAACTACACGCATCTGCTGCATGAGTATGGTGTGTTCTGTGCCATCAGGGGCCTCGTTAGGAATAAAGGGTACATCACCCTCAGGCAATAACCATTCGATGTTTGGATCAAGAGCAGCCTTTAGAAACATCTCCAACTGTGGTGTTCGATGCTTGCGAAGTACAGCAATCTTCTTGGGTTTATCTTTGGCGTTATTTACCTTAGTACAAATTTCACTAAAAAGTGGCTCATATGTTTCATCCATCTCAAAAATCTCCTACATTATCTATTAGTTGTGTTAGACGGTTTTTTATAAAATAGTTAAGCAACTGGGACCGTTCTCCCACTTTTGCATTATCATATTCCATATTTATCTGAGTTTTAAGCTCCTCTGGAATAAAGCCCAAATCTATCAAAGTCTCATTTCTTTGATAGTTACGAATCCATGTGTCTTTAGGACATTTAGCAAGATTGTGTAAATCAATAGGATCGTACTCATTCATTGCTTCTAGAATTGTGCTGACTGTTGCCTTTCTCAAAGGTTTCTGTCTTTTATCTTCTACAAAGGTATCATCAGCAGATAATACATTGGGCACACCATCACTTCTGTCACCTTTCAGAATATGTTCTTTCAGATATGTCTTTGGGTCTTTGCCGCTTACTAACTTCTTACTTACGGGACTAAACTGATCTACATTAGGACCGTGTAACTGAATAAAATCTTTATCTGATGATAGTATTAGGTGTTTGTTTTTAGTCTTAACGCTCCGAACAAGTGTGGCAATAATGTCATCTGCTTCGGCACCGTATGTTTCTATTACTTTGTATGGAAACACTTCAGTTAGATCATCACGAATAGCATGAAGGCAGTTAAAGATAGTATCCCAATCTTGACCAGAAGCCTCTCGGTCTTTCTTGCGTGTTGCCTTGTAGTGTGGGAAATAGTCACGACGCCAATAGTGTTTACTATCACAACATATTACAATTTCGCCATATTCTTCTTTAAACTTGGAACGATAGAAACGAATTTGATTGAGTATCAAGTGCTTTACAAAGTCCTCACTCAATTTTTCGCCTCTGTGTAGAGACACCATTACACTACCAATTGCTATCTGATTAAAATCTACTAATATCATATTTACTACTCATAATAAAAAATGGAGCGGGTGGTAGGTAACGCTCCTACTCACTGGGTTGGTACCCAACTTACTCTAAAGCACCCGCATAACAAAAAAAGGTTTTCAAGTCAAAATTTACCGTCGCATTTTTGTGGGCCCCTTTTATATTGGACCGTTTTACTTTTGGAGCCTCTTATCTGAATCGAACAGATGACCTGCTCATTACAAGTGAGCTGCTCTACCAATCTGAGCTAAAGAGGCTAAAACTTTTTTACTCATACTATACAGTATATCAGTATTCTTCATAGAAGTCAAGGGGATTATCCTCATAAGAGTTAAATATATTATCCATCTTTCTATAACCCTCTTCATCGTAGGCATAAGCTATAGTTTTCCATCTCATTTTATTTTCTTGATCTTGACCATAAAACAAATCTAACCAAACACCAGATTCTAAATATGTTGCAATGTGTCTTAGATATCCTTCACGTTCCATTAACTCACGCATGGCAACATTCTGGTCTTTACCCTTATCCATACGGCGAATTTGATACTTTAGGTCCTTAACACGATCCTTATTATGTTTCTCCCATTCTTTGACTTTCTTTAGACTGAGATAATTATCATCATCTAATTCTTTTACATCGGGGTGTACATTCTTGTACTCGGCAGGTTTCTTGGCCGCACGGGCCTTAGCCATTTTGTCTACTTTATCTGACATGGTTCACCTTGATAGTTTATAAAACCTTTTCTAACTAACAACTCCACAAGATCATAATAACGTCCAACTTTCTTACCATCTATAAAAACAAGAGGCAATCTTCTGACTGTCTCGCCGGTTTGTTTTGATATATGTTCTAGACTTAACTTGGACGAAAAGGTTTCGACTGAAAACGGAAGGTTCAGTTTGTCAAGTAGTTCTAATATGTCTAATGCAGTCTTATCAAATTTATCGTATAAGTACAACTCAATAATCATTCTCTACACAGGAATACGTTTTACGTTTTGTTCCTCCTGCCTCTTTCTTTCATTTTTTTCTGCGAACTCTTTTGCTAGTTTTCTTTTGATACTAGGCTTAACAAAGTGTTCACGACTCTTTACTTCATTTATAATATCTTTCTTCTCTACCCCTTTCTTGAATCTACGGAATAGGGAATCAAAACTTTCATGTTTATGCTTCTTATTTACACTCATAATATAATACCTCGTTTAAGTTGAACTGTTATTTAGTTTTGGTTCAGGCATCTCGTGCCCCAACTCCAAATTCAATTTTATCCATTCTTTTTCTGTCAAGCAACTAATCATATCAACCTTACCCAAACCTCTAGTCCATTCGTTTATTGAATAATGAACTGATAGTGTACTGGGTAATATCGTTTCTTGACATTCTTCTACTGTTACATAACCTCGGCCGTCTTGCATCCAACCATGAGTTGGCACAGCACCCGCAAGGGTTAAATTAACTAATACTGTTAAGAAAAACATCTCTAAGAATCTGATTCCTTACCAGATACTCTACCTCTAAAGTCTTTTTTCTTTTCAGCCTTTGTTGATCTCTCTATTGAAATGATATCGTCAGGTTTCTTTATCTGCTTTCTTAGCATCGCCCTTATTTCGCCTGCACTTTTCGCTGGTACATAAAATATTGGCAGACCCCGCAGTTTTACCTTCCATTCTACTTCTTCTACAATATCATTCTGTTGTAGAGCTTCTGTATGTAGAGCATCTATATCTAAATCTTCTTTGGGCCCATAACCTTTTGGCGTTACATCTTTGACTACTGCCTTCTTAGCTTTAGCAGCATTAGCCATTCGTTTTGCAACTTCTGGTTTTGGATTACCTTTCTTGTCAAAGAACTTAGCAAGATGTGGGGGCAAGTTAGCTTCATCAACATCGACACCTTCTTTTAATTTACCACCCGCGCCAGCAAATGCTGCTATGGCCATATTCTTTTTTTCTTCATCGGACTTGCCTTTGAACTGCGGTGCATCTGACTTTTTGAAATCGTCAATCCAAGCACCCAAACCATCAGAGACTTCTAACTTCTCTGTCACGCTCAAAAGTTTCTTTTCCTTTACAGAAACTTCAAGCATTGCATCACGCATAGTTTTTTGATATTTGGCCATATTAGTATTCTCCTTGATACTATTTATCAATAAATATTCTTGACACTATCACAGAGATTTAATTTTTTTGCCTCTTTAGCAGACAACCAAATATCTTCTGGTGGCAATAAGTGTTGCCTTATCTTTTCTTCATCTAGCCCAGTACACTTCTTATAGTGTTCTATCATTCTTGTAGTAGATAATTCAAACTCTTTTACTTGGGCAAACAATTCGTGTTCTTTACCCCACGACATCCAACTGTACTGGTGGGATAGAATAGAGGTGTTTGGTGTGAGAACACGATGACCTGGTTCTCCCGCAATGAACATCATTAGACCACACGATGCAATTACCCCCAACCCAATAGTATGAATAGGAATCTTAGATGATTTCATTATATCTATCAGAGCAAACGCCGCAGGTACATCACCACCATTACTACAAATCATTAGTTTGAGATATGGTTTCTTCTTTCTTTCCATATTCTGTTTTAGAATAAACTCAATCGCATCCTTACAGGTCATCTCATCTACATCATTCATAAACAAAAAAGTACCGTTCTTATATAGATCGGCATCTATTGGTGTTTGGGTATCAGGTTCATATATTTTTTTTGCCATTCACATTCTCCATTATATTAACAAATTCAACTGCGTCTATTACAACCAACGGTTTGTGGTTGTTCTTTTTCATCACTACTATTGGTGTGTAGTTGCCAGAGTTAGCTCCAGCTTGTTCATAGGCTTTCCACACATTGCCACTCTCTTGATTCTTACATTCAATCGAATATGGAAATTTCTCACGGGCAGCACGAGCCATAATAAGGTCT
>Ga0206125_10003917_pt1 | contig 13681 bp, 3 predicted proteins | sample Helgoland_Spring_4_FD_148598 | JGI IMG/M metagenome (GOLD analysis project Ga0206125, IMG submission 148598) | Pelagic subsurface seawater microbial communities from Kabeltonne, Helgoland, North Sea - Helgoland_Spring_Bloom_20160331_1 | ecosystem: Environmental > Aquatic > Marine > Epipelagic ... | reverse complement strand
ATTATAATGCGCAAGTTTCCCAAACATTCAACGTTACAGATGTTTCAAATTTCACACCTATTTTAAGTACACGGTTAACAGAGAACTTTCCCATCGAAATGCCTCAGCTGCACGCTTATCCCATTTATATCAATGCAAAAATGAGTGGTCCATCATACTTAGCACTAAATAATGTAAATATAGAAATTGACGATACTTCTTTTAATTTGGGCAGTTCAGAAGGTGATTATACATTTTGGTGGACTCCTTCGGGTTTTGGTGTTCATACCATTAATATTACTGCCTCTGGCTCTAACGGTTCCAGTGCGAGTATTACGAGAAATATAAATGTAACAAATACCGTAAACTCACAAACGGTAACAACCATGCAAGATGTTGTTATTGAATTTAACGGCACAAATAGTCGTTGGTTTAATGGTAGCTATACCTTACCACAGCACGTTGGTAGCTACGATAAAATAATAGCTAAATTAAAAGTAGAATGCCCTTCTGCCACAGGAAATTGCGATGACTGGGATAGAAAAGGTTATATTAATATAAAAGCACCAGATGGCAATTGGATAGAGCTTATTAGATATATGACACCGTATAATGTTGGTTGTAATCATGAGATAGATGTTACAGATTACGCATCATTATTGCAAGGAGAATTTGATATGCAAATGTTTATCGATACCTGGGGAACTGGTGGTTGGCAAATCACGCTCGATTTCGAGTATCAAAAAGGCACACCAGAATACCTGTATTCGCAAGTGGATGAAATCTGGGATGGAACTTTTCCTTTAGGAAACCCAACTAATTTACAACCAGTACCCACAATTAATTATAAATACAACAACAATATTGTAAACTCTCATTTACGTTTAATGACAACTGGCCATGGCTGGGGTCAAAATAACTCTCAAAATGCAGCAGAGTTTTACGATGCCATTAATTTTATAGATGTAGATGGCAACGAAATTTTTGAGCAAGACATAGAAAAAAGGTGTAACCCAAATCCAGATAATTGTTACGGGCAACAAGGTACTTGGTATAATAGTCGTGCAGGTTGGTGTCCAGGAGCAATTGCGCGGCCAGATATTATAGACTTAACAGATGAAATTGGAAGCAATCCAATAGCATTAGAATATCGTTTTGATCCTAATTATATAGATGAATGTCATCCAAACAACCCAGATTGTGTTTCTGGAGTTACTTGTCCTGATTGTGACGATAATTTTGCAGCGATATATCTTTTAGATGCTCAAGTTATTAACTTTAGTAACACCCCTATATTAGACCAAACTTTAGGTTTAGATTTTGTTGATAACACGATAAACTACAACATAGAAGTTTTTCCGAACCCAAGCAAAGGAAAATTTAAAATGAATGTTTCAAACCTTACTGGTGGAAGTATAGTATCTATCCATAATATTTCTGGACAAACTATAAAGAATTATATATTTGAAAATGAAGAACATTTAAACACATATCCTTTTAATATGGAAGGTTACCCCGCAGGTGTCTATTTTATTAGTCTTGAAAGTAATTCGGGTACAGGTCATTTTAAATTAATTATAAAATAAATTGTGGTAAAATAGGTAAGAAGTAAGTGTTTTGCTCATTTGGTACCCTTTAATTGCACCATTTTTACCCCTTAGTTTAGGTTGATAAATACCTACATTTGTTACAATAATAAATTATTAATCAATAAAATTAAACAATTATGAAAAAAATTACATTTATCATGGCGTTATGTGTATCGTCTTTATCTTTTGGACAAATAATAGCTGATGGAGGTTTTGAAACGATCGGTGCCTCAGGTGAAACAAAAGTAGTAGTCGGAGGTAATGGCGCAGGAACTGAAGATATTGGTTATTGGCATGCTGTTAGCGCGGGGCTTCAAGCTAGGTCTAGTATCGTGGCATCAGATGCAGATGCGGGTACTTATGCTCTTAAATTAGATAGTGCGGATGGTGCTTCTAAGGTTAACCAAAATGTGGTATTAGACGCAAATACAGCATACACGTGCTCATATAGAGTAAGAAAAGTAAACGCTAATGTAGGTAATGATGAAAAAGTTTTAGTATTTAAGGTTCAATCGAATAATGGTGGTAACAATGGCGCTATCCAAACTGCAACTGATGGAGCTGGTGGGTATTTAGATAATGGTGCATTTAAAATAAAGAGAAGCACCTTGTCTACTAGTGAATACAAATCGGCGTCATTCGAGTTTACTACGGGTGATGATACTGGTTACTATTTAGCTATAGCTCTTCAACCAGATGCAGACGGTTCTCCAGTATTATTAGACGAAATAAGTATTATAGCAGGTGCTTTGTCTAATAAAGAATTTAAGGCTGACAACAACTTTTCTTTTGCACCAAACCCTACAAATAATTTTGTAAATTTATCTGCTTCTAAAAATATACAGAAAGTAGAGTTTTATAACCTTTTAGGTCAGAATGCATTAAGCGCACCTGTAAACGGTTTAAGAAAAGAAGTAAATATTTCTAACTTAAAAAGCGGTATTTACTTAATGAAAGTAACTATAGACAATGCTGTAGGTACTTATAAAATAATTAAGAAATAAACATTAAGATTTTTATAATAAAGCCCCAAATTGAGAGTCAGGTAAAACAAATATTTTAAATGATGGGTGCTTTTTTTAAAGTTAATGCAGCATAATAAATGGAGTTGTATTTTTGTAAATATATAATTGCAACCATTCGTTTACTTGATGCTTACTTTAGTAAAATCTCTAAATGATAGAAACCACTTAACAATTATTTGCTTAAGTGGTTTTACTTTTAAAGTACTTACGGTATTTTATAATTTTAATTGCGGGACTACCCTGTAAACGAGTGGTTATCCCTGTATACATCTAGAAATATCTTAAAGAATCATTTTTATCTAATGGTTGTTTTTTGAGTTTGTGTATATATGTTGTGCAATATGTTAAGTGTCGCTTTAAATGCACGAAAGCTGCAAGTACATGTTTCTTAATTAGAAACGGTTGGTTTCAATCATAGATATTATTCTTTTGTATAAATAGTTTATATCTGTAGTAGAACTCTCTAAAAAAAAGTAGAAAAATATTAACAAAAATGAAATACCACATGATATCATGATTACAATGGAATAATCATAATTTGTCTAGAATACACTTTACAATTACCAAACTAATTTCAATTCATCCTCTAAAAACTAATATTATATGTTGTTAAATCCCTATTGCATAAAAAACTTGGCCTTTAGTCTAATACTGAGCTTATTTTCCTTGAATGTTATTTCTCAAAAGAAATCACCAAAATTCAATAATACACCAGGACATGCCTTATATAAAAGATCTAAACTATACGATAGTAAATCTGGTGTAACATCTAACAAAAGACAAATAATCGGTGATAAAGCAGCAGATCGTATTGCTTATGAGTTTGAATTGTTAAAAAATCCCACTACAGGTAAAATTCCTAAAAATATCCGTCAAAAGGAAAAGTCATTCTCTAATAAACTTCCTAAAGGCAGCTTGCTTAAACGTCTTATGTCCAAAAATAAAAGTAATGTCAAAAGCAAAAGTTCAGCTTCCTGGGCTGCCAGAGGTCCTGGTAATGTTGGAGGAAGAACCAGAGCTTTGGCATTAGATTTAGACAATGAGGACATTGTTTTTGCGGGTGGTGTTTCCGGTGGTTTATGGCGTTCTATAAATGGCGGTACTTCATGGAATCGAGTAACAGCAGCAAATCAAAATCCTGGTATCACGGCTATAGTTCAAGATCCCAGGGCAGGCTCGAGAAATATTTGGTACTATGCTAGTGGCGAACACCTTGGTAATTCTGCTTCCTTAAGAGGTACTTCTACCCAAAATATTGGCGCTTTGTATCAAGGTACTGGGATTTATAAATCTACGGATAGTGGGCTTACTTGGACCAGAATAGTGGATACCAACGACATGAATGTTACCTCTAATTCAGATTTTGATTATATAAACGGGCTTGCTGTAAACCCGCTTAATGGCGATTTGTATTTTTCGGCGACAAATGGTGTGTATAGAATAAAAGCTTCAGCTCCAGAAGTTGTGGAATTAGCTTTTGATGCCAACTTAAGTTTTATTACCGAGGTAAATATTAGTCCAACAGGGAAAATATACGTGACGGCAAGTAAGGAAGATGGACAAGATAGTTCAGGTAATAGTAACAATATCGCATCTCGAATATCAGTTTCTACCGATGGCGATAATTGGACAGATATTACACCATCCGCATTGTCTGATGCAACACTTTATATTGGGAGAATTGTTATAGAGATAGATCCTTCTGACGAAAATTTTGTTTGGATTTTTGCCGATAATATTCAAGGAGATGAGTATTTGTATAGATATCAAGTTGATACAGACACTTGGGTAGATCGTTCTTCAGGTTTACCGAAAGGTCAAACATTTGGTCTTAATACACAAGGAGGTTTCAATATGATGATAAAAGTACATCCTAGTAATTCGGATATTGTTTTTTTAGGAGGTACAAATTTATACCGTTCCAATAATGGTTTTACTACCGAAATTAAGAACTCTGGTTGGATAGGAGGTTATAGTCTCTCAGGTGCTTGGAATGTGTACCCCAACCATCATCCCGATCAGCATAATTTGGTGTTTTTGCCTTCCAATCCATCAAATGCGATTTCAGCAACAGATGGCGGTTTGCATTTTACCCAGAATATCTTAAGTGGTGTTACTAGTTGGGAATCCTTAAATAATAATTATTTAACTACGCATCCCTATGCGGTTTCATTTGATCCTTCCGGAAATTCAGATAATTTGTTAGCTGGCTTTCAGGATAACGGCTCCTGGTATGGTACTTCAACTGATTTACAGGAACCTTGGTATCAACAGTATGGCGGTGATGGGGCCTATAATGCCATTGCAGACAACGGCAATACTCTTTATGTGTCTTCACAATTTGCTAATGTATATCGTCTTGAGTACGATTCGAACAGCGGCTCCTATAGTTCAACAAAGGTAACACCATCCATTGCTTCAGGAAATTTCAGTTTTATAACACCCTTTTTGCTAGACCATAATAACGATAACATAATGTATATGCCGAGAGGTGGTAATATGTTGGTTAATTATAATCTCGATGGCATCCCCAGTGCAAACCAAGCTACAACAAGTACCAATTGGTTTACAGTGAATGGAACTACTTTGGGCTCAGCAATAACGGCTATGGATGTTTCTACTTATCCAGTGCAGCATAGGCTTTATTTTGGTGCAGCCTTAGGTGGAATTTTTAGAGTAGATAATGCTAATTTACCAGGTGCTCCACGGAGTGGTAACTTAGCAAAAAATAAAGGAATGGGACCAGGACGTATTAGTTGTATATATGTAGATCCTACAGATGATGAACGTGTATTTGTTACGAAGTCCAATTATGGTGTAAAAAGCATCTGGATGACCGAGAATGCCGGAGAAACTTGGAAAAATATTAGTGGTAACCTTGAGGAGAATTCGAATGGCTCAGGGAATGGTCCGTCAGTGCGTTGGTTTAGCATGATTGGTAATCATGATGGGTATATAGTGGGTACCAGCACTGGTCTATACTATACAGAAACTATTGACGGTAATAATACAATTTGGACTCGAGAAGTGTTAAATATTGGCACGGAAACTATTGAGGATGCCTTAGTAGTTCAGGTAAAAACCCGTAGCGATGGGTTTGCTGCAGCAGCTACCCATGGTAATGGGATGTTTAGCGCAAATTTTGCGGTTAAAAACAGGCCTAAACCAACTTTAAGTGCAGAAAATGTAGATTATCTTTTAATCAACAACGATGTTGGGTCCTATACGTTGGATATTGAAGATAAGTTTACAAGTTCTACAGGAAGTGAAATTACTTTATCTATCGAGAGCAATTCCAATCCTAATTTATGCACGGTTAATCTTGTGGGGTCAGAACTTCAATTTACCGGCATAGACCCTACTAAAAAGGGAAAAGTAGATATTGTTATAAGAGGCACATCTGGCATAGAATTTGTAAAAATGATAGTTAGAGCGGATATTAGAGTAATTGGACTCTACGAGCAGGCTACAACACCTTATTTTAGCACACCATCTAATTATGATGATCTTTTGTCACCTATACGACATGCTAGGGCTGCAGATGACTTTGTGGTGCCGGAAGGCGAAACATGGACTGTAGATAGGGTGCTGGCATATGGTACATCTGTAGCACAAAGGGTTATTGCAGTAAACGATGCTGAAGTGGAGATTATGGCAGATGATAATGGTAAACCGGGAGAAATAGTTTATACAACAGGCAAGGTAGGCGATCTAAATAATGAGAGCTCAGCCGATCGCTTAATATTGGATATCGAAGTCCCTTTTCCGGAGCCAGCCGTACTTCAGCCGGGTAACTATTGGATATCCGTTTTTGCTCATTTAAGTTATTTTCCCTTCGCCTTGAGATGGGAATGGATGAATACCAGTACCGTTGTTGGGAGAGAAGCAATGTTTATAAATCCGGAAGGCTATCGGGATGCAACGGGAAATATACCAGGTAACACCTACATGAAATTCGAGGAATGGACACCACAATCAGAAGTATTCCAGGATTTACCCACAGACCATGTGTTCTTTATTATGGGAGAGTCTAATACTTTGAGTTCTGAACAATTTGAACAGGATGGTTTTCTTATATATCCGAACCCAAATAAAGGAGAATTTACATTGAAGTTTAAATCGAAAACTTCAAATATCATTCATATAAAAATAAACGATATCACTGGGCGTAATATTTATCATAAAAGCTACACAATTAAAGGAGATTTTAATAATCGTATTAAGTTAGATGATTTGTCATCAGGAGTTTATATGTTAGAGGCTAGCGATGGAATAAGTAAAACAACCCGAAAAATTGTTATTGAATAAATAATAATGAACTAGTTTATTGCAAAACGATCAGCTTAAAATCTGGTCGTTTTTTGTTATGATAGTTTAATTATCAATATAATAAAGACTAAATGATAGTAAGAGTTGTTTTTTTTTAAGTTGTTCAAACTCAAAAATCACGGATAAATAAAACTTCGAATATAACGAGTCAATTGCACAGCAAGAAAAGAAAATCACGAAGAAAAGATAAGTCCTAATTCTATTCTAATAGATTTTAAAAGTGGTATTTTTGCCCCATAAAAAATGAAAAATAATGGAGATTTAAACTCCTGTAATTTTGTGAAAAAGTAATTCTTTTATTCGAATTATAGAATGCGAGTTGAATATAATCAGACAGGTTTAGCGTTTTTTTCTTTAGAGATGAAATTGTTTGTAGGTGTTTAGTTGCCCTTATCTACCCCTGATTTTGCTCTGTGATACCCCTAGTTAAGAGCGGTAGTAATTCTATTTTTGCGTGCAAATAATGTTATAAGTAGTGAGATTAATGAATAAAAAATTTTTTAGGAGTTGGATGTTGATTTGTTTTTTAATCACTTTTTCTGCTCTCGCACAGAAGAATTCAAGACCCAATGTCATCGTAATTTTAACAGATGACCAAGGATATAAAGATGTGGGATTCAATGGCAGTAAAGAAATTCCTACTCCGAATATAGACCGTATTGCCAAAAACGGAGTGGTGTTTACCAATGGCTATGTGAGTTATGCAGTATGTGGACCAAGTAGAGCAGGATTGATGACCGGTCGATATCAAGATCGATTTGGTTTTGGCAGGAATCCATTGTTGGCTCCTAATGATCTCAATCAGGGACTACCCTTAGAAGAAGAAATGATTTCTGAGGCTATTAACAAGGTTGGCTATAATACACTTGCATTGGGGAAATGGCATTTAGGAGCTCATAAAAAGCAACGCCCTTTAAATCAGGGTTTTGACGAACACTTTGGCTTTTTAAGTGGCGGACATCGATATTTTCCTAAAGATTGGAAACTGAATGATCTTTCTGAGATTAGATCTCAAGGAGATGGTTACCGAACAAAATTATTACATAACGGGAAGCGTGTAGAAGAAGAAGAGTATTTGACAGATGCACTTTCAAGAGAGGCGGTAAGCTTTATTAAAAGGAAACGTAAAAGTCCATTTTTTATCTATTTGGCATACAATGCACCGCATGCACCTTTACAAGCCACACAAAAATATTTAGATAGATTTCCGAATATAAAAAACAAGAAAAGAAAAACCTATGCTGCAATGGTTAGTGCGGTAGATGACGGTGTTGGAGCTGTTTTAGATGCCTTAAAAGAAACAGATCAGTTTAAAAACACGATAGTTTATTTCTTATCAGACAATGGAGGTCCAATCAAAAATGGCTCAAATAATGATCCTCTAAGAGGGAAGAAGAGAGATTTGTATGAAGGGGGAATTAGAGTTCCTTTTGCTATGCAATGGCCTAAAATGATTAAAGCAGGTCAAACGTATGATCATCCAGTAATCTCATTAGATATTTTTGCAACTGTTGCAAACTATGCCAAGACAACTCCAAAGAACAAGTTGGATGGAATAAACATTGTTCCGTTTTTAAACGGGAAGAAAAAAGAAGCTCCTCATGAGTATTTATTTTGGAGAAAATTCGATGAGCAAAAAATAGCAATCAGAAATCAGGAGTATAAGTTGGTAAAAGAGGCGAATGAGAAATTAGAATTATTCGACGTTAATAAAGATCTTTCTGAAAAACAACCTCTAAAAAATAAAGAAAAACTTCAAAAACTAAAAAAAGTACATTCGGATTGGTCTGCTCAATTAAAAGATCCAATTTTCTTAGGATTGAAGCAAAACAAAGAATATACCAAATCACATCCTAACAGATATAAAATTTCAGAGGTGAAACAAAAATACTCTGAATATGAGGATGCGTCGGTATTTCAAATTAATAGATTAGAGCCTCGGGCTACTTTTTATCACTCAGAAGATGGCAGTTTTAGTCAAGAATGGCAACAACGCTCTAATTACAAATTATTGAATGGTACATGGAAATTCAAACATTCTATGAAGCCAGCAGATAGGCCAAAGTCATTTTTCAATACAGATTTTGATGTTAGTAAATGGGATGATATTGATGTTCCTTCTAACTGGCAAATGCGTGGTTATGATTTTCCTATTTACACGAATATTATCTATCCATTCCCTAAAAATGCACCTTACATTCCAGATAGTTTTAATCCAGTGGGGAGTTACAAAAGAAGTTTTACCATTAATAATAATTGGAATGACAAGCGAATAGTTATTTATTTCGGTGCTGTGAAATCTGCATTTTATATCTGGGTGAACGGTAAGAAGGTAGGGTATAGTGAAGGATCCAAAACTGCAGCTGAGTTTGATATAACTGACTTTATTTCTACTGGAGATAATGATATTGCATTGGAGGTATACAGATGGTCGGATGGTTCTTATCTGGAAGATCAAGACTTTTGGAGGCTAAGTGGAATAGAGCGTGATGTATACTTGTATGCTACCCCCAAACATTATCTAAAAAATGTGGTTGTAGATGCAGGCTTGGATAAAGAAACCTATACGAATGGTAAATTAAACGTAAATGTTTCATTAGGGCTTCAAAAAGATGGGAAGAAAACGTTGAAAAAATTATCTATTAAATTATTAGATGATAAAAATACACTTGTAAAAGAATTATCTTCATTAATAGCGAATTCACAAACTCAAATTGAATTTTCAGAACATATTTCGAATGTGTTAAAATGGTCTGCTGAAAACCCAAACCTTTATACGTTGGAGCTTGAATTATTTGATGAATTAGGCACAGTTGTTGACGCTACCTCTTTAAGAGTTGGATTTAGAACTTCAGAGATCAAAAATGGACAATTGTTGGTCAATGGTCAACCTATTTTGATCAAAGGAGTGAATCGTCATGAGCATGATGTTAAAAATGGTCATGTAGTTTCCAAAGAAAGTATGATTGCAGATATTTTAGACTTTAAAAAATACAATATCAATGCCGTTAGAACATCTCATTATCCGAACGATCCTTTATGGTATGCACTCTGTGATGAGTATGGGATTTACGTTTGTGATGAAGCCAATATAGAAACCCATGGTTACGGTTATAAGGATAGTGAAACTTTAGCACAAAAGCCAGAGTTTGAAGGGATGCATTTAGACCGTATTGAAAGAATGGTAAAAAGAGATGTCAACCACCCTTCAGTGATCTATTGGTCTATGGGAAATGAGTCTGGTGCTGGTGTCAACTTTAAAAAGGCTTATGATTGGATGAAAGCTTACGATACTTCAAGGCCTGTTCATTATGAGCGCACTGAAGTAGCTCATGATAAACTCAATGAACGAATTACAGATATTATTGGTTGGATGTATTACAGGCCGAAAGGTATTGAAAGGAATCACTTATCAAAAGAAGCAAATAGAAATCCAGAAGATAGGCGCCCGTTTATTTGGTGTGAATATAGTCACGCTATGGGAAATAGTACGGGTAATATTATAGATAACTGGAACTGGGTGCGATCTCATGACAATGTACAAGGTGGATTTATTTGGGATTGGATGGATCAAGGACTCGAAAAAAGAACAAAATCAGGTGAGGTATATTATGCTTACGGCGGCGATTTTACACCTAAATCGTATAAAATTCATACCGACGAAAATTTTTGTGCCAACGGATTAATAGGTTCAGATAGAACCCCACATCCTGGAGTTTTTGAAGCTAAGAAAGCGTATCAAAATATTTGGTTTACAATGCCAAAAGCTAATACTATTGAAATTTATAATGAAAATTTCTTTATTAATACCTCAGTGTATAATTTTAGTTGGCAATTAATAGAAGATGGGAAACCTGTTAAAAATGGCGAATTAAAGAATGTGGTTATTGGTCCTCAGAAAAAAGCAGAAGTAAAAATAAACTTAAACCATAATTTAGATCCTACTAAAGAATATTTTGTTAATCTACACGCACACACCAAAAACGATGGTAAATTGTTAAAATCTGGACATGAGGTCGCGTCAGAACAGTTTCTAATTCAAAAACCGCGGTTGATAGAAGAACCCTTAAAAGTAAAGGGACGCATAAAATTATTTCAAAACGGTGATGTTTGTACTGTAAAAGGGAAAGGTTTTGAGTATGTATTTAACAAGCAAAATATTGGTTTGGCTTCTATTAAATACGATAATCTAGAAATGTTAGATGGTGATGTAGATTTTAACTTCTGGAGAGCGCCAACGGATAACGATTTTGGAGCCTTTAAATTTAAAAAGCGTGAAAAAGACAAAGCATATTTTATTTGGAAAGAAGCTGCCAAGAAAAAGGAGTTCATTGACTTTTATGTTAAAGAATCGAAAGAAGAAATAACTTTGATTTATAATTTTTTACATGAATCTATTAATGCCAATAACACAATTACTTACGTGGTATCTGCAAATGGTTCATTGACAGTAAGCACCAAACTTACCCCTCTTAAAGGTGAAAAAGTGCCTGATTTTATGCCTAGATATGGTGTAAGTATGGTATTTAAAAATGATTATCAAAATACCGAGTATTATGGTGAAGGGCCTTTTGAGAATTATTCAGACAGAAACCACGCGTCTAAAGTTGGGGTGTATAAATCTAAAGTATCAGAGTATTACGTGCCTTACATTCGACCACAAGAAAATGGATATAGAACCGATGCTAGATATTTAAAACTATTAAATAAAAGTGGTAAAGGACTTCTCTTTAAAGCGAATGGAGGGCCATTTGGTTTTTCAACACACCACAACCCTACATCAGATTTTAATCCAATTACAAATTATAAAAACCAAAGACATACTATTGATGTAAAACCAAAGAATAAAGTTTTTTTAAATATTGATTACAAACAAAGAGGTGTAGGTGGTGATAATAGTTGGGACAGAGGAGGATTAGCCCACAAGCAATACTTAATTAATCCCAAAAAGTGCAGTTATAGTTTTACAATTTCAAAACTTTAGACAATATGATAATTATGAATTTAAAATATATGAAAAAAGCAACGCTTTTAATTGGAATATTTTTTTCGGGAATATTTATGATGAATGCCCAAAATACGAAGTCTAATTTTAGTCTTACAAAAGGAGGGCATGCAGCTTATAAAAATACCAAGTTATACGATAGTAAAACGGGTAAACAGCAAACGAAAAAAAATATGATGCCGGGAGATAAAGCGGCAGATCGTGCTGCCTATGAGTTTAAAATGTTAAAAAACCCATATACCGGAAAAATACCTAGAAATATAAAAGTTAAAGAAAAAGAGTTTGCTAAAAAATTACCGAAAGGAAGCTTTCTAAAAAAATTAAGATCAAAGAATTTAAAATCAGCGAATGCAAAAACTCAAGGACCCGCAATTTGGAGTGCTAGAGGCCCAGGAAATGTTGGTGGTCGAACAAGAGCGTTGGCATTAGATTTAGATAACGAGAATATTATTTTAGCAGGAGGTGTAAGCGGTGGTTTATGGCGTTCTACAGATACTGGTGCAAGTTGGACTCGTGTAACTTTAGCAGAACAAAACCCGAGTATAACAGCGATAGTTCAAGACCCAAGGCCAGGATTTACCAATATTTGGTATTATAGTTCTGGTGAGCTATTCGGTAATTCAGCAAATATAGTTGGTGGTTTATATCAAGGAACTGGAATATATAAATCTACAGATAGTGGCTTAAGTTGGGCAAGAATTGAGAGTACAAACAATTTAAATGTTTTGTCTGTTGATATTTTTGATTACATAAACGATTTGGCTGTAAGCCCTCTAAACGGGGATTTGTATTTTTCAGCACCTCATGGTGTGTATAGAATAAAATCATCTGACCTTAATACTATAGAAAAAGTTTTTGATGCAACAGAAAGCAGTTTTACTGAGGTAGAAATAAGTGCTACAGGTAAAATTTATGTTACTTCTAGTAAAGAAGATGGTGTAGATGCATCTAATAATAACATAAATGTTGATTCTCGTATTTCTGTATCTTCAGATGGAAATACCTGGACAGATATTACACCAACTCTCTTAGATGATTCAGCACTTTATCTTGGTCGAATAGTTGTTTCTATAGACCCATCAAATGAAAATTTTGTATGGCTTTTGGCAGATAATATTGTACGTGGTGAGCAATCCTTTTTACTGAGGTATCAAGTAGATATTGATACTTGGGTGAATAGGTCGTCCGGCATGCCTTACAATCTTGGAAATAATGGGAATTTTAATTCTCAAGGAGGTTACAACATGGTTTTAAAAGTCAATCCTTCAGATTCGAATATGGTTTATGTAGGAGGAGTAAGTTTGTATCGTTCTACAAATGGTTTTTCTGAAACTGCTAATACGAATGGATGGATAGGAGGTTATAGTAGAGCCAATAATTATGAGTTGTATGAAAATCATCATCCAGATATACACAATTTGGTATTTATCCCTTCTAACCCATCTAAAGCAATCTCAGCTTCAGATGGTGGATTACACTTAACACAGAATATTAAGAGTGGTAAAACTGTATGGACCTCACTTAATAATAAGTATTTAACAACCCAAGCTAGAATTGCCTCTTTTGATCCTTCTGGAACTTCAAACCAATTATTGGCAGGTTTTCAAGATAATGGTACGTGGTGGATTGGAGGTAATACTGATATTGATGATCCTTGGTATTCTCAATACTCAGGTGATGGCGGTCACAATGCTATTGCAGACGGTAGTGAAACACTTTACGTATCTTCACAAAACGGATCTGTTTACCGATTA
>Ga0206125_10003913_pt1 | contig 13696 bp, 1 predicted proteins | sample Helgoland_Spring_4_FD_148598 | JGI IMG/M metagenome (GOLD analysis project Ga0206125, IMG submission 148598) | Pelagic subsurface seawater microbial communities from Kabeltonne, Helgoland, North Sea - Helgoland_Spring_Bloom_20160331_1 | ecosystem: Environmental > Aquatic > Marine > Epipelagic ... | reverse complement strand
TTGCGCGGCGTGTTTGTCCAATTTGGACTTCCCCGGATGCTTGGACAGTACCGCGGTGAACTTTGACGACACGGCGAATTTGGACGATGGAAGTTGTCTTTATGAAGTCGTCCTTCAGGTCGATGTCTCTGAGGTGGACCCCCTCCCTGAAGCCGTTTATGTGGCAGGGAGTTTCCAAGGTTGGGATGTTTCTGGTACGCCTATGGAGTATGCGGATGGGGTATGGGTCACAGCGTTGAACTTGCTGGCCAATGACAGTGTGGAGTACAAATTTCTTGCAGGTCCTGAGTGGGCTTTGGAAGAGGATGTCCCCATGAATTGTGGCGTGTCGAACGGACTTGGTGGGTTTAACCGGGTTGTCGTTCCAATGGGTTCTTCTGCTGTTCCAATCGTTTGCTTTGGTAGTTGTGGCCCTTGTGAGGGCGTGGTAAATCCTCCTGTGGATGGATCTGTTTTTTGCGGGCCGGGTTCAGTGTGGGACCCCGTTATGGGGTTGTGTGTGGGATTGACCACCTGTTCGGAAGACATTGATGGCGATGGCTTGATCGGGGTCTCCGATGTGTTGGCTCTGCTTTCTTCGTTTGGCAACGTGTGTCCTTAAGGTCCATCAGTCCCACGTTTCGCATTGAATTTTAAGGTTTTGGTTTTCGCTGTGAACCTGGTAAGGAATCCTGTTTAAAGCATAAAAAAGGCCCACCATTGGTGGGCCTTTTTTGTGCGGTATGTAGACCGGTTCACTTCACAATAAGTGGTGCACTGAAGGTGCCGTGATCGCCCAAGCCCTTGATGAAATAAGTGCCCGCGGCCCAATGTGCGACGTTGAGTAACATCCGTTGTCCACCGGCAGGCCATTGTCCATCGTAGACCGTGGCCACGGTGGCGCCGCGGGCATCCAGCACTTGGATGAACACTTGTCCGCCTCGGTTTAAGTCGAGGTTGATCCAAGTTTCTCCTTGGGCAGGCACAGGAGCGATGGAGAATGACTGGACCCAATCTGGCGAAGCCACACTATGGGCGGTTGATTGGAAATGGATGACGGGCAAGGTTTCTCCGCCTTGACCCCATTCTTCACCTGGTTCTATTGGCATCTCATCGGAAGACGCAAAGACCTCACCGTCTACCCACAATTTGAAGCTGACGTTGCTGGGCCCATCCAACATCAAGGCCATTTGAGCCGCACTGAATCCATTGGATGCCAGGACTGGCCGTGCCGCAACACAGGTCTCATTGACAAAGGCACCGATGTAGGCTTCACCTAGGATGGGGGATGCGTCGAGCACAATTTCGACAGCGAGTGCCGCTGCACTTGGCGTGCGAACGACTTCCCACCCGGTCATCATTGTGGCGGCATTGTCGTCGGTACGCAACTGGGCGGTCACCATCCCGCTGCCGTCACCGCTTCCATCTTCTCCGTTGTCCTCGGCGTAGGTGAGGGTGCCGGCCTCGATCATTCTCACCCAGTACGACCGGCCGGGTTCGAGGTCGAGCAAACTGTTGAACTCGTTTGGGTTCGCTGGATTCCATACTGTGCCGTTTTGCCCGTCAATGACCGTTCCGACCAGGCCATCAATGGAGGCCAATGCCGTTTCGACGGCCATGGTATTTTGTGGCACATACCCAATGATGTTCCATCCCTCGTTCAAATCGAGTGGCGTGTTGTTGACCTCTAATGGGGCGCCTGTACTGGTCCAGGTCGCCGCGTTTTCTACTTTGATGACGTAGCCTGCCGCATCCATGTGCATTTGAAGCGAGTTGAAAACGCTCGGAATGCCCGGGGTGTAGCTTTGTCCAAGTGCAAAATTGTTGTCGCCCAGTACTTTTAGGAGATTGCCTTCTAGCGGAGATTCAAACATGGAGGCTATGCCATAGCTGTCCGGGGTGACGTTGGTGGAAACGTAGTTCCATCCTGCTTCAAGGTCTGCCTCCACTGTGGCTTCGCTGCAGTTGGCATCAAACATTAAGGGGTCGTCAAAGCTTCCAAAGTCGGCAGAGCCCATGGTGGTGAGCTCAGTGCTAATGTTGCACGTTGCGCATTCAACAGCATCGAAGAGGGTGAAAGTGATGGTTTCTTCTCCACCCGCTAGGTATACCGTCATATTGACATAGGTGGCTCCTTCAAAATCTATGATGGTGCCCTCGCCGCGCAGTTCACCATTGATGAATGCGCCCACAAGGTCGTCTGCGCTGGCATTTCCGCCGTCGTTGGTCACTTGAGCGAGTACCGTGGTCACCGCTGGCAATATGACAGCGTCGCCCCATTCTGGCGCACATCCGTAGGTGCAACTGCCATCGTCGTCGGTTGCCATTTCGCTGTAATTGGTGGCTTCAGCATCCGTGCATCCGGGGACCTCGTCGCCGTCACAAACGCCATCGCCATCGGCGTCGTCGATGCAGGACCCGTCGCAGTTGAGGCCGGGATCGGCGTAAGTGCAGGATCCATCGTCGTCGGTGGCCTCGGCGTTGTAGTTGCAGGCCAAGTCATCTTGGCATCCGGGGACCTCGTCGCCGTCACAAACGCCATCGCCATCGGCGTCGTCGATGCAGGACCCGTCGCAGTTGAGGCCTGGATCGGCGTAAGTGCAGGATCCATCGTCGTCGGTGGCCTCGGCGTTGAAGTTGCAGGCCAAGTCATCTTGGCATCCGGGGACCTCGTCGCCGTCACAAACGCCATCGCCATCGGCGTCGTCGATGCAGGATCCGTCGCAGTTGAGGCCTGGATCGGCGTAAGTGCAGGATCCATCGTCGTCGGTGGCCTCGGCATTGTAGTTGCAGGCCAAGTCATCTTGGCATCCGGGGACCTCGTCGCCGTCACAAACGCCATCGCCATCGGCGTCGGCGATGCAGGACCCGTCGCAGTTGAGGCCTGGATCGGCGTAAGTGCAGGATCCATCGTCGTCGGTGGCCACGGCGTTGAAGTTGCAGGCCAAGTCATCTTGGCACCCGGGGACCTCGTCGCCGTCACAAACGCCATCGCCATCGGCGTCGTCGATGCAGGACCCGTCGCAGTTGAGACCGGGATCGGCGTAAGTGCAGGACCCATCGTCTTCTGTGGCCTCGGCATTGTAGTTACAGGCGGTATTGTCGATGCAGCCGGGTACAGCAGGAGGGGCACCAATAAAGAACGTCTCCCTGTACTCCTGTGACCCATCGCCGTTGATGAAGACCTGACAGTACAATTGCCCACTCAATGCTCCGTCAGTGGTGAATTGGCCGACCAAGACCTTCAAATCTGTTCCGGCGACACCATTGGCGTCTCCATTCAAGGCATACCACGCCCCACCAATGGGGTCGTCAATGGCAATGTTCCCCCCCGGAGCTCCGAATCCAGGGTCAAAGTTGTTGGACCAAGGATTGTCTGTCGATTGCACGGTGGCGATGGCGGCTTCGCCCGCTCCGGCATTGGGCACACCCTCCAGACCGATGGTCACCCAGCTGTCAAAAGGCAGATCGGGATAGACGGCAAAAAGGAGGGAGTTGATGCCATTGGGTGTGGCGGCTCCCAAGGCGGCATTGTAAAAGGTGGTGGTGGTATTGACATAGGTTGGATTCACTGCGTCTCCCGAGACCGAGGACATAAAATCGTCTTCGTTGTTCATGGTGACGTAATAGCGGGTGCAGCTGTAGCCCGTGAGGTCGACGACACCCAGTGCCCCGATGAGGACACCGATGTTTTCATTAACGACTTCTTCTTCAAGACCATAGTCTTGGGCAAAGGAGAAGGGGGTGCATAGAAGCAGAGCGAATAGGGCGAGGAAAGCGAATCTCATGGTTATGCAATTGTGTTGACCGTTGTGGATAAGGAATCTCCAAAAACCAACACGGAATTGCGTCGACGTTTACGAAATGATTGATTTTTTTTCCAACAATAGAAACGTAAAGGCCAGAAAAAGAGAATGCCGCCCGAAGGCAGCATTCTCAACGTCAAGGTTGATTTGGTTCGCTTAACTCGTGTCCCTTACTCGGTCACCAGCAGTTTCTTGACGATCATGTATTGGGCATTGGAAAGCCTAATCTGATACATGCCACTCTGAAGGTCATCCGCAGGGATGTCTAAGGAGTGGTTGACACCTGGGGCAGCAAAGCCATCATAGAGGTCGGTCACAAGGACACCGTCCATGGAGAACATGCTGATCACCACACGCATTTCACTTTCCACTTCGAAGCCGAGTTGGCTCCAATCATTGGTAGGGTTCGGCTGCAGGTTCGTGACCCGGATGGGGCTCTTGCCTACCGTAATGTCACCTGCTCCGCCCAACACACTTGGTGTATGGTCTACCCCACTGTTTCCAGACAACTCGGCATCGCCGGCTGTAGTGCAGGCTTCTCCGTTGACTTCCACAGTGTATTCGAACGATGCAGTGTTTCCGCAATCGTCGACGAGGAGGTACTCCCTTTCAATGGACCAAGGCAAGCAGCAATCGAGGTCTCCAAAGAGGTCCCCTGAGCCCATGACGAAGTTGCCGTTGAACGTGCCGCTGTAGCTGAACCAACCGCTATAGCCGTAGTTGTCGTTCATGTTGTTGGCGGCCATACCAATCTGGAAGGCGTAATAGTTGTTGGCCGGTGCGTGAACCAGTGAGAGCGTGGAGCCGGCATAGTTGCCCGTACCCGTCAAGGTGCCACTTTCCATCAAGCGGTAATCCCAATTCTCATGGTCGTCTACCAGGTCGCCGCAGTCGCGCTTATAGCTGGTCGGGAAGGCTTGGTTGTCCCACTCCGTCCAGTCCATGGCTGCACCAAAGGTGGCGGTGACGTCCCATCCGTCGCCGGAACCATCCAGTGCAACGACGCTTTGGCTGAGCACCCATGTTCCGTCGGCATGCAGTTCAATCGACCCGTTGGCGAGCGGTGTATAGAGCTCTGCGCCACCAGGGATGTTAAAGAGCCTGAGGCTGTGGGGATCCATACCGTTGCACGTCTCACCATCTTCAAACGCCGCAGGCAATGCTGCAGAACAGAAGGTGGTCACTTCATCCGTTGGGGCATTGTCGCCGAGGTAGGACTCTGTGAAGGTCAAGCTGACTTCTGAGTCGCAATTGTCTTGGAATGAAACCTCACAGGCTTCAGGCACTGTGACAGTTCCTTCCATGTCTTCGCAGCAGACCGACAAAGCCGTTCCGTTGTCCAGCCCGCAGGTATTGGTAAACTGAGGTGCAATCTGATCCAACACTTCAATGGTCTGGTCAACCGTGACCGTGTCGGCATTTCCGCAAGCATCGGTGGCGATGACCGTGAACGTCCGTGTGAAGGTGTAGTCGCCCTCGGCCAAGCTGTCATCGGATGCACAGGTGTACAACAAAGGCCCGTCCGTGTGGGTAATGGTGACCATGGGGTTGGGGTCGCAAGCGTCCTCCACATCATAGTTTACAGTACCCAGTGAGTCCACACCGGTGTAGACGTTACAGTCTGCAGTCTGGGACAATGTCTGGCTATCTGGACCCAACGCAGAGAGTGTTGGAGCCGTCACGTCGATGACCGAGATGGTCTGAACATGTGCGTCCGAAGATGCGTTGCCGCAGTTGTCGGTTGCGGTGATGGACCACGTTCTGTGGATGGTAAACGTGCTGCCACAGTCAGATGAGGTGCTGTCAGCATAGCTGATGGCCACTTCCACATCTGTATCGCAGTTGTCGGTCGCCGTTGCGCTCGCTTCTCCGGTATCCCCTGTGCCCGTTGCGGCATTGCACGTTGCGTCGGCTTCGAGCGTGAGGTCCGCTGGATAGCTGGCACTCAGTTCAGGAGCCTCAGAGTCAGAGATGGTGATGTTCTGGGTCACGCTCTTTTCGTTGCCGCAGATGTCTGTTGCCGTCCACAACCTGTTGATCGTGTAGCAATCTGCACCTGTGCTGTCCACAATGGCATCGGTCGATGAGATGGTCACCGATCCCAAGCAGTTATCCTCGGCCTCGGGCGTGCCCAAAGCTTCGATGCTAAAGTCACCTCCACACTGGATGGTGGTGTCCATGGGTACGGAAGAGAATATGGGTGCAATGCTGTCATACAAGTGCACAATCTGGGTGGCTGTTGCTGCATTTCCGCAAGCATCGGTCACCGTGTATTCCCGCTCATAAGCTCCGGCACAAGGGCCTTCTGTTTCGGTATCCATAATGGCCACCGTGACGTCGCTGCAGATGTCTGAAGCGGAGAAGCCATAGGAGATGCTGTCGCTGTAATCCGCACACATGACCTCGACGAGACTGTCCAGCTCAATGACAGGCGCTTGCGTGTCTTGGATGGTGTAAGTCGCTGACGTTGATGCGCTGTTGCCGCAGGCGTCCGTGGCCGTGAAGGTCACGATGCTACCGCCCACTGCGCCATCGCAGTCATCGAAGGTGGAATCCACACTGCTGCTCCAGCTGATGCTGCCACAGAGGTCACTGGCTTCGGCACTGGCGTTGGCAGATTGCCAAGTCAGATAGTCGAAGACGTTGCCCAACCCGTCGCATTCAACCGTGAGGTCCATGGCAGGGGTGTCGATGCTCGGAGCGAGGGTGTCCTGTACCGTGAGCACTTGGGTATGTTCCGTTGCGTTTCCGCAAGCATCGACTGTGCTCCATGAGCGCGTCAATGTGTACGCATTCGCGCAGTCACCTGCTGTCGTGTCTTCGGTGAAGGTCACTTCAACGTCACCGCAGAGGTCACTTGCAGTCAGTACATCGGCTGCGGGTACAGTGTGGCAGTCTACAGTGGTGTCCCCTGGAAGCCCTTCCACAAAGGTGGGGGCCAAGGTGTCGACCACTTGAATCACCTGTGTAGCAGTGGTCATGTTGTCGCACTCGTCCTCTGCCGTGAAGGTCCTCGTTACCGTGTAGGATTGGGGACAATCACCTGCTGTGGTGTCGGCGGAGACTGTGATGGTCACATCGTCGTCGCAGTTGTCTGTTGCAGAAGCATCTTCCAATGGGTGGTCTTCGTGGCACAGGGCAACATAGTCGGCGGGGACTTCAGTGAAGACAGGTGCGACTGAATCGACGAGTGTGATGGCCTGCTGGAAGATGCTGCTGTTACCGCAAGCATCGAGGGCCGTGTACGTCCGCAGGTAGCCCGTGGGGCATCCTCCGCTCACCGGATCAATGTTGCTCACATAGACCGTGTCAAACGCGCAGACGTCGTCTACGGCGATGTCGTACAAAGATGTTTCGTCGTACAGGTCGCAAGCAATGTTGTAGGTGAAGGCTGATCCCGTGAAGTCAGGAGCGATCGTATCGACGATGGCGAAGGCCGCCGTAGTCGACGTGGCATGGCCACAATCGTCGGTCGCTGTGAAGGTCACACTGGCCGACCCCGTGGCACCGCAGCCACTTTCAAGTCCAGCAAAATCATGGGACCAGCTGGCGTCGGAACACGCGTCTGCGGCAGCAGCTCCACCCTGTGAGGCGAGCCATGCGTCCAAGGCGTCAGTGTTGCCTTGACCATCGCATTGGACGGTCAGGTCAGCAGCGGCTGTCGTGATTTCAGGAGCTTGGCTGTCGCTGATGGTGAACGTGGCAGAGCACGATGTGGCATTGCCACAAGCATCGGTAGCGGTGAACACCACCGTTGCACCACCTGTAGCACCGCAATCATCTGTCAAAGCGTCAAAGTCATGCGTGATGCTGACATCGCTGCAGTTGTCGGTCGCCGTGGCAGAGTTCAACCATGCTGCGAGCTCTTCTTCGTTCCCGTTTCCGTCGCATTCAACGGTCAAGTCTTCGGCGCAAGTCAGCCCTGGCGCGATCGTGTCGCTCACAGAAATAAGTTGCGTGCAAGAAGCTGTCGTTGTGTTTTCGCAATTGTCTTCAGCGGTTACCGTGAAGGTTCTTGTGAACGAGTAGGAACCTACACATGTGGTTTCCAAGGGACCATCTTCAAAGGCGATGGAAACGTCGATGTTCGCGCTGCAGTTGTCGGTGACCTCGATGCTCGGAACACCCGTATTGCTGGTGTCGGCGTTGGTCATACAGCTGGCATCTGAGAACAGGTCCATGTCTGCAGGGCAGGAGATGTCCAGCACAGGCGCCACAGTGTCCACCAGTGTAATGAACTGGGTGAACATGGTTGTGTTGCCACAATCGTCACTGACGGTGTAATCGCGCATCAGGGTAGAGAACGGCTGTACACAACCTCCACTGAACGGCATGTCCGCGAAGGTGATGGTGACCTCTCCGCAGTCGTCGGTCGCTGAGATCAGAATGTTGTTCGGGTCAGCATCATCGCTGCCATATGCATCGCACGCAATCGAGACGTTCATGTCGCCCGTCACTTCAGGTGCGGTCTCATCCACGATGGTGAGCAATTGGATGGCCGTGCTGGCGTTGCCACAGTCGTCTACGAACGTGTAGGTCCGCTGGACTTCATAGCTGCCCTGGCAAATGGTGCTGACGACACCGTCTTCCACCCAGGTGTACGCCACATCACTGTCGCAATTGTCCATGCCAGAAGCAGTTCCGTACTCGACGGTGCTGTCAAACGCGGCGCAGGCGATGGTTTCTGTTGTTACCGTTCCCACAGGGGCAAGGGTATCGAGCAAGGTGATGGTCTGTGTGCAGCTTGTGGTGTTTTCGCAGAAGTCCTCGGCAGTGAAAGTCCGCAGGATGGTGCGGCTTCCCTCTGGAGTGTTGTCATCACCGGTGCAATCCACCACAGGGGCTTCATCGGCATAAGTGATGGTGATGTCCTCGGGAGCAGAGCAGTTGTCATCCGCTGTAGCGAAGCCCAACAGGTCCGTAGACAAATCCGCCGCGCAGGCTTCATCGAGCACCAAGACTGTATCGGATGGGCATCCAATTTCTGGGTCTACGATGTCATAAAGCGACACGTACTGGCCAAATGAGCTGCTGTTTCCGCAGGCATCCGTTGCCGTCCAAATGCGCTCAAAAGTTCCAGGACATCCTCCGGACAGCGCCATGGCACTGATGGTGTAGGTGACGTCAGAGCAGTTGTCTGTGGCTTCGATGGGCACGAGGGTGGGATCCTCTGGGTCCAGCAAGTCTTCACATGCCGCATAGGTGTACAGGATGGAGTTGCCCCAATCGGGTGCAGTCACATCCACCAAGGTGATGGTTTGGTCACAAGAAGACAAGGCCATGTTGCCGCAGTCGTCAGTGGCTTGAGCCGTCCAGGTGCGGGTAAAGGCATACGTATTGCCACAGCCGGGGATGGTGTCGTGATCAGCATGGCTGATGCTCACTTCAACAGGTCCACCGCAGTTGTCGCTCGCCTCATAAGTAGGCTCTCCCGTAATGGAGGGCAGGGTGGAGGCGTCGCACAATGCATCGGCTTCCACTGAGGCGTCGGCGGGACAGGTGATGGTCACTTCCGGTGCTGTCAAATCTTGGATCAAGATGGTTTGGACACACGTTGTGGTGTCGGTATTGCCGCAGTGGTCTGTGGCAACAGCCATCCAAGAGCGCTCCAGCAATTGGCTTCCGACACAGAGGTCGGTGAACACATCGCTGTGGCTGATAGAGACTTCTGGATTTTCGTCACAGTTGTCTGTAGCTGAACCGGTCGCCATACCCAGCGTCTCAACCGAGATGTCGGCCAAGCAGTCCGCGTCTACGGCGATGGAGTCGCTCGCAGGACAAGAAATGCTCACTTCGGGGGCCACGGAGTCGGTCAAGTTGATGACCTGCTCAAAAGTGGCGCTGTTGCCGCAGTCGTCGGTGGCTTGGTAAATCCGCAAGATGCTCCCTGCACAAGCGCCGCTGACCGGATTGTTGGTCAGGACAGTGATGGCGGCTTCGCTGCAGTTGTCCGTTGCATCGACGGCGTACAGCGCATCGTCTTCATAAACGTCGCATGCCATGGTGACCATGGCTTCACCTGTCAAGACAGGGACCGTCTGGTCTTCGATTGAAATGGTCTGCTCGCAGCTTTCAGTGGTTTGGTTGCCGCAGTCATCAGTGGCTGTGGCCGTCCATGTCCGGGTAAAGGACAGGTTGCCTACACAGGTGCTGACCGAATCGGAGTCGCTGTGTGACATGGAAACTGCGGGCATGCCCGTGCAGTTGTCAGAGGCCACAATCACAGGAATTCCGAGGGCAACAGGATCGGTGTTGGCATTGCAGTTCTCGTCAGCCAAAAGCAAGGTGTCGGCGGGGCAGGTCAAGCTCAATTCAGGAGCGATGAGGTCTTGCACCACAATGATTTGCTCGCAGGTGGCTGTATCGGTGTTGTTACAGTGGTCTGTAGCGACCGCAGTCCAGGTCCGAGTAATGATCTGGCTTCCTGCACAAGGCGTCTCAATGGCATCGCTGTGAGAAATGCTCACCGCGGGGGCTTCGTCGCAGTTGTCTGTTGCATCGGCGCTGGCGGAACCAAGGGCTTCAATGCCAGTTTCCGCGAAACAGGCGGCGTCCACTTGCAAAGAGTCTCCTGCAGGGCACTCAATGGTGACCTCTGGAGCAACGTCGTCTGTCAACTGGATCAATTGATCTGCAGTAGATGTATTGCCGCAATCATCGGTGGCACGGTAGGTGCGCAAGATGGAGCCAGCACAGCCCTCATCGAGGTCCGTCTGACTGTCAATGATGAGCGCAACAGCGCTGCAATTGTCTGCTGCGCTGACCGCGTACAATTGCGCGGGATCGTAGGTGTCGCAGGCCACCTGAATGGTGTCGCTTACCGTGATCATGGGTGCAGTATTGTCTTCAATGCTGATGGACTGGGCGCAGGTGGCAGAAGCCATATTGCCACATTCGTCCGTTGCCGTCACCGTGAAGGTTCGCACGAAGGCGTAGGCGCCTTCGCATGAAGAGGTGGTGTCAGAATCTGCGTAGGTGGTGTTCAATTCCACACTTCCACCGCAGGCATCTGCAGCATCGATTTGTGGCAATCCCAGAACATCTGTGCCTGTTGCAGCGGCACAATTGGCATCGGCATACAACACAGTGTCTGCGGGGCAAGCGATGCTCAATTCAGGAGCGATGAGATCCAATACCGTGATGGTCTGGATGCAAGTGGCCGAGGCTGTGTTCTCACACTCGTCTGTGCCAATGGCGGTCCATGTCCGGACGATCGTCATGGCACCCGTACAGGTGGAACTGACGTCATCAGAATGGGTGAACGACAGGGTAGGGGCGTCATCACAAGCGTCTTCTACCGATGCTGTGGGCATGCCCAATGTGGCAACGGTGGTGTCGACGATGCAGTCGGCGTCTACTTCGAGTTGGATGTCATCGGGACAATCCGTCAAGGTGACCACCGGAGCGATTGTATCGATCAGGTTTACAGCTTGCTCATAGTAGGCCACGTTGCCACACTCGTCTTCTGCGCGGTAAGTTGTGTAGGCCACACGTGGGCAAGTTCCCGTGACAATTTGAACCGAGTCGATGGTCAATGAGACCTCTCCACAGCTGTCATCAGTCGTGATGTCATAGATGGTGTTCTCGTCATAATCAGCGCAGGCAATGTCGTAGTCCTGGGGACCGCTCATGCTTGGCGCGGTGGTGTCTTCAATCACAAAGTCAAAATCGATGTCGCTGGCATTGCCGCATTCATCGGTGGCTGTGAAGGTGTAGGTCACAGAACCGGTTTCTCCGCATCCGCCTGTCATGCTGGCCATGACATAGGACCAGCTAACGTCTCCACAGAGGTCTGTGGCTTCGGCCCCGGCGTGGCTGGACAGCCAGTTAGAGAGCTCGGTTTGGTTGCCTTCGCCATCACATTCTACCAAGGCATTGTCTCCACCTGAGATGACCGGAGGAGCGGTGTCGATGATCGTGATGATCTGGGTGTGTGAGGTGGTGTTGTTGCAAGCGTCGGCTGCAATCCAGCTCCGCTCAATGGTCTGGCACCCTGGTGCAGTGAATGCCGTTACGACTTCTCCATTGAAGGTTACCGTTGGGTCGCCCGCTCCTGTGCAGTTGTCGCTGGCTGTGATGCCCGTGGTGGGAGGCAAAGCTTCGCTGCACTCCATGGTAACATCGCCAGGAGCGTTGTCAAACGTAGGAGCAATGGTGTCCAAGAAGGTGAAGGTTTGATCCACGTGCACTGTCGTGGCACAGGCCGTATCCACCAATGAGTAAGTCAAGATGACCTGGTCGTCGCACAAGGGCTCAGAGTTGATGGTGCAGTCCAGGTTCACGAGCACGTCTCCGTTCGCACCTGATGCGGGCTGTCCCAAAATTTGTCCCTCCCATGCGAACCAACCACCCGCACCGTAATCACAGTTGCGGTCATTGGCCATGTCACCTACTTGGAATCCAAAGTATTCGTTGAATGGGGCATGGTTGAGGAACAACAGGCTGCCTTCCAAAGCACCGGAACCGGTCAAGAAGCTCTGGTCGTTCTTCATGGTATAGATGGTCCATGAATCGGTTACATCAGAAGTGGGCATGCAGTCCATGGCGGTCTTGTATCCGCCGGTCCAATCCGCTCCGGTAACGCCATTTTCATAGGTGATGTAGACCTCCCAGATTTCACTGGCGTCTTGTGTACCCCGGACTTCTCCTTCTAGAACAGCAGTGTTGCTGTTGGGATATTCAGTCAGGGTCAAGCCTGCTGCTGTTGGAACATAGTAAGTGGAGTTCAAACCGAAGTTTTCGACGCCAAAGAGGACGATGGCTCCGTCTTCTCCAATGCCCATCGCTGTCGTGGCATTGCACACGTTTTCTGTGAGGCGGCGTGCTGCCACTCCGCAGCTCACTCCGACGGCTTCGCCGGTACAAACGTTCGTTGCGGTCAGGTCGGTTTGGCAGGAGACCATGTCCAAATCCTCTGGACAGTCCAAAACTTGGTCTTCGAGTTCAACATCCAACACCAAGCATGCTGGGGAGCAGAAATCTCCCAAAATATTGCCGTCGCAGTCGTAGCCTGCTTCAGGGCCATCCCCGTTGCAAACGCCGCACTCGTCTTCTATTCCAATGCACGTGTCTTCTGTGTCGCAGACTCCATCATCGTCGGCGTCTTCCAAACAGTCGCCACCGCAGTTTCCAAGTGCATCATTTTGGTTGCCTTCGCAATCGCAGTCACCATCGGGGATGCCAGATCCACCGCATACTCCGCATTCGTCGAGGCTGGCGCATGAACCATCATCAATGGTCGCGGTGATGTCATAGTTGCAAGCCGTGGTTTCTGTGCAACCGGCACAGGACTCGAATTCGCAAGATGCGTCATCGTTTGTGGCGGCAGCGTCATAGTTGCAGGCTGCTTCATTGGTACAACCGTCTAACTCGAGGCTGTCACAGATGCCGTTCTCATTGGCGTCGGCGGCACAGTCGCCTCCACAAACGCCGAGGGCGTCGACTTGGTTTCCGTCGCAGTCGCAATCACCATCTGGGATCTCTGAGCAACCACAGTCATAGACGGCTCCTGGGCCATTGCAGACTCCACAGTCGTCGAGGTCACCCACACAGTCGTCTACGCTGTCGCAGACTCCATCCGCATCGGCATCGGCGGCACAGTCGCCTCCACAAACGCCGAGGGCGTCGAGTTGGTTTCCGTCGCAGTCGCAGTCACCAACTGGGATCTCTGAGCAACCACACTCATAGACGGATCCTGGGCCATTGCAGACTCCACAGTCGTCAAGGTCACCCACACAGTCGTCTACGCTGTCGCAGACTCCATCCGCATCGGCATCGGCGGCACAGTCGCCCCCACAGACGCCGAGGGCGTCGAGTTGGTTTCCGTCGCAGTCGCAGTCACCAACTGGGATCTCTGAGCAACCACACTCATAGACGGCTCCTGGGCCATTGCAGACTCCACAGTCGTCAAG
>Ga0206125_10003911_pt1 | contig 13699 bp, 11 predicted proteins | sample Helgoland_Spring_4_FD_148598 | JGI IMG/M metagenome (GOLD analysis project Ga0206125, IMG submission 148598) | Pelagic subsurface seawater microbial communities from Kabeltonne, Helgoland, North Sea - Helgoland_Spring_Bloom_20160331_1 | ecosystem: Environmental > Aquatic > Marine > Epipelagic ... | reverse complement strand
TGATAAGATTATAGTTTCTAATGATCAAAAAAATATTGCAAATATAGAAAAACTCAAACACAAAAATTAAATGTGAATTATTTTGATGTAGGTCAGTTTTATTTAGCAAAACCAGAAAATTGGATGAAGTTTGATAGTGTTTTCCAAAAAAATTCAATGATAGTGGAAATACCCCATAATGAGTGCCAAGATATTGATGAAATTGAGGATTGGAGATTAGCTGAATTAATTTTTAAAACCCGTAAAAGAAAAAGTTAAAGAATTATAATTTAAAATAAAAATAGGAATAAAATTAAATTTTAATATTGGAACTATTTTAATAAATAATTATTTTAAAGTTGTTGAATTTTAAAAACTATAGATATTCAGACCCACTTTTTTCTTGTAAGATTATTTCTTTCAATTTTTTAATACTTAAATAATTTTTATTATCTTTGCTATTATATGAATATGGTGTTTTAAGTTTTCTGGCTGAAAATAATTTCATATATCGTGAGGTACTTTTTCTTCTATCAAAATATGACTTTCCTTCATGAGGTAAAATTACGTAAAAGTTTTTAGATTCTATAGTATTAAATGAGTCACTTAAGGTAATCATTTCTTCGTGTAACTTTTCTCCTGGTCTAATGCCTGTTATTTTATATTTTACTTTATGATCAAAACATTTTAATAAATCAATAATTTTAAAGCTAGCAAGCTTTGGGACAAATATTTCTCCCCCAATAGAGTTCATTAAAGAGGAAATGACAAAGTCTACACCCTCATCAAGAGTAATATTGAATCTTGTCATTTCAGGATGTGTTATACTTAAAATTTTTTTATTTTTAACATCATTAATAAATTTAGGAATAACAGAACCTCTGGACATTAAAACATTTCCATATCTTACAATAGAAAATGTAATTTTTTTCCTTCCAATTATATTATTCGCACTAATAAAAAGTTTGTCTGAACATAGTTTAGTTGCTCCATATAAATTTAATGGTGCTGCAGCCTTATCTGTAGAAAGTGCAATAACTTTTTTAATTTTATTCACCAAGCAAGCTTCGACTAAATTTTGTGCACCGATTATGTTCGTTTTGATAAATTCGAAAGGATTATACTCAGCTGCTGGTACTTGTTTCAATGCAGCTGCATGCACAACATAATCCACACCATCTAAGGCTGTCATAAGTCTATCTTTGTCTCTTACGTCACCTAAAAAAAATCTCATTTTTTTTTGATCTTTTATTTTAATTTTTTCAAACATATTAGATTGCTTTAATTCATCTCTTGAAAAAATAATTATTTTATTTATTTTTGGATATTTTCTAAGTATAACTGAAGTAAACTTGGTTCCAAACGAACCTGTTCCGCCTGTTACTAAAATTGTTTTGTTATTAAGCATTTTAAATATTATTTTATTATTACTATTTAATCTTAGTTTATTAAAGAATCAATTAATTAAAAATTTTTAGTCGTGCTGTAAAACTATCTTTAAAAAAATATTTTCAATTGTACCATACATAAAAATTAGATAAAGCAGTTGTATGAATATTGAGGTTATACTCCAATTGATATCCCAGTAAGTCATAATATAAGTTAGCCAAACCTCTATAATATATGCTTCATTTAATGGTGATGGTTTGCTGTAGATATTTTTTTTAAAATTTTCTCTATAGATTTTAAGGCAATTTTAAATCCTTCCCCCGAGTTTAGATGACCATTCCATATTTCTGGAATAAAACCTACATCTTTATTTTTTATCAAATTAAAAAACTTTTCGAAGTTAATATCACCAAATCCTATTTGCACCCCTTCTTGGGAACTATTTTTACCATCTGATATATGAAAATATTGGGTTTCATCTAACAAATTTTTTGAAAAATTTATGAAATTTAGGTTTTTTTTATTACATTCTAAAATAGCATGAGATGTATCATAACAGATATTCGTGTTTGTCTCTTTACAAAATTTTTTTATCTCAAGTGAATCTGTAAACACATGTTGAAAAAAAGTACCTCCAAAATACCATGGGTAAGGAGGCATATTTTCCAATAGTAAATTATAATTTTTGCTTTTTATTTTTTCTAAATTTTTATTTAAATTTTTATACCTTATATTTTTTCCAATAGTATCTTTTGTATTTTCTGAGTGTCCACCTGGGTGTAGAATAACTTTTGGTCCAACTCTTTCATCATATATGAAATTATCTTTAATTTTCTCAACTAAACTTTTTAAATTATCTATCATTTCGAAGCTATTATTGAGAATTTTTTTATCATCTGATGTAAAGTCAATCAATTTATCATCAAAATATTCTGGAGCATGAATTATGAGCTCTTTATTAATTTTGTATCTTATTTTTTTTGGCTCTAAAAGTTCTCTCCAAGTGAGATGAACTTCAATAAGATCTGCTTTCTTGTCTAAATAATCTTCAAAATCTCCCAGTCTTCCAACTAAACCCCACCTTCTATTTATCTTAATATCAGACTTAATTTTTTTTCTTAAATCTAAAATATTCATATAATTCATTGATTTTACGTCTGATTTAAGCACTTTATTTTTTAATTTTAAGAATTCTAATTCAGTAATACCTTTTGCAGGTGAGACTAGTTTAAAAGAATCTAAATTTAAAATAGTTCCTTTTTTAAAATTTTTTTTATAAATTAATGATTTACCTAAAATTTTTTTATTAAACTCAGCATTACAAGATATTATTTTTTTATTTTTTCCAATTGAGTCTTTGTAATTCATTAAATTAAATTTCTGTAAAAACTTTTTTTCTGATACGGTTCTTAAATGTAAATATTTAGTGATTTTTTTTGACTCTTTAATCATTTCTTTAAATTCTTTTGGTGTTAATGATGAATTGTGATCAGGACCATCATTTTTTTTATTTAAAGTTATATGTCTTTCAATAACTCTAGCACCAAAAAAAATTGAAATAAGTGAGGGTTTGTAACCTCTTTCATGACCAGAATAGCCAACCTCAAAATCTTTAGAAATTTTTTTTAAATTTAGCAGGTATTTTATATTAAGTTCTTCGAGGGATGGTGGATAGGAACTGGTGCAATGCATAATAGTTATATCTTGGTTCTTTTTCTTATGTTTTTTTAAAAACTTTAATACTGTCAAGATATTTTCTTCTGAACTCATTCCTGTTGATAAAACTAGTGGCTTGTTAAAGTTTATACATTTTTTAATAAGTGATAAATTCTCTAGATCAGGAGATCCAATTTTTATTTCATCAATTAAAGAATTTTTACATAAATTCGCACTTGAATTATCGAAAGGAGTAATAATTACTTTTAAACCTAGTTTTTTAGAATATTTGAATAAATTAATATTTTGAACTTTTGATAAATTAGTTTTTTTTAACTGATTATAAATATATTGATGTGAATTTTCAGAATTTGAAAATTTTTTTTTAATATCTTTATGATAAATTTTATTAATGTCTCTTATTTGAAACTTTACATAGTTGCACCCAGATCTTTTAGCTTCTACTATTAGTTTTTTAGCTTCTGAAGTGCTTCCATTATGATTTATTCCGATTTCAGCAATAAATTTGATATCTCTTTCTTTAGTATTCATTAATAATTTCTTTTAAAAAATTTTCTTTTTTGTACTTCAAATCCCATTTTATTTTTTTTCGTAATTTTGTCGTATTTCCAATACGTATATTGTTTTTCGACATTTTCAAAAATTGGATGTTTTTGAAATTAATATTAAATTTTCTAAAAATTTCTTTAGCTATTTGTTTTACAGAAAAAACATTTCCACAAGATATTATATAATCATCAGGATTATTGATTGTCATAACTTGATATATAGCTTTTACAACATCTTCTGCGTGTCCAAAATCTCTTATTACACCACCATCGATTAGTTTTAGAGTTTGACCTTTTTGATACTTTTTACAGAAATTTATTATTTCAGGTAATAGATATTTATTTGATCTTAGTTTGGAGTCGTGATTAAATAAAATCCCATTAACTGCAAATAATTTTTTTTTTTCCCTATATAACCTCACCAATAAATGAGAACTCAGTTTAAAACAACCATAAGGATTATTTGGTATAAATGGACTTTTTTCAGAAATCTTTCTTTTTTGTAATCCAAAAATTTCACTAGAAGAAGCGTAAAAATATTTAATTTTTTTTGAGTTTTCAACAATAGCATTCAAAAAATTTGAGTTAATTTGAACTATGGATTTATTGAAGATATTAATTTTTTTCCAAGACGCTTCTGGATTACTTTCACCCGCTAAGTTAAAAATTATATCTGGTTTGACAGTCTTTATAATTTTTTTTATATGATGAAAGGTATAATTTGTCTTGATAATTTTAACCTTGTTTAATTTGTGTTTATTTTCAGAACCTCTTGAGAGCCCTACGGTAGTATAATTTTTTTTCTTTAAAAGGCTTGCAAGAAAATATCCATCCTGTCCATTTATACCAGCTATAATAGCAATTTTTTTTTTCATTAATTTATTTTTTTTTTAGATAATTAAGATCTGATGGAAAATTTATATCTAAAGAATCTTTTTTGCTCATTTCATAAAATCCTATTTTTCTAAATAATCTGTTTTTGTGTTTAATAAATCCATTCCTTTTAAAAAAATATAAAGCACCATTTTCAAAAATTACTTTGTTGAAATTTTGTCTTTGAGGTCTTTTTTTATAATTATAATTTAGAGAATTTAATCTATTCTTATCTTGTTTCCATAGCCATTCATGGCTTATATAGCAACTAAAAAGACTATCAAATTTTGATTTCAAAAATTTTTTTTTTGCTTCTATAATATGCCTAGATGACAAAAATGGTGATGTAACTTGTATCATGCATATATATTGAAAATTTTCATATTTGGTAATTACCTCATTTAGTACTATTTCACTTTTAGCTTTATTTGTTGCAGATTTTCGAGACCTATTAAAGAAGTGAATTTTTTTATTTGGTAAAAATTTTTTTAAGATTTTAATGTATCTTTGACTGTCAGTAGCAACAATTATCTTACCAAAAACATTTGACTCATATGCTTTTTTTATTGCATAGTAAGCTAACGGTTTTCCATTAATTAACTTTATGTTTTTATTTTTAATTGCTGAGCTTCCAGCTCTAATTGGAATAATACATAAGAAATTTTTCATAAAAATAATAAGTTTTAATTAATTAAAGTTCTAGTATATTTAAATATAGTATTTTTAATAAAATATCATCAAATTAAAAATTATAAAAAAATTTTATTTATAAATTTTTGCATTTTTCTTCCAGACATTCCATTGGTATTTCCCATATAGTATCTTAAAGTTTTTATATCAGCACTAGATATTTTTTTATTCTTATAATTTAAATTTAGATAATAATTTATTTTTTTATATAATTTTTTTTTTGAATTGACTAAATATTTTTTGTCTCTGATGTTATGCAAGACATTTTTTTTAATTTTATTTTCATTATGAAAATTTGGAATAATTAAATTTCTATTACTTGCAATTGTTTCAAAAACAATTGTTGAATTAAATGCAATTACTACAGAAGCATCTATTAATAATCCTTCACCCGAGCCACCTTCCACAAAAGTACAGTTTTTAGGAAAGATATTTGAAGCAAACTGGTTTTTTTTGTGAACCCCTGTTTTTCCTTTAAGGACAACCTCTACATCTGAATTATTTTTTGCAAAATCAATAATATATTTTAAAGTCACATCAAATAACTTTTTCCAACTTTTTTTTGTATCATTATCCTTATAATTTGCATTTCGTTCCTTATTTAATAAAATTGCAAAAGATGACTTACTTCGAACATATTCAATTAAATAAAATACAATAACTTTTTTTTTGGGTTTGATTTTTCTCAATCTAAAGGCATAATCAACTCTTGGACAACCATTAACAATTATTTGATTTCTATTAGCAATCTTACTTTTAATTAAAATTTTTTTTTGACTTTCTGAATAGACAGATATTCTATGTGCTAAGGATTTGTTATTATATTTTTTGTATATTTTTGGAGCGTTTGTTTCTTCCAAAGGAGTAAGAGCTGATTCTTTATGTAAAATAATAAATTTTTTATTTAAAATTTTGCATACTTCCTCAAAGTATTTTTCCCCATTATAAAAAATATTAAAACTTATAAATCCATCTAATTTTAAAAAAAAATTTATAAATCTAAAAGAAGAGGTTAGGTATTTTACGAATAAATCTTTTTTAATTATTTCATCATTATTAATCGGTTTGGTAAAATAGTCTGTTTTTTTAATGTTTAAAAAATAAAAATTATATATTTTTTTTAAAAAAGCCCTTGGAAGTATAAAAAAATCAATATTATTATTTTTTACATTATGATAAGACTCCACTAAATCTTCATATCCCCCACTTTTATTAAAAACTAAGATTTTTTTTGTATTCTTATTATTTGATTTAATTTTTTTTAATTTTTTAATATTTAGCCATATGATAATGGCACACAGTTTATTATTATTTGTCCGAAGAGCAATAGTCATTAAAAATAATGAGAGGAATACAAATAATTGATATATTTTTTTCTTCATTGCTTAAATTAGTCTAAATTTTTCTGAAATTTTTTCATTACTTGTTTATGACCCCACATCCAAATGCTTTGGACATTCTGATAAGTTAGTATACAACCTTTGTTCAACTTCAGGAAACATTTCAATTTTGTCACTAAATTCTATTTTAAAATAATTTGACATTCTTTAAGTACTTATATCTTAATATTTAATATTTAATATTGATAAAAATGATAAACAGTATAAATTTTTATCAAGCAATATATTATTTTTAGTATGAATATTTATTTAATTGTTGAGATTGCATTACGAGAGCTGGATAGCAAAATTCTTTTAGCAACATTAGCTGCTGCAAGAGGACATCAGGTCATAATTTCAGAACAAAATATTATAAGGAGAAGCCTTAAAAATGGAGCACTTGATCCCGGAATATTCCATACTAAATCTCTAACTCCAAATAACAATAAGATTGCTTTGCATCAATCTTTAATTGATTATGGTTTTAAGATTACGAGTCTTGATGAAGAGGGAAGTCTAATTGATCACGGATATGAAATGTTTGCAAGAAATAGGTATTCAGAAAAAATGATGGAATTTACCTCAGCAGTATTTGGCTGGGGAACAGAAGATGTGGAAACTCTAAAAAGATATTATCCAAGATATTCCTCAAAAATATACAAAACTGGATCGCCACGCGCCGATCTTTGGAAATTATTTTTTTTTGATTATTGGGGCCTTCCATCAATGGCACCTAGAAAACCATATTTATTAGTGTCATCCAACATGAAGGCTTATAGTATTCAACCTTTCTATAATGTTATGGAATTTCATAAGAATGCAGGGTATTACCAGCGTGACCCAGGTTTGCTTAAAAAACAATTAGGCATTGCCTCAGAAAGTTTTACATTAACAGCTGATTTTATAGAAGCCATAAAATATCTAGCTAGAAAAAATAATGGCTATGATATTGTTTTGCGTCCTCATCCAACTGAAAAAATTGAACCCTGGAAAATTTCTTTAGAAAATATTCCCAATGTTCATATTATACGAGAAGGGTCTATAACTTCATGGGTCAATAATGCTTTTGCTGTTATGCATAATGGTTGTACAACAGCTCTAGAGGCAACATTTTCAAAAAAACCTGTGTTGACTTATGTTCCATTCAAACAAGATTTTGCTCGAAAACTACCAAATGAACTTGGACACCGTATAGAAACACTGGAGGAACTCTTGCTAGAGGCAAATAATCTTTTTACTGCAAGTAAAACTTCAAATTACAAAGATGCGAATAACACTCTGCCTGAGATTATATCTAAAAAAATCTATTTTGATAGTAATGAACTAGCCGCAGAAAAAATAATTAAATTATGGGAAAACCTTGATAATGGAAGCTTATCTAAGACCTTCAAAATGAAAAAGTTTCAATTGTTTCTAAAAGTAGCAAATATAAGGAATATAATAGGCAATTTATTAAGAAAATTTAATTCTGGAAAGTTTAACTCTACAAAAGAGGATTGGAAGTTTCCTCCTTTGGACCAAGATGATATTAGGGAACGAGTGACTAGACTGAAACATATTCTTAAAATAGATGTAGAATTAGAATGCAAACTTATCTCTGATCGAACAATTTTAATTAGACGATCTTAAAAAATTCAAAATTTGTATTCATAATAAAGACACAGTTATACTTTTTAATGTTTAAAAATAAATTTATTTAGAATTACATTATGACTACTTTTATTTTAAAACATTCGGTAAAAAAAAAATTTTTACCAAAAAATTCACATCTTTTTTTAAATGAAATATATTGGTTAAAAAAGTTAAAAAATCACAAGTTTGTTCCAAAAATTTTACATATAGATTACAAGAATTTAGTAATTTCGATTACCCATGAAGGTGAAAAAATTTCATCAGAAAATAAACCAAAAAATTGGTCAGAGCAATTAGAAAAGATATTATATATTTTGAAAAAAAATAATTGTCTTCATTCTGACATCAAGCCAGATAATCTTTTGGTAAATAAAAAAAAACTTGTTCTTATAGATTTTGCTCAATCTATTAAGATTTCTGATTTAAAAAAAAATATTTTTTTAAAAAAAAGAATTTTTTTTGATCAATATTCAAAAAATAGAATTAATTTATCAATTAGAAAAAACATAGTTCTCTCAAATGACCTAAGAATAATTGTTGTGTGGAACCAAAAAAATCAGAATAAGATTGAAAAAAAAATTAAGCAGAATAAAAATACATTCATCATTGATAAAATTAAATTAAGAAAAAATTTTTACACAGACATTTTTAAAGATAGGATATTTTGGGTAGACCAATTTTATAATAAAAAAATTAGTAAGAATACAAATAAATTAGGAAGCAATATTTATGTATACGTAGTAAAAAGTATTAATCCAATCTTTAAGCTTAATAAAATGATCTTTAGTGATGAAAATAGAATTGTAGATCACAAAATGTTTACATTTAAAAAAAATATTAGAAAAAAAAAATTGAGTGTTATACATATCTCAGACAATTTTGAAGAATCAAAAAGAAATGCAATTTTTCTTTCTAAATCTATTGCTGATTTTCCAGCATATTATTTTTTTAAAACACAAAATATTTTTGATAGTAAAAAAATTTTTTTTAAGAAATTGAATACTCACAAAAAGTTAAAATATGTGGTTTTAAGAAATCAAACATCAAAAAATGATGATATAGATATTTTAGTAAATAATTATTTTTTGTTTAAAAGAATTTCTGACTGTCACTCATATAAAAATAAAAATTTGAATTTAATTTCAAATTCTGGAGACCCAATAGAAGAAAGTGGTATTAAGGTCTCAAATTATATTAAAGTTGGAGATAAAATCATAAAATTAGATGTAAGATTTGTAGGCGATGAATATTTTGACATTAATTGGCAAAAAAAAATCTTGAATAATAGAAAATACCATATGGGCCACTACATTCCTAGTAAGGAAAATTTTATTTATTCTCTTTTATACCATATTGTTTATCACAAAGGTTTTATAGATAAAAAATACGTTCACGTTTTAAAAAATTATTTTAAATTAAAGTCAGTAAATTTTGAGAAAATAACTCAAATTATTAATAAATACTTAAAAACAAAAAAATATAAAATTACCAGACCTCTTGATTTAACAATCCCTGTAACATATCAATTAGATGATTTTTCTATGAATAAAGAAATTCATCTTATAAAAAATCAAATTAATAGTAGAAATTTTTCAGGTGCTAATAAGATGATGTATAATATAGTAAAATTTCAAAAAAATTTAATTTTTATATCAAGGAAATTATTTTTTTTGTTATTTTTAAATCAATTTAATTTAATTAAATTAATAATTAAGAATTTTATTTTTAAATATTATGGCAGAAATAACTAAGTGTATTTTATAAAAAGCTTATGCAACTTATAAAAAAACTTTTATATCTTTTGTCTCGTAAAGAACGGAAGCAAGCATTTTTATTATTTATAATGGTTTTAGTAATGGCGCTATTAGAAATGATTGGAGTTGCTTCAATTATGCCATTTATGGCAGTTCTGACAAATCCTGAAATTATTGAGACTAATTCTTTACTGAATAAGGCCTATACTTTATCAGGTTCATTTGGAGTTGAAACACAACAGCAATTTCTTTTTTTTTTAGGTACCGTTGTCTTTGTCTTGCTAGTTACATCTCTTGCATTCAAGATTATGACAATTTTCTTTCAAATAAGATTTACTTCGATGTGTCAATACAGTATTGCCAAACGTTTAGTAGAAGGCTATTTATATCAGCCTTATAGTTGGTTTTTAAATCGTCATAGTGCTGATCTAGGGAAGAATATTCTTTCTGAAGTTGGTTTGGTTATCTCAAAAGGTTTGGGTCCCATGATAACTTTGATTAGTCAAATTGTTTTAGTGTTAGCATTATTAATTTTATTAATATTAGCTGATCCTATGCTTACACTGATAGTTAGTCTTACAATTGGAACTACATATTTTTCCATACATAGACTGACTCGAAGATTTATTACTCGTATGGGAGAACGTCGTTTGAAAGCTAATCAATGGCTTTTTACCATTGTGAGTGAAGCCTTTGGTGCTGCTAAAGAAATAAAATTAAGTGGTCTGGAGCAGGTTTACATTAAACGATTTTCTGATCCTGCTAAAATTTTAGCTAATAATTCTGCAATGCTTGGACTTATAAGTCAGATACCTCGTTATCTTCTTGAAGTTTTAATTTTTGGGGGAATGTTGTTACTGGTACTTTATTTAATCTCACAAAGTGGAACGTTTATTGATGCTGTGCCAATTATTGCTCTTTATGCTCTTGCAGGTTATCGTTTGATGCCAGCAATGCAACAAATTTATGTTTCTGCAACATCATTACGTTTTACTCGTCCTGCTATTGAAGCAATGCATAATGACCTAAATAATTTACAGTTCCCCGATCTTAAACAAAATCAGGCTCCTTTACCATTTAATAAGAATATCACTTTAAAAAATATTTATTATCAATACCCGAATGCTTCACAGTCAGCAGTAAAAAATTTACACATTAACATACCAATTCATAGTAAAGTTGCTCTAGTTGGAGCTACAGGATGTGGAAAAACTACAACTGCTGATATCATTCTTGGTCTTCTTGAGCCAAAGCAAGGTAAGTTGGAGGTTGATGGACATGTTATCAATAAACATAATCGAAGAGCTTGGCAGCAAAATATTGGTTATGTGCCACAAAATATTTTTCTATCTGATGATACTGTTGCTGCCAATATTGCGTTTGGCATAAATGCAGAATTTGTTAATCAAAAAAATGTTGAACGTGCTGCTAAAATAGCAAATCTACACGAATTCGTGATCGATGAATTACCACAGAAGTATCAAACTTTTATAGGAGAACGTGGCGTAAGACTTTCAGGTGGTCAACGCCAACGTATAGGAATAGCAAGAGCACTATATCATAATCCACAAGTATTGATTTTAGATGAAGCAACAAGTGCATTAGACAACATTACAGAAAAAGCAGTAATGGAAGCAGTTAACAACATTACACATGATGTTACTATAATCATTATTGCTCATCGTCTTAATTCTGTAAAAAATTGTGATACGATTTTTTTACTAGAAAAAGGTACGCTTAAGCAGCAAGGAACATTCAGCGAATTAGTCAAAAGTAATGATTTTTTTAATATAGATATTTATAAAAATTAAAAAAAATAATATCAATTATTTTTTAAACAGCCAATCAAATAATTTGTTATTTGAATATTGTTAAGTCTCTTAGTCATAGTTCTATTGCACTGGATATTATTTTTAACTAAATTAAAGATTTGCCTTCTATGTCCATATTTTGACTCTGAAATTTTTGACATTTCCCAACTGTGATCTGATTGAAAAATTACCATTGCATTTTCATCTGATTGTTCAATTACTTTTATTATATTAGTGATACTCTTAATTACACATAAATAAGAATTTTTGTATCCTTCAAAGTTTGTATTTCCAGGAAAATTTTTATAGTTACATTGTTTATCATGTTTGTATGGCCAGTGAGGGTGCATATGATGAATGAAGTAAAAGGTGGATTTTGTTTCAATATAATCTTTATTTGAGATTAGGAATTTTTTTAATTTTCCGATTGCGTCACCACGTTGATTTATTCTTAAATATTTTTGTATAATATCTGGCTCAGTAAGTTTATTGAAAATTTGTACCAAGGGTGTTTTTTTTAAAAATGACTGAAGAAGATATAAATCAATGTACTCTTCTTTTTTTTCAGAGAGGCAATATCTATAATTATATTTTGAACAATCGGCAAAACTATTACCTATCCATTTAAATTCATAACCCAATTTATTAAGTTCAGAAATTAACATAGGATTATATTCTTGTCTTAAAAGAGCAGGAAACTTTCTGTAAATATTTGGCTTTAAATTATTATTCTCATAATTTCCATCTTCAATGAAAATTTCATCCAAAAAAAAAAGGGATGTTAAAGTATCTTCGGTATCAGGATAGAAATTTATTGTATCTTTGTAATATATATAATCTTTTTGAGTATAAAAATTTTCAAAATTAGATAAATCTTCTTTGTAGTAATCTTTAAATTCATTTAACGGCATCATAGCATCAAGAATAAAAAAATAAATATTTGGTCTTTTTATATTATTAATTAAATTATCATTACTGTATTCTACAAAATTGATATTTCTTTTTTGAGAATAAAATTTTGTTGTAAATTGAATAGTAGAAAAAAAAAGATTAAAGATTAAAAAAAACATAAAAAATTTTGTAAAAATCTTTTTACTTTTAATAAGAAAAAAAAATAAATAAATTAGAGATATAATAAGAATTAATGCTATTTCAGATGAGTAATCATTAGATACACTCATATTTTTTATAAAACCATTAATACTTTTTTTTAAAAAACTGTGTTGAAAAAAAATCCAAATCGAAATTGTAATAAATGAAATTAATGAATAATTTTCTAAATAAGTTAAAAAATTTAATATTAAATAAATTAAGAATATAAAAAAAAAGTATAAGACTAATAGGACAATAATATTATCATTAAATATAAAATCTAATTCACTTAAATTTGCATTAATAAACTCTATCCAAGGAATTAAGCTTAATGACAAAAGAACACATATTAATAAACATTTTTGAAAATACTTATTGTAATTTTTTAATTTTGATATAATCACCAGGTAATGAAAACTTTTTTTATTTATCTACTATGCAATACTATAGCAATTTTTTTAGTTGTTACTAATGCTTATGCTTATTTAGATCCAGGCACTGGAAGCTTTATTTTGCAGGCTATAATTGGATTTTTAGCTGCTCTATCTGCTGGTTTTTTATATTATTGGACAAAAGTAAAAAATTTTTTCTTAAAGCTATTTAAGAAAAATAACAATGATAAAAAAACTGATATTTGATGATGGATCATTTAGAGATCCTGATGCGAGAGTAGCTTATTCAAATAATTCTGTTTATAGAATTGTATATCCAAATGGATTTAAGAAATTTGATTTAATAAAAAAAATTCTACAAAATAAATCAATTGCTGAATATTTAGTTGAAACAAAGGAAGTAGATCAAGAAGAATTAAAATTATTAGAATTAGAAAATAATAAAGATGTTAAAATTTTTAAGCATAAAAAAATAGATTATAT
>Ga0206125_10003907_pt1 | contig 13706 bp, 14 predicted proteins | sample Helgoland_Spring_4_FD_148598 | JGI IMG/M metagenome (GOLD analysis project Ga0206125, IMG submission 148598) | Pelagic subsurface seawater microbial communities from Kabeltonne, Helgoland, North Sea - Helgoland_Spring_Bloom_20160331_1 | ecosystem: Environmental > Aquatic > Marine > Epipelagic ... | reverse complement strand
TTTTGTTCAGTCAGAGTCGCAATGAATCTAGTCATGTCTCCCACCGATGTGTCATCAATGTCCATGGTTGCGTGTGGAGTGTCGGTTCCAACGCCCATTTGTCCCCGTATAGTTGTTGTGTCTATGGCAGGATTAACTAGCAATACTGGTCCCCCCTTTGTGTTTTCCACGAGTAGTTTTCCTTTGATAGCCGCATCTATTCCAATGGGCTGTAATGGGAATATGGTGTCTATCCGCGCGTCCTTAGTCTGCATGCTTATTTGTCCTGTTCCATTTTTGAGTACATGTATGATGTATATGGTTTGTTTGTTGTCATTGTCAGTGTGTGTGAATAGTATCATTTGTTCGTTATTGAATTGAGTGTATGTGTTGTTCATGTATTCCATCTGTATGCGTAATTTCGCAGGTACATGTTCGTGTCCTTTGTATGTGATGTCCTTGATGAGTATTCCGTTCCAGTGTGGGATAGCTGCAGATGATTTGCATCTCAGCGTATCGAATGTATTAATGGGTCCAAACTCCCATAGCGTGTCATTGGTAGTGAATCCTCCAGTGTTATCTCCATTAAGTGTGAGGCATATATTGTTGAAAAGTGTAATGAAGTTGGTAAATGTGTATCCCTGTTTGAAGGTGTTCATGTCTATAATATCTGTCATATCGAATCCTGAGGATAGTGCAATGGGGTATATTGTTTCATGTATTTGGAAGTTGATAACATGTGTAACGTATGCTCGTATGTTGAGTATCTGAGTTGGATTATTTGGGTCGCGTCTTACGAAGAACCCGCATGATCTGGTGTTGGGTGATATATAGTCAATGTTTGCATTGTTGTTTGTCTGTGCTAAGAATTGTAGCGATAATTGTAATATTTCCGTGAGGTATTCTGCTCCATATTGCGCGATGGATTTGTTGTTATGTTTGTCAATTGTTTGCATGATCATAGTATCGAGTGTTTCTATCCTGTTGTGGTGTAGATGTCCCAACCTAGATGTGAATAGTACGACCAATTGACTAAAGTTCTGTTGTAATGTGTCTATTCCTATAGGTTTCTGTATTTCGTATATGGATATGTCTTCTGCATTGGTTGCGTAGTGTGTATCGTATATGGCCTTTCCAATGCTATGAAGGTATGCATCCTTGTATATTTTGTCCTGTTCTATGTTTCCTGATAGTGGCATGGGTGTGTCTATGATAGCCTGTTTGTAGTATGTAAGCATTCCGTCTGCGACTTGTATGGCTTTTTCGAATCTCTGAATAGCGGTGGTGACGATACCCGTGGTGATGACTTCTGGAGTATCAATAGGTGTGGTGGGTATGGTTCTATATCCCATGGTATGATTAGATGGCGTGGTATTGTTTTGAGTGTCGGCCGTTCCGAATACTCTTGTAAATGTGTCTGGTGCTAAATTATATTGTGTTGTTAGAAACTCTTGCATGTTATTTGCAAGTCTATATGTTTCTATTTTGTCTAGGTTGACTTTACCGTATGAGGTAGTTTCATTGAAGTGATTTCCTATGGTGTACAACGCCATTATACATTATGCATATAATAGTTTATTTGTGTTAAATGATAGTGTTAGTGTTATTTCTGCGCAAAACCCATAGATATTCCTTTGCCTGTGTATCAATGTCATCCCCCTGTTCTCCCGCCGCTCTTTTGTATGTCCCGAGTCCATGCAATCGTTTGTATACGTTGTGTTGTATTGCGTGTCGTTCAACGTGACCATATTCCATCATCAAGTTATCAATCTCTTGAACGGTGAGAATGCCGGCGTCATAGTAGGATAGTGCAACAAATCGTGCCGGTGTGTCTGCGATCATGGAACGCAGTGCGCCTGCAGCGTCAACGGAGCTGTTGAAAGGTGATCGTACCCATGTTTTCGGTTGTCCGCGGTATGAGTGTGGAATGTCTATGGTTTTGTCCCATTTTGCGATGATGTCAAGAAGGAAGTAGTATATGGAGTACGGGTGTTTGTTGTAGGGTGGGTCGAGGTAAAGTAGGTCGACGGTTTCGCCGTTGTCTGTCATATCTTTCGACCATTGTATCGCGTCTTTTCGTGTAATGTTACTAGTTGTGTTAGTTGTTTCTGTATTTTTTTCCTGAAAGCAAGGATACGGCAGCGCAATGCGCTCGGTGATGCGCTTGACGTCAATTGCTTTTTTGCCCCCGAAAGCGCCCACGCCGTCCGCGTCTTTGTAGAACGCCGCAAATTGTCCGTTAGTGTTGTTGTGTATGGATGCCTCTGCGAGTAGTGGTGCGAGTATGTATGGTTTGAGTTCATCTGGAACCGCGTCGGATTCAATAAAGTTTCGTATCGCATCGATGCGCAGTGCGTTTTGTCTGGTGAAGTAGCATCGTTCTCCTTCAATAATGTTTTCATCGTCTGCAGGCGCCCAGTGTGTGGCGATCCACTGTTCTTCTATTGGTGGGTCAGGAAGGGCATTTGCCTGATCGATAAGTGCATGTATGCGTTCCCGGTCGTGTACGGAAGGTGTGCGTAGGTAGCAGAGGTTGCATATGTGTGCGTAATGTGCTAGGTCATTTGCGACAATATGCGAGACGTGTTTGGATACGAGAGCTAGTCGTGTAACGACTCCCGATCCTGAGAAAGGGTCTGCAAATGAGATGGTGTCTCTCCCGGTGTCTTTGTGTGTTTGTTCCTGTACGTGTGATATGACATCATGAATGTGTGGTAGTAGTTTTCTTTTGTTTCCCATGTATGTGATGAGTTGCTGTTTAAGAAAGTCATTGTGTGTGGTGTTATCGATGTTGTCCATAGAGTATGTGTATAATAATATGTAATGTACATATATAGGTTCTGTGTTGATATAGTAGATAATAAATGAATTATATAAGTGGTCTATTTAACGGTTCTACTCTGGATTCTGATATAGTCATCCCTGAATCCAAATCTGCTATAGATCCTCCCCCCGTGTTTTTTATGGAACGTAATACCCCCAGTTCATTTGAGATGAAGCAAATGGAGGATGGGAATGCTCCTCCTAGATCTGAAAATAAGAATTATGAGAAACCTACTCGAGCGGAAAAGCAGCGAGATGGAGTTCGTTTCGGACCAAATATGCGTAAGTTTTTTGATAACACCCAGCCAGTGACTAGTATTAGCCAGCGTGTAAAAATGCGTAACGCAGAATCACCAACGCAAACGCAGCCTATAGGACGTCAGTTAAATCGCTCGCGTAGTCTGTCTGATAGTCTGTCCGAACTTTCTGATATGTCATCGCCTGAAAGTATTCCAGCTGGAAATGCCTCGAAAAACTCAAGTTCATTTAGGTCGATTTCCGCTGTTCCTGGAGAAGATATGTTGCGCCGTAGCCCATCTCCTGTCACCTCCTCTCCTCAAACACTGAAAGAGTATAATGATCAGATAACAAAAGATGCTCATGAAAAAGAGTTAGCACTGGCGCTTATGAAGCGACCATCAAGTCCTGCTACCACCGATTGGTATGGAGGTAAGCGCCGTGCGACGCGCCGTGCGACGCGCCATACGAAGCGCCATACGACGCGCCATACGAAGCGCAATAGGAAGCGCCATACGACGCGCCATACGACGCGCCATACGAAGCGCCATACGAAGCGCAATAGGAAGCGCCATACGAAGCGCACGCGTCGTGTAAAGCGTTAGTTTTATTCAATGATCACTGATATATAAATGTATATGATTGATCATTATTTGTTGATGTATAATTCTTCCACAATATCTCTGCAAAGAGGACATGGTACTTGTGCCATAGAGTGATTATTTACATATTCTTCAATGCATATGTGACAGAAAAGGTGTTTGCATGGGGTTATCGCCGCAAGTGTTTTTTTGTTTATTTCGAGTATGTGAAGTTTGGTCATGCAAATGGGACATGTGTCTCCCGCGAATGTTTTCATGGCTGTATGTACGTATGCTGGATCAATCCGAGTAAGTATTCCTATGGAAGGTTGATTCTCAGTGTCAATATCAGTGTCAGTGTCAGTGTCAATATGATTTGCATTTGCATGTGTGAATAATGCTGCTAGTATTGACATATTAACGACACGTGAGATAATAGTGGTACCTGTATTTTGAACGATTCTATGCGTGGGTTGCGTATGTCTGTATTGATGTGATGCGAGTCGTCCAAATGATTGTTGTTGGTGTATCTGTGGATGCGTAACAGGTGGTAGATGTCCTGACATATGGTTTGGGAAGAATGTTATCGGCATGTATTCATACTGTGTATTGAAATCATGTTCATTTTGTTGATCATGTATGTCTTCGATTTGTATGTGTTGTTGTGGAAACGATGATATGGTTATGCGTGTGAATATGTTTGTTATTCGTTGTACTACGTAGTTCGCAATATTATCTGCAATGTATTTTGCTGCGAATGGAATGACCGTTGCAGCAAGTAAATGAAAAAGAATATATATGGCTAAATATTCCCATGTGTTTTGTTCTGTATATGTATTATTGTTTTGGCATTCATGTATGCTGCACGTATAGTCAGTATATGTGTTTTGTGCCAGTTCAAAATATTGTAGAGGTGTTGGTATATCAGTTAGTATATGTAAAGGTGTGATCATGAAAATGATTGCAATAGACCCTGTTACACTGTATAAATGTATGAATATCGATATGATATAATCGAATACATCTTTCATGTTTATTGAAGTTGTTTGTGTAGATATAGTATGTTTCGATAACATTGTATATGGCTTAGTATTTTTATGTTAGTCACTATAGTATAAAAGAGTATGTTTATATGAATATATAGAATAGTGAGTATGACTAGAAAACAGAAGCGTGCATCTATTGAAGATACGGAACCATTTTTGGTTGGCGAAGAAGCATTATCAGGGTCAAATCCTCCATCACTTGCCCACAAGTATTGGTGTGGGTGTTGTAATTTTTCTGCGAAAACCCCATCTGGTTTTCGTAATCATTTGTATTCTAATCGTCACTACCGTAATTGGTCGAAAAATATCTCAGTAAAAGGTGATGACCATGTGTCTAGTTCGATAGATGCGGGTATTGCGTCAAACGATATAATTTATTTATTGGATGAAATAGATTCGTCTGTTGGAGTGCGTTCTGATACAGGGCCCAAGTTAATCATGACAGAGTTAGATGATATAGAAAGTAATGTGGATACATCGTCACATTATAGTGAATCCGACTCCGCAAGTGATGATAGTGAGTACGCAAGTGATAGTGAGTACGATAATAATATGGAAAGTGACGAAGATATAGACCTTCCACTTTATGGTACCGGTTTATTTTATCCAGATGCGTCTCATGGATGCAGTGCAAGTAGTCGAACATTAAAAGACGAGAAGTGTGATGATATGCCCGATCCTCTTTTCATGGCGACTGCCTTCGTATTAGGTATGGTTGCAGAGCGTTGTTATTCGCAGTTTGTTCGTAATTTGTGTGCGTGTTAGATGTGTTATAGTATGTGCGACGTTCATTACTAATCCAGAATTGAATATGGGTTGTGTTCAATCAATTTAAGCATTTACAATAGTACTAGTATAGTTATTAGTATAGAATCGATTGATGTGATACCTGTAGAAGCTGAAGCTAAGCATGTTCGTGTTGGCAATAAGCGATTAGTTGTGCGTCCGCGCCCTGTAGCCGTTTCCGCTCCCGCTCCCGCTCCCGCTCCCGCTCCCGCTCCAGCAAGTGAAGATGAGTATGTTCTCCAGACGATGTTGACGTGTCTGGGTAATAAGCGTTCTCTAGTGGGTCATATTCGAGATGCTGCCGACAATGTGTGTAAGCGATTAGGTAAATCCCGTCTGCGTATTCTGGATGGATTTGGTGGTTCTGGTGTTGTTTCCCGTAAGTTGTCGTATGTTGCATCATCTCTTCATTATAATGATATGGAGGAGTATGCGTATTTGATGGGTAAGTGTTCAGTAGAGACGCCAACGGCGGCGCAGCGCGGCCGTATCGCGGCGCATATCGGCTCGATGAACGAGTTGGCCGCGTCTGGGCCGTATGTGCGCGGGTTTGTGTCCGAGTTGTACGCGCCTGCAGATACTGAGAATATAGAGTCTGGTGAGCGCTGCTTCTACACGCAGGAGAATGCTCAGATAATTGATACGTTGCGTGCGTATATTAGTAATCATGTCGAGGATGAGTTGCAATCATATTGTCTCGTTCCTTTGCTGAACAAGGCGAGTATTCACGCGAATACGTCGGGTGTGTTCAAGGGTTTTCATTCTGAGGATGGTGTTGGTAAGTGGGGTGGCGCCGCTGCTCGGTGTTTACCTCGTATCAAGGGTGATATTCGGTTGGATGTTCCAGTGTGGAATACGATCGAGCCATTTACAGGTCGTGCAACGCGTAGTGATATAAATAGTTTGATTGATACGGAGTTTGTAGACGGTAGTTTGGATTTGGTGTACTTAGACCCTCCGTATAATCAGCATCCGTATGGCAGTAATTATTTCATGTTAAATCTGATTGCCTCAAACGTTGCGCCAGATCCGTCAACGTTGTCTCGTGTGTCTGGTATTCCAAGTACATGGAATCGTTCCGAGTATAATTACAAGAAGAAGGCAATGGATGCGATGAGTGGCTTGTTGGCGTCGTGTTTGCGCAAGAGCGCCTATGTGTTAATATCGTATAACGACGAGGGTATAATTAGTGATGCTGACTGGACATCAATGCTGGAGCCGTATACTATGGAGTTGTTTGAGACGGAATACAATGCGTATCGTGGTTCTCGTAATTTGGCGGGTCGCAGCGACAAGGTGACGGAACGCATGTATTTGGTAAGTGCGAAAACGGTTTAATGCGTGTTGATATGTATAATTTATATGGAAGAGAAACTGCTCGTAAAGGAGGAGGATAAAATAAAACAAAAAGAGGTGCATAGTAATCTATTTTTGTTTTGTATGTTAGGTGGTGCGGGCATCGGGTACGCCACGATCATGGGGTTGATTTATTACGACATTCATAACATGAACCAGAACCTGTCCAAACTAATGGATATTACGAATGACGCGATTGCGTTTGCGGGTGCGAATAGTAACGCGACCGCGATGGAGGGTATGCGTTACTCTCTGAACGAGATCGCTGATTGTGTGATCCATAAGTATTGTCGACATGTTCCAGCGTAGATTGTAGATTAGTTATTTGAATAGTCCAGATTTAGACTCGAATGTAGGTGTGATTGCATTCTCATCGCGTCCTACTAATTTTGCCATACGATCAAAGTTGTCTCCTGGTAGCGCATTAGGGTCTTCTACTGCTACTATATATTCCTCTCCAGTGGTAGGTTGAACATATAGAGCATTTCCATCATTTTCATTTCCAGAAATACGTACAGGTGGAGATTTATATTTGTTGATCATGGAGTTATTTGTTTTTGTTACGCCTTTTGATTTTTTTTCTTTTACTCCTCCTCTTTTGTTGTAACGACGTGTTTTAGCAGTGCGCTTCGTTCTGCGCTTCGTTCTGCGCTTCGTTCTGCGCTTCGCATTGCGTTTGACACGACGCTTCGTTTTGCGTCCGCCAAAGGAACGCGCCCGTGGTATCTCTTTTCTAAAAGCAATAGCATATTTTAATCGTTCCATAGGTGTGGCAGGTACGTTTCCTGATGGTTTCGAAGGTTTCAATGATGATTGTTGTTTGTTTGTTTCCTTTGTGGTTTGTTGAAGGTTGATGACGTTTCTTTTTACAGCCGGGATTTCAGCGGTTGGATCATACGGGTATTTATTTTTGTAGTCCTCTTTTGGCCAGTCATCGTTGTCACTATCGCTCCAGTATTCTGTTTGTTTTCTTTTTCTTTTTCTGTTACCGTCTGTGTTGTTGTCTGTAAGTAATGCAAGTGCCTCCTGGAGTTCGGCCTCAGTGTAATTATTCTTGTCACTGGGTATTTGTTTAGAATGTGGGTCGGCAAGCATAGTTTTCTAGTTTCTAGAGTACCACAAGAATAAAAACATATGGCGAACCATTTGTTTTTGTTTTTGTTTTTGTTTTTGTTTTTGTTTTTGTTTTTGTTTTTGTTTTTGTTTTTGTTTTTGTTTTTGTTTTTGTTTTTGTTTTTAATATCCGTCCTCGTATGCTAATTTGTACGCTAGGTATCCCATGAATATGACGAATACGGCGAGTATAATAACTGTTTCTGCAATAGCTGTCATGGTGTTCGTTTTTTAAGGTTGTTCTTTTTTGATGTCACTGGAATGTTTGTGGGAACTAGAATCAATTCTTTTTGTGGGATTTATTTTATCCCCTACCATTCTTTACCTAGCCCAAATGGGTCATGTTTGTATTGTGTCGTGTCATGAACGTATCTGGTTCGTTGCGCATTTGTTCTGGTGATGTTTTCTGTTTCTTTTTGTACAAGCTGTACGACTTCATTGACAGCGAGTTCAACAACCCGTTCAGATACGGCTAGATATTCGTGTGGTTTCCATAGGGATGAGTTGTGTGCGAGCGCGTCCCATTTGTGTGCCTTTACGCATACGGATGGTATAGCGATGGCGGGTGCGTATTTCCCCCCGATCCGTTTGTATATGGATATGCGTTTGACAATGTTCTGCATTTGCGCTGCGATGGCGTTGGAATCGGCTGGATTTTCTGTTGATATTTCAACATAGTGGTTTGGTGTTCCGTAGTTTCCAACCTCGAGACGTTTCGCGATGGTTTCCGTGTGATGGAAGTCGCATCCCGCCGCGAATACAACGGATGGGAAGTAAGGAACGTTTGCGCATAGCATTTCTTCGGCGCGTACATTTTTGAAGTATCGTTCGATGGCGTTGCCTGTGGCTTGTCGTTTCTTGCCTGCTGCATGAAGTTGGTCGTTGGTGCCTTGTACCTTGTCTTCTCCAATATAGAGTGGGTATTGCGTTCCATTGAATGTCCACATGATGATTCCTGCGTCGGGTCTGATGGATACTCTTGCATCAATGGTTGCAGTGTTTGAAGTGTCATCGATGATATGTTTTGGGTTTCGCATATGCATGGCAAGGTCTTCTAGTGAAACCTTTTTTAGGTATTGAATGGATCCACCATGTGGCGCAATGAGCGCGCGTGCGCGTTCAAGAAGGGGGTCGATGATAGTCTTGAGGTTTCCTTCACTGACGTTGGAGTCATCGACAAGTGTGCGTCCGTCCTGATGCATTGCGAGATGCCTGTTGCTGAGTCCAGCAGATTGGTTGATGACAGATTCAACAATAGTAGTGTTGATTTGTATTTGTTCTGCCATGGTGAATAATGTGCGTAAGTGTCGTAATCGAATTGGATATAACGTTCTTTGGGTATGATGCGGTAGTGTAGGTTGATTAAATCGTGTCAATTCTTTTTTTTATCGGTTATGAAGTGTATTTTATGAATGGAAATATAATGTATGTTTAGAGTAAGTATGCCGACAGTAAAAAGGCGTAACAGGTCATTGAAGAGACCGTCGAAGAAACATGTCAAAAGGGTGTCATTAAAATCAAAGAATCATGCAAAGAGACATACGAAACGCAATAAGGTGAAGCGTACCCGTCGGAGTCGAAGAGGTGGCGTCAGTGAGCGCAAATCGGCAAAAGAGGCTATATCATCAATGCGTGCGGCTCAGACGTACAATAGCAATATATTCAATGAGCGTATTAGGGATTCTATTCCTGTAAAGAATACACCTAATTGTCGCCGTTCGGAGACTACTAAGCAGTATTTGATTTCCATTGGGTATAACGATGACGATGGTGGCCCCGCTATAATGAGTGTGGTGCGATCATTGTCCAAACTAAGCATTGAAAAAGTCAACACAATGAGTAAAAAGGATATAGATGTTCACTACGCTGCATGGAGATCAGCAGAGGCTGCGCGTCGCAGAGAGTTGCGATCACTTAAAAAGCAAGGTGTATCTATAACGCGATCCGTCAAATCCAAGAAAGCCACCCCCAGTGTTCCTTCAGCCCCTATACCTAGATCCAGACCCATGCAAATAAGTTCGAATAATGACTCGAGTGCGGCGTATGATGCAGCGATAGCGATGATGTACCTCGATGAAGAAAAAGAAATCGATGAAGAAATCGATGCGGATGCGATACGTGTTATGCATGAGTGTGAGATTGATGCTGCTGAAGAGATGGGTTACACTGACCCCCCACCCACGATTACTGCGGATACTATACCGCATGGGTTTACCCCCATAAAGGTAAAACCGAATGATAATAATTATAGTATGTCCAATCCCAAGCCCAAGCCCAAATCTCTTTTTGATGCATCATCGCAGGCTGATGAAGATGAGTTCATGCATTTTATGGATATGGATATAGGTGCGCCACCGAGTACGAAGTCGAGTTAAACCTTAACAATCCAGAATTGAACGTATACGTTTATGTGTTGAATATACATAAACGTAATTAAACAATCATGCGTACCCACCTGATTCAAGTAACTCCTGAATTGGAGGTAAGTTATGACGTGGGCCAGAGCGCGCAAGAGAACCACGATATGATCGACGCCGCCGCCCCCACTGATCTATGGTTCCACGTGACGGGTCGTCCGTCGTGTCATGTGATCGCACACGTTCCCGATGAGGTGTTGGGTATGGCGTCGAAGGCGCGGCGTGGTGCGCTGCGTAAGATTACGACCCAAGGCGCAGTGTTGTGCAAGCGGTTCTCCAAGTATGTTTCGGAGAAGCGATTGAGTTTGGATGTGGCTCGTGTATCTGATGTAGAGAAAAGTTCAGTTCCTGGATCAGTTGTGGTAAATGGTGAATCGCAAACGGTGATTATCTAGTTGATAAAATAAAAAGTGATGGTATTTAGTTATAAGATGTTACATGTATAATTGTTTCTATTCTGTCTCTGCTAGTTATTGGAACCAACCTGCATTCGCTGGGTCAGAACCAACCTGCATTCGCTGGGTCATGCATATCGTGAAGTGATAGTAGTGTCATGGCTGCGATGAGTTCATCTTCTCTGAAGATTTTGTTTTGTTGATTAGTTCGAGTTTGGGATCTGGTTTTTATCTGCGAATTAGGTTGCATTGCTGTAGCCAGCATCGCATGCGTGGGCGTTGCGACGGGTGCGTTGGCATTCGCCATTCTTGTCTGTGAGCGTGTGGAAACCATGATAATGTTCTAGGGTGATTGCATAGTATGATGGTTGTATAAGTGTTTCAATTCTTTTTAAGTGATTCGTCAATGAGTGTGCAGTATTCTTGTGCTGAGAGGCGTCTCTTGTTGATTGCTATGCATCGCATAACGGTTTCTGCGTCTGCTTCGTCTGGGTCGTATCCGTATGCTTGGTAGAATTGTTCTTGTAGGTCATCGTCATCCCATATAATGCGCTGCGCGTCGTGATCGGGTGCGCCACGATGTTGATCTATTCTGCGTTTCCATAATGGTGCGCGATATGCATAATATTCCCAGTGTTGTCGAAATGCGCGCCGAGTCGCATCACTGGCTCCTTCAATGATCTCAGACCCGTCGTGTATAGGTGTATCGTATGCGCAAAAGGATAGTTCGTCTGACATCCTGACTGTAGTCTGTGTGTTTAGTGTTTTATCTGCAGAATGATTGTGCGTGGAAGATACGTCTTGCGATTGTAGATTGGATGGAGATACAAAGAGTGCCTTTCCCATTTTTTGTTTGGTAGCGTATGCTGTAATGAGTGCAGTGCGTGTGGCGCGTTCAATCTCGATGGGTATGTTTAGGTGACCTCCTGCTATTTTGTTTGGATTTTTTCTCAGTTTATCTAGATTCCTGAATAGCGTTGCTATTTTTTTTCTGTTAGTGGGTTTAATTTGCTCTCCTGCGATATGTGTGATGACGTGTTCAACCGTGTCAGTATCCATGATGTCTGTGTCGGGTATGTTCGTATATCCAAAGAAGGTTATCTGAGAGTCGGATTGTGTTATGTTGTCATCGTGCGCGCGCATGCCTTCGCGTAGTACATCAGATGTGAATGGTCGTATCATGAGGTTGTTTACAATGTCATAGAATGCGTTCATGATGTCAATATTGTTGTCCATCGTCTGCTGGTCGATTGTTCTAGATGCTCGTATTTTGATTGTTTGTTTGAGTAGATAGTTGTAGAACTCTGGATTGAGTGGTAAATAGTAGGTAAAGTATATGTTCCATAGAATAGAGATAAGAGTATCGATGAGTTCAGACTGAACGAGTTCTTTTGTCCAGAATAGTGTTTTTTCCTTGTTTTTTAGCAGTATATTGGTTGCGAGCGCCTGACATATATCCTCTACGGAGTATAGGTATTGCGTAAATACGAAGTTTTGTCCCAGGTCGTTATCCATGGTGTCTTCTGTGGCGATTTGTATTTGTTCCATGATATTGGATGAATGTATTGCTATGGGTTTAAATCTATATATCGTTTCAATTTATTATCACATGTTAGAGTACAACATGCCCAGTAATAACCCCTGGATTTTGCACATGGCTGCAACGCGTAAGCTTAATCCTAATGCCGAATTTAAGGAGATCGCTAAGCTCGCAAAGAAGACGTACAAGTCCGCATCGGGTCTCGTGACTAAGTCAGCTTCCAAGAAGAGCAGGAAGACCAAGAAGGGAACCGCCAAGAAGAGCAGGAAGGGCAAGAAGGGAACCGCCAAGAAGGGTAAGAAGGGTAAGAAGACCAAGAAGGGCAAGAAGTAAATGATATATGCAATGTTAATATCGCGTAGAATATCTCTGCGGTACTAACAGTAGTGAGCTTGTGTATCGTATGAATCATCCTTTTGATTTTTCAACGTATTCAATCCGAACGCAATTGTACCTAAACCCGCAGTCGGGCGAGTACGATACTATTTTAGCCATCGACCGCATGCCGACAGAGATGACCCCTTTTCGGGATATGGTGCGTATGGTAAATATGGTTCCATTGTCTCCGTATCGTGGAGGGATATCTAATCCTTGTTTGAGACGAGGTATGTATGCGTTGAGTATGTCTATCAATACACATTTGTTTGACCAATACGCTCGTGAAAGGCCATATATGGGTGTGTCTGATATACCTGTTCTGATGACGATGTTGTCTCGTTGGGGATATCGAGTAGATACAACTATGAACTCAATCGTTTCACGGATCAGTCCTGTGTCAACCTGCAGACAAGTAAGGACTGGAGATGAAATTGTTTGTTACATTAGTATAGGCGATCGTGGCGGTTTGGTAACGTGATGTCAGAATTGAAATGTTCTTGTGCGGATTAGAATATGTATAATCATCTATCTAGAACACAGTGAGTTGTACGAATGCCTCCGCGTCTTGTTGTAAAAAAGCGTCCTGTGTCGACTGCGCCATCGCCCGAAGAGATGTCTGTGTCGGCAGAGCAACCTGCTTTGGATGTGTCTGCAGTTTCTAAACCAAAAAAGAAGCGTCTGGTAAAAAAAGAAGTTGTCTCCGTCACAGATCCTGTGGATGTATATATGTCTTCGCTAAATAGTTCTGACCGACTCGTAATGAATATCGCAAAAGATCATTTGGGAACGTCATTCTGTCTAGAAAAGAGTGTAGGATTTGTGGATTTCTTGGCGTCCCATAAATGAGTTGCGTGATTGGAAAAATGTTGTTATATTGGAACAATATTTTTCATGTATGTAGGTATTTAGTGGTGACGACGGCTCTTGCGGCTCTTGCGGCTCTTGCGGCTCTTGTGACTCTTGCGGCTCTTGCGGCTCTTGCGTGCGTGGCTCTTGCGTGCGTGGCTCTTGCGTGCGTGGCTCTTGCGTGCGTGGCTCTTGCGTGCGTGGCTCTT
>Ga0206125_10003905_pt1 | contig 13710 bp, 8 predicted proteins | sample Helgoland_Spring_4_FD_148598 | JGI IMG/M metagenome (GOLD analysis project Ga0206125, IMG submission 148598) | Pelagic subsurface seawater microbial communities from Kabeltonne, Helgoland, North Sea - Helgoland_Spring_Bloom_20160331_1 | ecosystem: Environmental > Aquatic > Marine > Epipelagic ... | reverse complement strand
TTAAAGTATTGTGAACCAAATATCCCAAAATATATTGATTTGTTATTTAACAAAACAAAAACAATACTTATTAAAAACTCCCCAATTCTAGACATTACAAGTGCAAGCAAAGAACTAAAATATGTAAAAGAAATTCACATCATAGCTATTAACAATGATGTAAAAGAATTACTATACCTTCTGGAAAAAGATTTTAATGGAAAGATTACGATAAACACCATAAATTTTTCAAATAAAAATATTCAAAAATTTAATTTCCTCTTCAATAAAAAATCAATATCTAATTATCAAGAACCCCTAGATTATCTATACGAACCTAATGCAGCCATCCTTAAATCTGGAGGTTTTCATGAAATCACAACGCAGTTAGATGTTTACAAAATTCATCAACATTCACATTTATATACATCAAAAAAAAATATACAATTTCCAGGTAGAGGGTTTAAAATACTCGCTGTTCTTCCCTACGATAAAAAGATAATAGTAAAATTGTTACCCAACAAAAAAGCGAACATTACCACAAGGAATTTTCACAAGAGTGTTGCTCAAATCAGAAAAGAACTAAAAATTAAAGAGGGTGGAGATGACTATTTATTCTTTACGACAAACATTCATAATAAGTTATGTTGTATCTATTGTAAAAAACTATAGTTAGGGTGTATTTGTTAATATTAAAATACACTATGAACTCCTATAAATAAAGGCTTTTAATTATTTGTACCATATTTTTCACTAAGTTTGTTATCATAACTTTTTACAGGTTATCTCATGCAAACAAATACCTACGAAGGACTTCATATTATTAATAAAAAGCAATCAATCACCAAAGATGAATTGGTTATCGAAGCTCCATTACAAATCAATATAAATACCGAATCGTATACGGTAGTTATGAGAACTCCTGGTAATGATCAAGATCTAGTTCTTGGGTTATTGTATGCTGAAGATATTTATAAAAAATCACTTTCTGTACCTTATGAAATTATTGAAGAAAAATTTAATATTCCAAGTATTGTTAATGTAACGATAGCTCCAAGTGTTTTGGGAAAAGGGTACTTAAATAAAAGAACCTTATTATCTGTCTCCTCCTGCGGTATTTGTGGAAAAAAACAACTAGAAGATATTAAAGTTAACGGTAATACAATTGAACAAAAAATATCTTTTTCTTCTGAGAATTTATTGAATATGTTTGCTCCATTACAACAACATCAAGAAACTTTTAAGAAAACTGGTGGGAGTCATGCAGCTGGTATTTTTAATCATCATTTTAAATTACTTACTATAAGAGAGGATATTGGGAGACACAATGCTGTGGATAAATGTGTAGGTAGTTTATTACAGAAACAATTATTAAAAAGTGGAATGTATTTGTTGGTAAGTGGCCGTGTTTCTTATGAAATTGTTTCCAAAGCTTTTTTAGCAAAAATACCAGTAATAGTTGCTGTTTCAGCCTGTTCTTCTATGGCTGTAGATTTTGCTAAAGAATTTGGTATTTGTTTAATAGGTTTTACTAGAGATAATAAAATGACTGTCTATGCCAACCCTAGCTTTTTAGAAATAAAATAAAAATATGAGTACTAAAAAAATACATGCACAACCACCTAAAAAACTAACAGGTATAGAATTCGAAAAAATTCCGTCTTCGGCTGTTGGATTTTCAGCTATTAAATCTGCTATTACTCATATAAAAGACGAAGTGGGTCTAAAAAAAGGCATTGGTTTGCTAGCTAATTTAAATCAAAAGAATGGCTTTGATTGCCCAGGATGCGCTTGGCCAGATCCTGATGAAAAAAGAGCTTTCCTGGCAGAATATTGTGAGAATGGAGCTAAAGCTGTAGCGGAAGAAGCAACAAAAAACAGAGTCTCACCTCTTTTTTTCGCAACCCATTCAATTTCAAAATTATCAAAATTATCTGATTATGAAATAGGAAAGAAAGGACGAATTACGCATCCAGTGGTTGTTTATGAGGGAAGAAACCATTATGAAGAAATTTCATGGGAAGATGCTTTTAATATGATAGGTAAAGAATTAAAGTCATTAGCCTCACCTGACGAAGCTATTTTCTATACTTCTGGAAGAACAAGTAATGAAGCTGCTTTCTTATATCAATTATTTGTACGAAAGTTTGGTACCAACAACTTACCCGACTGTTCAAATATGTGTCATGAATCTAGTGGTGTGGCTCTTACTGAAACTCTTGGAATTGGAAAAGGATCTGTAACCTTAGAAGATTTTAATCATGCAGAATTGGTTATAGTAATGGGGCAAAATCCAGGCACAAACCATCCCAGAATGTTAAGTGCACTTGGAAAAACAAAAAAAAATGGGGGAAAAATAATTACCATTAACCCTTTACCTGAAGTTGGTTTAATGAGGTTTAAAGATCCTCAAAATCCTCTTAAATGGATTGGTAAAGGACAGAAACTAACCGATATTTTTTTGCAAATAAAAATAAATGGAGATGTTGCATTGTTAAAAATAATTTTAAAATTATTATGGGAAAAAGAACAGAAATCTCCTGGTTCTATTTTTGATCATGAATTTATTAATTCAAATACTTTAGGATATGATGATTTTATTAAAGATGTAGCAACCTACTCTATTGAAGAATTAATTCCTCAGACTGGTATAGATCTTGAAATTATTAAAGAAGCTGCTACATTAATAGCAGCAAAGAAAAAAATAATTATCTGCTGGGCCATGGGATTAACCCAACACAAAAACTCTGTAGATAATATTCGTGAAGTTGTAAATTTATTATTACTTAAAGGTAGTATTGGTAAACAAGGTGCTGGCACATGCCCTGTAAGAGGTCATTCTAATGTTCAGGGAGACAGAACTATGGGTATTTGGGAAAAACCAAAAAAAGAATTTTTAGACAACTTAGAAAAAGAATTTAATTTTGAAGCTCCAAGAAAACATGGATATGATGTAGTAGACGCCATTGAGGCAATGCATCAAAAAAAGGCGAAAGTTTTTATTGGCATGGGTGGTAACTTTCTCTCTGCTACTCCAGATACAGAATACACTGCCAAAGCACTTCAAAATTGCGAACTAACCGTTCATGTATCTACCAAATTAAACAGGAGTCATTTAATTCATGGGAAAAAAGCATTGATACTTCCATGCTTGGGAAGATCTGAAAAAGATATTCAAGAAAAAGGAGTCCAATTTGTAAGTGTAGAAAACTCAATGGGAGTTGTACATTCTTCTTCTGGACATTTAGCACCTTTATCTGAATCTTTGCTTAGTGAACCAGCCATTGTAGCTGGTATGGCAAAAGCAAGTCTATCTAATACTTCCCTCAATTGGTCTGAATTGATTAAAGACTATGATAACATCAGAAACAAAATAGAGGCTACTATTCCAGGTTTTGAAGATTACAACACGCGAATTAGAAATAAAGGAGGTTTTTATTTACCAAATAATGCAAGAGATAAAGACTTCTCTCCTACGCTAACTGGCAAAGCTAATTTTACACTCAATAGGGTTTCAGATATCACCTTGAAAAAGAATCAATTTATGATGATGACCATTAGAACTCATGATCAATACAATACAACTATATACGGACTAGATGATAGGTATCGTGGCATTATCAATGAGCGTAGGGTTGTTTTTATGAACCCCACAGACATGAAAGAACAAGGGTTAGAAAAACTAGATGCTGTAGATTTGGTCAGTCATTTTAACAAAGAGAAACGTACCGCGAAAAAATTCCTTGTAATTCCATACAGCATTCCAAAACAATGTACTGCAACGTATTTTCCTGAGGCTAATGTTTTGGTCCCTATTCAAAGTAAAGCTAGAATTAGTAATACACCAACCTCAAAAACCATTATTATTACGATTCATAAAAAATAAGATGAAAAAAATAGTAGTTGTCTTACTTATCCTTTGCGCTAGTTTGTCTCAAAGTCAAGAAAAAAAGAATATTCCAATAAAAAATATTCAAAAAGGATTTTTTGCTGTTGATTATTTATCAGTAGATATGCCTATAACAGAACAGGGGTTTAATGAAATTCATATGGGGCTTACCGGAATTCATTACAATGCCTCTTTTCAAAAATTTTACACTGGTCTGGGCATGTATGGATCTGTAAGAGGAATACGCGGTGGTTTTTTTACTCTAGGGGTAAATGCAGGATACAAAAACTACCTTACTAAAAACATTTTCATAGATACTGGTCTTCATTTTGGAGGCGGAGGAGGTGCAGGAGCTCCAGATGGTGGTGGTGCTTTTATATTACCACATTTAGATGTAGGATTTCAATTTGAAAAATTTTCGTTCACCACTGGCTATAGTTACATTAATTTTTTTGATAAAGGAGCCATTGAACATCAACAGGTGCGTTTTGGATTACAAATACCTATTCAATTTTCGTCTGCAAGTATAGAAAATAGTGATCAAGAATTTACTTTCAATGAGTTACAGAACACGTCTTGGAATCAGAAACCTTCTAGAACCTCTTTCATGCTTCATTTAAATAATCTTTCTGTTATTGGAAATTCTAAATATGGGGATGGAAGATCTTTAGTAGGAAATACCATTCGTTTGGCTGGTTTTGAAATTAATTCTTACCTCAATAAAAACTGGTTTTATTTTGCCAAATTTGATGGTGCTTACGACGGTATTCCTGCCGGATATATGAATATTATCTTAGGAGCTGGTTATCAATTTTCATTTAACAATAACAAAACCAATATTCTTACAAAATTTGGAATGGGTGCCGGTGGTGGTGGTGGTGTAGATTCTCAAGGTGGTGTATTATTATATCCAGATATTTCTGTAGAACAACATATTGTAAACAACACCTATCTTTCTATAAATAAAGGTTTCATGATGAGCCCTAATTCTTTTTTTAAGAGTGCTACTTTTGGTATTGGTTTAAAGTATTATACCAATATTAATGGAATTTCAACTACACCTAAAGATGCTAGAGCTATATTTAAAGGAATTGAAGTGATTGTAAAACAAGATGCCTATTTCAATGCAAAAAGAATGACAGATCCTACAGAAAATTTGCATCAAATTTCCTTACAACTTAATTACCAACTCAATAAAAACATCTATGTAGCTGGGCAAACCTCTTTTGCAAACTTTGGAAATGCAGGGGCGTATGCAGAGGGCATTGTTGGAGTGGGCCTACAAAGTAACTATTTTATGAATGATAAAATAAATATATTTCTTCAAGGATTAGCTGGTGGTGCTGGTGGAGGAAATATTAATACCGGTGAAGGATTCATTATAAAACCAAGTGTAGGGTTTAATTATACATTAAATAAAAAAATTGCGTTAAGAAGTTCTGCAGGTTTTATTAAAGCCATTGGAGGAGCTCTAAGTAGTCCATCTGTAAATATAGGTATTAGTTATAGATTATCTTTTTTAACAAGCAAATAACGAATTGATTTTCATAATCCTTAGAATTACCTCTAATTGTATAGTTCAATATATATTTATTAAATTAGTAGCACATGAAACTATTTTAAATAGTGTTAACTAAAATTATCTAATAGGTATTATGGGAAAAATCGATCGTAGAAAAGCAATCAAAAATTTAACAATGGGACTAGGTGGGGCTACGCTACTTTCTAGTCCACTTAGCGGCTTTGCTCATACAGAAACTAACTCAAAAACAATTCCTTCAAGAGAAATTGGAAACACAGATATTAAAAATCCTGTAACTGCAATTACTTTAGGTGCTGGAGGTAGAGGAAACGTGTATGGAAATTATGGTTTACAATTCCCTAAAGAATTAAATATTATTGGTGTGGCTGAACCCATAGCTATTAGAAATGAACGGTATACAAAAAAACACAATATTTCTGAAGAAAATAGATTTGACACTTGGGAACATGTTTTTGATAGACCTAAATTTGCTGATGCCGTTATTATCTCCACACCAGATAATTTACACTATGGCCCTTGTATGAAAGCTCTTGAAATGGGGTATGACGTTTTGTTAGAAAAACCAATTGCTCCTACTGAAAAAGAATGCCTTGATATCTTAAATTTAGCAAATAAAACGGGTAGAATAGTAGCCGTATGTCATGTATTGCGTTATGCTCCCTATTTTATAAAATTACGTGAAATGATTCAATCAGGTTCTATCGGTAAACTGATAAGTATTCAGCATTTAGAACCTATTGAACATATTCATATGTCTCATTCATATGTAAGAGGCAATTGGCATAATTCTAAAGAAACTACACCAATTATTCTTGCTAAATCTTGTCATGATTTAGATATATTGAGATGGATAATAGACAAACCCTGTAAAAGCATAGCTGCATTTGGAAGTTTAAAATGGTTTAAAAAAGAAAATGCTCCAGAAGGAAGTACCAATAGATGTACTGATGGTTGTACCGTAGAAAAAACATGCCCTTACTCTGCTTTAAAAATTTATAATAAACCAGGTGGTTGGTCTTCTGTTTTTGACTTTCCAGATGATATCTCTAAACATGAAGAATATTTGCTAGAACAATTAAAAACCACAAATTATGGTAGATGTGTCTATAGAATGGAAAATGATCAACCAGATCATTATGTAACATCCATGGAGTTTGAGGATGAAATTACTGCTAATTTTTCTATGGAAGCATTTACATCCTATCATGGTAGAAGAACAAGAATTATGGGGTCACATGGAGATATTACTGGAGATATGACAGCATTTACCCACACAGATTTCTTAACAGGTACCATAACAAAATGGGATATTTCTGTTGACGAAGATAACAATAGTGGCTATCAGGGAAGTGGGCATGGTGGCGGAGACTGGGGTTTAGTCTCAGACTGGATTAATGCTGTAAAAAAACAAGATCCCAATTTATTAACCTCCACTATAGATGCATCTGTAGAGAGCCATATCATGGGCTTTATGGCTGAGAAAAGTAGAAAAAATAAACAAACCATTCCAATTCAATTAACATAAAAGATTACTTTAAACTCCTAGTTAATATTTACATATGAACGTTAGTCATGTATTATTTAAAACAAATAATCTAAAAAAGACTTTTAAAGAATTTGAAAAATCTGGATTTAAGGTTGAATATGGTTCAAAAACAAAACCCCACAATGCCTTAATCTATTTTTCAGAAGGACCTTACATAGAAATTTTAGAAAAAGCACCTATTTCCTCTTTCATAAAATTAATTTTACGATTCATTAGTAAGGGTTATTTGGTGGAAAGATTTACTTCGTGGGAAAATACTCAGGAAGGTTTTTTTGAAATTTGTTTAGAAAATAACGCATCTCATTTTAAAGCTGAAAAACAAGTATTAAAACAATTTGGAGAAGATTATTTTATTACGCAAAGCAAAAGAATAGATCCAATGAATAGAGTGTTAAAATGGAAACTTCTTTTTCCTAGACAAATAAAGATTCCTTTTTTAATGACTCCATTTAACATGAATCCAAAGCCCAAAAATTTTATTCATCCTAATAAAATTAGAAGAATACAACAAGTTTCATATGTAACGGAACCTAACATAATTCCTATTATTAATAAATTATGTAATGATGAAATACTTCAATTATCTACTGGAAAGAGAGGGTGTAGGGTAACTTACGAGTACCAATAAAATGACCTTTTTAATTTACAACAAACTCCTCCTCTAGTTCTTCCAAAGATTTTCCTCTAGTTTCTGGTACAATTTTTATCATAATAAAAAATCCAATGAGGGCTATCATCCCAAAAATAAAAAAGGTAAGTGAATTACCTAAAGTTGCTAGTTCCCATGGAAAAACTAATTGAACTAAAGAACTAATAAGAGAGTTTACAAAAGCGATAACACCTATTGCTAAACCTCTATACTTTAATGGGTATAATTCTGACAACAACACCCACATTACTGGACCAAGCGAAAAAGCAAAGCAGGCTATAAATCCTAGAATACCAATTAATATTAATGTGGCATTAATTGAGGTTGCCACCTCTAAAATTGCTCCATCATTTTTACTATATACCTTATTTCCTAGCGCTTGTTTTAAATCGTTTTTAAAAGCAATATCACTATCATAAACTGTATCAATGAAAGGGAGTAACTGTTGAGATTCTTTAAATTCTAATTGATTTATCTTTTCTGAAGTTAGTTGATATGTTGCTTGATTAAAACCGTAAGCACATACTAATAAACTAATTGCTATTCCTGCTGTACCAACTAATAAAAGTGGCCTTCTTCCCATTTTATCTATTAGGTAAATGGCTAGAAAAGTAAAAATTACGGAAATAGAACTTAGTAAAACCCCAGATGAAAAAGCTGCATCCGTTCCAATACCAGTTTGCTCAAAAATAGAAGTTGCATAAAAATACACTGCATTTATACCTGTAATTTGCTGAAGCACACCCACTACTAGACCAACCACTAAAATAAAACGAAGAGAGGGTTTTAATAGATCTAACAGCTTTAATGATTCTTTATTTTGTTCGGTTTGTATATTTTTTTCAATCGCAGCATTCTCTGTTTCCCCTCTTTCATTCCCATGAATTTTAATCAATACTTTTTTGGCATCACCATAATTATTATTTAGATACAACCACCTAGGGCTTTTGGGTACAAAAAATAGTAACATAAAATAAATTACTGCTGGAATAAATTCTACTCCCAACATCCATCTCCAAACATTCTCATCAGTCAAAAAAGTACTTTCGGTTGTGTTGTATTTATTAAAAAAGTAATTACTTAAAAAGGCAGCAAAAAAACCAAAAACAATATTTAATTGCTGTAGAGATACTAATTTACCTCTATTTTCTGCAGTTGAAATTTCTGCGATATACATGGGTGCTAATACCAATGCTGCACCAAAAGCAATACCACCAATAATTCTTGCGATGTACAACATTTCATAAGAGATGGCTATAGCAGATAAAACAGCAGAAAAGGCATATAAAAAAGCAACAAAAATCAACATTTTTTTTCTTCCAAAAAGATCGCTTACTCTTCCTGAAAACAACATCGCAAACATGGCTGCAAAAGAAGGAGCACTAACTACCCAGCCAGATTCTATTTCATTTAAATTAAATTCTGGACCTGCATAAGACATAACACCAGAAATAATCCCTGCATCGAAACCAAATAGAAACCCTCCCAATGCTACAATAAAACTTATAAAAATAGTGTATGCTTTATTACTCATAATTAATTGTTGATTTGAAAAAGTAAATGTAATAAATTAAAGTTAGCATAACGCTCCCTTTCGTTTTTTAGACACTACATAAGTGGGTAAGTAAAGGGAAGTAGGGCTCCTACTCTATTTTTAATACTCCCTAGCTCCCGCTAGTTTGCAACTAGTGGTGTAAGTTTTTCGTACAAATAGTCTTGATCCTTTTCTATAACTATTTCTTAAAACAGGTATTTGTACCTGTAAACAAGTTATTTATTTATTTGATATTTGATGAGATAACATAAAGTTGTGTTATCCGGAATAAAAAAACCTTTAACACAAGCTTTTGTTTGGATATAAGGAGTTAGCCACAAGCTGAAAAAATCATATGAATGACCACAACTGAAGTACGAAAGAAAATTGCATCATCTAATGAACCAGATTGGTTCAATTCTTTAGAAATCACAATAGAATACCCACATATTGAATTTTTGCAGACTTTAAAAGGATTCAGTTCAATTCATAAGTATGTGAGTCAGCAAGTTACTGGATGGGAAAAATATGAATCAATACCTACGGTTTTAGACAGTTCAAAAAAGCACTTCGATAATTTAAAAAGCAGCCTTGATAATTTTATAAGTAAAAGACAACAAGAAAATGGAGCTAATCTAAATAACTATTGGAGTACAGTGCAAGGACAGCTTCAAAGCAATGGTAATTTCTTCACATATGACTGTTCTCAAACCGAATTTTTAATCGACATTAACAATCGTATTCCAAATTCGATAACTGGAGCATACAACTACATCATCCAAACAAATACTAATCTAAATAATAGAAATAATTTTATTGGTAGTGTCTTGGCGTATGAGTTTGATTCAAAAGATAAAACTGTTTTAACTGAAAGAAGAAAAAAGGAAATTACTTCATTTAGCAAAATTAAAAATGATTTAAGAAATCAATTAAGTGAATCAGAAACTCAATTGACTGAACATTTAACACAAGCTAATAATGATTACCAAAAGTATACAGGTTTAATAGATTCGTTTAAATCTGAAAAAGAGGCTTTATTTAATGATTGGTATAATGGTACGGAGGAAAACAAAGGAGTAAAAGACAAAATTGCGGAACTACAAAACACTTACAGAATTTTGTTAAGCTTAAAAGAACCTGCGGAATTTTGGAATGAACGTGCCAAAAAATTAAAGAATCAAGGATGGATTTCCTTTGCATCATTATTAGCTTTGGTAACTATTGTTGTATGGTCACTTGGGGAATTACTATGGAAAGTACCTGAAGAAATTTACACTAGTTTTTTTGCTGAAGATAAAAGTGCAGCCATTAGATGGTCTGTAATCTATGTCACTTTTATATCATTTATGGCTTTTGCAATCAGAGCAATTTCCAAAGTTATGTTTAGTTCTTTTCATTTAGCACGAGATAGTGAAGAGCGTAACACTCTTACTTATTTTTATTTGTCATTATTGAATGACTCAAAGGTTGAAAAAGAAGACAGACAACTGATTATGCAGTCCTTATTTAGTAGAGCCGATACCGGTTTATTAAAAGATGATTCGGGACCTACAATGCCTAATGATATTACTGGAAAAATATTTGGTGGAAAATAAAAAAGCCAGTGGCTACCCCCGCTACCGCTAGTTTGCAACTAGTGGTGTGGATTTTTCTTACAAATAGTCTTTTATTTATCTCTAACTATTTCTTAAAACAGGTATTTGTACCTATAAACAAACTATTTATTTATTTGATATTTGATAAGATAACATAAAGTTGTGTTATCAAGTATAAAACAACTTTTAACACAAGCTTTTGTTTGGATATAAGGAGTTGGCAATAATTAAAATAAACTTATGATAATAATCTCTGACAATTTCAGTGAATCAAAAACATTACTAAGAAAAGAAGCTAAAACTCGTGATAATGGAGAATTAGCAGCTGATGAAATTATAGAAAATGAAGCTTGGCTTCTTTTTTATAAACTAGGATTTGATAAAATGAATATAGGAAGAGAGTGTGAAGTCAAGTATGGTAAAAAACAGACTGACTTATCTACAAAAAAAATTGATGTAATAGCTCAATCTAAAGAAGTAAGAGTTTATATTGAATGTACCACTCAGAAAAATGATTCACTTAAAATAAAACAATGGTCCTCTGAAGTAAGTGACATTAGGAAGTACGAGTCAGGTAACTCAGAAACTGAAAAAAAAAATGTGGTTTTCGTATATTGTAACGATAGTGCCATTTCTGAATCTGATAGAAACACGCTATTCAAAAAGGGAATTGTTTATCTAAATACAGCAATTATAGATTACTTTTTAGAATTAAAAGGGCAATATGCCAGGTTAGCATATTTTCAATTGGTTTCATATTTGTGTAAAGGGCAGCAGATAAAATCAATAACATCTGAAGATTTAACTATTCCTGCTATAAGAACTAAATATGGTAGTAAAACGTATGCTTACCTCTTTGGAGTCCATCCATCAACTCTAATTCCATTATCAACAGTACCACACCGAAAGTTAGACTATGAAGATGATTTAAACCATAATTACCAAAGACTCATTAAGAAAACTAAAGTCAATGCAATTAAAAAATTCATTAAAAATGAAAGAGGAATATTTCCTACCAATATTATAATTTCAATTGAATCAGATAAACATAGTTTCAAAACTTTTGGAAAAGCTATTAATGATATTCAACACGGTACATTAACTCTACCACGACAATACCAATCTGTAAATATTATTGATGGTCAACATAGGCTATTTGCTTATGATGGGCTCGAACAATCTGAAAAAGACTTAATATATGTAGTAGCTTTCGATAAAATGGACTTGGAAGAGCAAATCAAAACCTTTATTGATATAAATGAAAAACAAACTAAAGTCAGTCCTAGTCTATTATGGGATTTATACCCAACTATTCTAGAGAAAGACGACATAAAATATAGAATTTCTACTTTGGTTAAAAATTTAAATGAATATAAAGATAGTTCATTGCATGGTCTCATTAAATACGACAGTGCTTCTTTTTCAAATAAAGAACCTAAGCTCACACTCGAGTCTGTTTGTACTGCTATAAAAAGTGAAAAAGTAGTTGAGGATATAGAATCAACTATGTCATTATTAAGAATACCAAATAAAAATGACAGTATATCATTTTCTTTATTATCCTTATGGTTTCAAGTTATTCAAGAAAATGCAAAGGAACATTGGAATCGCAAAGACAAAACCTTGAACCTTTTAAGATCAAATCAAGGTTATGGAGCATTACTAAAAGTTTTTTCAGCAGTAATCAAAGAATTACACAAAAAAGATGTTCTAGAATCAATTCGAATTGATGATTACAAAAAAGTAAAAGATGAATTTAAATCATATATAAACCCTATTCTTAATGCAGTAAACAAGCTTAAGTCGAAAGAAGAAATAAAGAACTGGAAAAGGATTGGTGAGGGAGGGAAACAACAATTGTTTATAGATTTTGTACGTTTAATTAGAACTTCAAAACCTAATTTTTGTGATTCATTAATTCAAAAAACAAATGATCCGGAAATCTCAGAAATTTTAGAAAGACTTAATGCGGATTCGGAGCATATTGATTTAGAAATTAAAGAAGCTTTTTTTACAGATACTAAAAGACTTAAAGCACAAGGTGAATTACATCAAAATAAAGATGATGCAATCAAAGGTATAATTAAGACCATAGTAGCGTTTTCTAATTATTTAGGTGGTAGAATTGTTATTGGTTTGGAAGATGGAACATGGGAGGTTAAAGGGATTGATCATACTGACCTAAAAATTAAAAAGGATTGGGATACTTTTAAACAAAGTATTACACAAAAAGTATCAAGTTGTACTGATGGTGTAATACCTGCACCTAAAATTAGAAAGATTCTGCATAAAGGAAGGACAGTAGCGATTATAGATGTAAAGGCTCTTAGCGATAATGCTTTAGAAAGTTCAAGACTAGCAAGTATGGATGGAGATTGCTATAAAAGAGAAAATGGGGATAGTACTAAGATTAAAGGAACAAATATAGGCTCTTATTGTAAAGAAGTTCTGAAAGAAAGATCTGAAATAAATCAATTAGAAATGGAAAATGAGTAACTATTGCCAACAAAGAACTGAGGTAAAAAACAAATAATATTCTATTAATTATTTACCAAAACACTTTTGTAGTTTTCATCATATGGTATTCTATTTTTTACAATTGAAAAGGCTTGCTTTAACAGCTTATTACAAACAGCTATCAAAGCTAATTTTTTACTCTTTCCTTTAGCCACAATTCTATCATAAAGTGCTTTGCAACCTTGGTTATATTTACAGGCATTAAAACTGCACATAAATAATAAATTTCTGAGTTTTGGATTTCCCATTTTACTCATTCTAGGCCTTCCATTTATGCTTGTTCCAGATTGCCTAATAATAGGTGTAATTCCAGCATAACTGCATAACTCCCTTGAACTAGTAAATCGTTGAAAACCATCTGTGAAAACCAATAACATCAGCGCTGTTTTATCTCCAATACTAGGTATGGTTTTTAATAATGTTAATGATTCTTGATATTCTGATTTTACATTCTTAAG
>Ga0206125_10003901_pt1 | contig 13715 bp, 16 predicted proteins | sample Helgoland_Spring_4_FD_148598 | JGI IMG/M metagenome (GOLD analysis project Ga0206125, IMG submission 148598) | Pelagic subsurface seawater microbial communities from Kabeltonne, Helgoland, North Sea - Helgoland_Spring_Bloom_20160331_1 | ecosystem: Environmental > Aquatic > Marine > Epipelagic ... | reverse complement strand
GGAGAAAAAGATAGCCGCTGCCCGAAAAACAATTGACGAGAACGCGCTTAAAAATAGATTTAGGCAATTTGTTTTAAAAGAATTGTAATAAAAAACAACCAGGGGAGAATTCAGAGTATAGTCGCAAAAAGAGAAGAATTAAAAAGGTATGGTGTAAACAGTAATTCTACAGATGGAGACATCAAAAATGCTCTAAAAAACACAACAATAAAAAACATAGTTTTATACAAGTTTTAGTGTAAAAAAACTCTCTTTTCCTTGTAAAAGACGAATGTCTTCTGAATCACCCAGGAAATCTTTCAACGTTTGTTTAGACGAACGACCTATTCCTTGGTAGAACAACGTAGCGCCAGGGCTGAGATCGTTGATAATTTCTGCCGACGTGTCTGTCAACAAACGTCCCACCCTATTGTAGAATTTTTGGTCCTTATAAACGTTCAAAAACACGGTATCGCGTTTTATTTCGGCTATGGAGCGGTATTTTGCACCGCTTCTTGAAAAAAAATACTTGTCGACGTGTTTCGAATTTTTTCGTGCCACTTCTTCAACAAAAAGATGACGCAAAACACCTTTGGAAATTTCAATTTGAGTTGGGGAGCGTTTTTTATTTTTTTGGCGAATATTCCCTACCACAGCACAAAGAACGTCAAAACGCTCGCATTTATCGTATTTTGCGGTTTTAATGCGTTTGGTGACATTTTCGTTTCCGTAAAACGCGTCGTTAGAAAAATGAGCGGGGTATGAGGGGAACATTGTTTTCTTTTGTGTGTAAGAATTGATCTTTTTGTTTGAATAGAAAAATTCTTTTTGTTTGGAAATCGCAGGAAAATCGCAGAATTAGAATTGGAAGAATGTAGTTGTATGGCGCACCACGAGGTCCATACTACTGTCGTGGTATTTAGTTAGTTCAACTAGTTGCGTCAGTATCATTGAATTTTTCTGCGATTTTTCTGCGATTTCCAAACATCTAAATTAGGATTCGATTATTTTTAATGGTAATAATTATTTTATTTTTGTACACAACCGATTGTTTCCTTTTTTTAAATTGTTTGATTTTTACCAAAAAGGTAACAGTGATCGTTGATCTTCAGGAAGATTTTTGGGTACGGGCTGGTACGAAAAATAGTCTTCCCATCCACCAGCAGATTCTCCTCCGTAAATAAGGTCGTAACCGTTCTCTTCCAATTTTTTCTTGATACGGTTCAAATCAACTGTTAATGATTCTTCACTGACTTCTTTTGCATAATAAGTCCATCCATGGGCCTCTTGGAGTACTGTTCCGAACTGCATGGTATAATCCTCGTTTTTTACAAGGATTTGACCAATATCGTCCAATATTTTTTTCTTCAATGCGAACGATGCCTCAGGGTTGGTGGGAATATGAGACAGTTGGTGTGTTTCGAAACCGAAATGAAGTGCCCACGATCCTTCGTCTCGTTTTTTCCACGGACAAAGTGCTGGGAGAACGGGCGAGCTATCATATCCAATACTTTTTTGAAATACTTTTTTGTCTGTAGATGCCCACATGCCTGATATCTGCTTCTGGCGTTCAGCAAACGTACCCGTACATTCATTGTACTTGATTTTGACAAAAAGCGCGTATGGTGGTGGAGCACGAGTTGTTTTTTTTGTTTTTATTTTTTTCTTGCTTTTCTTGCTTTTCTTGGGTTTTTTTTTCTTGGTCAAGCGTTTGGAACTTGCATTTGCAACTTTATACAGGGTGCAATCGGTTTGTTTTGCGCTTGAGGTTCGTTTGGTATCGTTTTTGTAGTTGTCGATGGTGTGGTTGTTGATATCGGTAGGGGTTGGCATGTTTGTAAAGAATGTTTGTTGTGGGTTTTCTTGGAGTGGATGTTCTATTATGAAACGAAAATATTTTTGAAATCCTCCCCTGCGATTTTCCTGCGATTTTCCTGCCGATTTTTCTGCGATTTTTCTGCGACTAAGCTTCACAAAACTCGACAACCTGAATGACTGACATACTTGTGTACATTGACCAATTTCTTGTCAATTTATTCCAGGATAACTCGTTCCTCCGATGTATATGTACAAAAGACCCGTCCTCAAGCTCTCTCTCCACGATAAAACGATTCTTTTTTCCATTTGAAAGCTTTAGACGCCATTTTTCTTTGAAAATACCGTCTTCGTAGTCGTCACTGTAGGAGACTTGCCATAAACCAGGAAAGAGCTTCTCCATTTTTTTTCTTTGTAATTTCAACGAAAACTTTAGAGATGTTGCTGAATTTTTCTGCGATTTTCCTGTCGATTTTCCAAAAAGATTTTTACCAAAAACTGTGAAAATGTCCTAAAGCTTTAGAGAAATAGTTGGGAAAATATTGGCGAGATTTTTGGAGAAATATTCCTGAGAAAATGTCCTAAAGCTTTAGAGAAATTTGTTTGAGAAAATGTCCTAAAGCTTTAGAGAAATTTGTTCGAGATTTGTCCGAGAAAATGTCCTAAAGCTTTAGAGAAATATTCCTGAGAAAATGTCCTAAAGCTTTAGAGAAATTTGTTTGAGTAACAGATTATTTTTTAGAGGTATTTTCTAATTTTCTGGTTGAATTTTTCGTGTATAAAGTCTTCCCAATTTTAGTGTATAATGACGTCAGTTGTACAATGGATTTCCAAACTAGGACTAAGCCATCGAGATAAAGCACTGTCCTACCTGGAAGAAAATCCAGCCCAGCTCCCAGCAGAACTCATTCGACATATCAACTATTGGTGGCCCGAGGCATTTGAGAGTCAAAGGGTGTGCGAGATATTGGCAACCCGAACTGTCAAATATTGTGACCAAGAATCTAAGGCATTTGGAATGTACAATAATCTCGTTGAGGAACTTGTAAATTCGGAAAGTATTCGGTCTATTCTAGCTCATGTGTCTGTCTTATTCTTCGAGTATCCTGACTTATTTAATCCGTCTAACCAGTCTTTTAAAAGTTTGTTCATTGGTTTAAATAAGAAACAACGAGTCAAATATGCTCATATAGCTCTTGACGTCGATGGATATTTGATTCGTCAAATTCCCAAGGCATTACGAACTCAAGAAATGTATGAAATGGCTGTCAATTGTACAGCAGACGCATTAAAATGGGTGCCGCCAGAGAACCGTACACCAGAAATGATTGATTATGCTGTTCGAAATTCTGCGTATGTCCTTGAATATTTGACAGAAGAGCAGCAGTTGCAGTATGTCTCCATCTCAATTTTGAACCCTGGTTCTGATGATAGCCATTGGCCTGCCGACTTTTGGAACCGCCCGTGGGTCATGAAGCTACTCTCCCGAGTTCCCAAAGAAATGTTGTCTCGATGGAAGCGTGAATGGAAACAAAAGAAAGACGATGCTGAAAACCGATGGCATGGTGAACAAGCGGCAGGGGGATGGTGGACCGCCTTCTAGAATTTCGGAGCTATTTGAAATGTTTTTCTACGACTACAATTTCTCTAAAGGTTGACCTCGGGCAAAAATCTCGCCAGATTTTCTGAAAAGCTGGCTTAGAAGAATCTCTAAAAAAATGAACAGAAAATATTCAGTATAAACTCTCTAAAAACATTCTCAAAATATGGAACAAATTTTCTTTAATAGTAAAAGTGGCGTTCAGGGACTTTCGAACCTCATGGGTGGTGCTGAATTCGACTATATGAGTGCGCGCTTCCCTCAGTCTGCTATGAAAGACCTTTTTGAGCGTCTAAAGAGTTGTGACCGTGAAACTTTTCTCGAATGGTTGCAGTTACTACAACCTGGCAAGAAATGGACACCCGCCAAGTTAAACTATTGGTTCACGCGATCGGGCGAGCCTATTCGCGGTATTCTGGCGCAGTTATTAGGTTCGATGGTGCGTCGCAAGGATGGTAAACTTACGTCTACATCGAAGCGGCGTCAGAAGGCTGTCCGTGAAAGACTGGGACTGTCCACAATTGAAGTGGAGCCAGAGTTGTCTGATGATGATAAGCGTCTGTTCATGAAAGAATGTTTGAGGAAAAAGTATTCAATGGAGGCATATCGTACGCTTTTGTTGTCTACAGGCTCAGATGAGTTGCATGAGAGGCCTATGCGAGGCAAAGGAAACGCCTGGACATTGCCTGGCGATGATTGGTTGGGTCAATTGTTGATGGAAGTTCGTGAAGAGTTGGTGGAGCAACCCGGTGATTCTGCTGAGCCAGCAGCAAAGAGAGCTAAGTTTAGCCAATATGTAGAGCAAGTAACAATGTTATAAAATGATTAATTCTCCTTGTATGTTAAATATGGGTGTTCCAGGCTCTAAGCTTTCAATGAGTGTTGCTTTGTGTATTTTTTTATCTTTGGTGAGACAGTGTGTGATACAGATAATAATCACGAGTAGAACTACTACAATTATTATTTCATCGAATGTTTCTTTTAAATCTTTGGCAGAAATTTCTGATTGTGGTTGTTGTTTTAGCATTGGGTGTTTGTTTTGTCGGTGGACCCTTACAATTATATTAATCATTATGGATGTGATTTTTACTATTAATCCTTGTAGATGTGATTTTTACTGATTGGCGTATATAATTGGGTTGATTCCTTTCTAGTTCATGCTATGGGAGTTTGGTGGTTGGATCTTGTTGCTTGGTCATTTTTTTTTCCCTGATCCTTATAGGGAACAGTTGTTGGCGGTCCAGACAGTTTTGATCACCTTTTGTCCTAAAACAAGGTCGTTTCATGTTGCAACGGGCATTATCTGGTTATTGTATCTGTTGAATTTAAATGAGTCCTCTTTGGATGTGGTCGTTGAGTTGGCGCATCATTTGGCCGTATTTATAACTGTATTATCGGAGTTTTATTTCCGCCAATGGCGTTATGTATGTTGGGTCACGTTGTTTTGGTCTTTGCGTTGGATGAATGTGTCTAATATTTATGTGGGAGAGCCTTGGCGCGCCTTTTTCCGTTGTTGTGTGTTTGGATTTGTGGTTCATCGTGATTTTAGTATAAATCGTGCAATTCGTTGGTGTTGGGTGTTTCTGGTGCATGAGTTTTTTTGCATTTTTGTCCCATTTCAGATGTTGTATGAGGTGTATCGATCTCGTGATGTCCGTCCTCTGAGTTCCTCTGTCCTAGTATAAAGGTTGTCTTTTCTTTATTTATCTGATGGAATTCCATGTGTGTATTTTATCAACGATGACTCTTGAGTTGACGGCGGCGAATTTAAGACGTTTTGATCTTGATTTTCAATTGGTGCCTGGCTCGATTCAAAAATTTCGATGGCCTCGTGCACATGATATCTCGATTACACTGTGGGTGTGTCATCAACATCCTGTGTCTGATGAGTTGTTGGGATCATTATTACCATACATGGATGTTGCGACAGTCTGGTATCATGATCATAGTAGTATGTCGTGTTTGAAGGTGCGTGCTGCAGTCTCGTTATTGGAGCGTTCTATTTCGAACATCTGGCTGTTGGCTACTCGCCTGCCATCGGTGCATATCGCTCACAAGTCGCGAATTCAGAAATGTTACGATAATAATGGTTTTCTGAGGCCTTGTTGTAAAGCCTATACACTAGAGAAAGGAATTGAAGAAATATTAAGGTCTGAGTTGGCAGTTCAAAAGAGTTTGTATCGTTTCTAAGTGTTTAAATGAATGGAGCATTCTCATTTTTTGCCACTGGCTCTGGTCGCGCAACGTCCATGAATCCAAATGCGATTAGAAGGTTGGGAATACCGAAGATAACAAAGGTAAAGGCGAAAAGTGTGAAAAATCTCCAGTATTCGGAGACACATCCAGTAGTAGCACATGCATGGACTGTCAACGTGTGGTATTTGACTCTTCGTCCAAGTCCGGTGTCAATTTTATCACAGAGTGATTGAAAAGCATACATGGAAGCTATGAACAGGCATGTGGTGGCAATACCCCATATAATTGTCACTGCTAGTATGATTTTGGTCATATTGTCGCTATGTTGAAATATTTCTTTGTTGCTCATTGGTGTGTTCCTCTTAACCTTCCGGATAGCCTTTGTAGCTTGCTCTTTCAATGCAATGCAACTATGCACGGTAAAAAGTATTGTTTGAATGGCTAAAAAGGCAAAAGTGATTTGACCACAGTACGAGAATCCGTTGTATACTCCGAATTGTGCACACTCGGAAGGGTTTGAGTCAGAACGAACACAATTTGGCGCCACGACCCATCCTTTCCAAGTTGTAATCGGTGTGTTCTCCATGTTTGGTATGTTCTCCGCTTCTTTGTCTGTATTGTCGATGCAAACGTTCTTTGCATGGCTGTTTAGTCCTGTTGTCCCGTTTACGAAATTGTTACATCCTGGAGTTGCTGCAACAATGTATCCGTTCAATGTAGCTACATATTGTCCGTCCAGATCTGCATCGTGATACGGTCCAGTTTCTTTGGTGTATTTGGCCAACATTAGGTTTGACCCTGGAAAGTTGGTGGCGTCTAGGTGTGCTCCTAGCATGACCATGGTGATGATTGCAAACAAAGCAGCAGCAGCACCAGCGGTCACTCCAGCAATATCCACTATTTTAGTTGGTGTCATCAGCTTACTGGCTACCGAATAAGTCTTTATATACTCTCAATATTTGAACCTCTGCGGAGGACGAACAGTAGAGTTGTATTTCGTTGTTTTACATCATCTATGGATGTTTGTGTTAATGTGTTTAATACATTCTTTTCTATAAACCATCCTGTATGTATGGCTGTTTCCACCACTTGACACACCGTGTTTATCACTGTTCCACACCCTCTGATAGTGACGACTTTGAGATTGGATTGTTGCATGGCTTCTGTGATCGACTCTGGTGTTTGATTTCTTCTGACTGTAAATTCAAATGCTGTTATTCCGTAAGAGATGCAGACGTTTAACACTGCCTCTCCTGTTTCGGAGGGTACCATCTCTAGGTGAACGTCGTGATTTCTTCGACGAAAGACATCACATGCAAATAAAAGAGGGGCTTTGTTGTAGTCTGATGTCTTGTGTACAAATGTCCTGCCTTGTTCTAGAATCGACTTAATATGTACGACCCACTCTTTTTTTTGCATGTTGTCAATGACCGAATACGTAAATACTATGAATATTTAAATGTGCGTTGGATTGCATTGAGCAAGGGGTCCAAAAATTTATACGCAAAAATTTAATCTGTTTAAACAAAAGATAGTTTATATATTCTTAACTGTACCACTTTTAGTGGATCTTTATTTGGTTGTTTTCGAGCGTTTTTGTTGGTCTTCCTCGGTTGACTCTTCATCATCGTTGCTGGCGGAGTCCTCCTTTCTCTTTCTCTTCTTATTTAAAAGATGATCGGGATACACAATTTCTGGGCGGTCATACTCTTCGGCTTCGACCACTGCAAGCATCATTTCTTGGGGTGTATAGCAATGTTTTCCAATTTTAGTCGACCATTTGCCACAAACTTCCCGATCAATGTCTGTGATAATACTGTATCCGCCCTTAGTTCTGGTTTCCGCATCCATCTCTGACGTCTGAGTAATCCAACGTGATGTTTTGGAATTCGCCAATACATTCTTGTATTTCAATTCTTTCCCACCAGGTGTACGATCAATCACTTTGAAGATGTGGAAATAGTTGTTATCGATGGGACATGAAGTAAAAAGACGTTTGTTGTCCGAGTGTTTGTGTGTTTCGTCTGCCAAAATTCGAAACACGCTGTCCTCATTTGCTTCTTTGTGTGCCAATAAATGAGAGACGTGAATGAAAACGCCCTCGTTGTTCACGACGCATGATTGTTTCATGGTCGTATCCTTCTTTGTATCAATAATGGGAAAGGTCTCCTTGTTTGCAGAGGTTCCCTCGCTGACCGGAAGTATGTAATTCGGCTGTATGGCGGAATGTTTCCCCATCTGTTGAAGAAAGTTTTGAATGTTATTTTCTGAGGTTTTTCCCTTGGCGAAAGACATTCTGGAATTGATTTTTTGAGCCAGTTGTCTTGGTCTGGGTAGTTTCACGTAATTATGATTGACTTCGCCTGAATTCGGGTCTATAAATTTCGGAGAGCGCTTTTCCATGTTGTAAATCGTGTTCAGAATCTTATGCTCGACAGGACTCCGAAATTGATCTGACAATAAAGAGAGAACAAAGATGACCATTTCTTCTGTCACTCGTAGATATGGCTCTAAATCGGGCAAGCATTCTTCATTAAATGGTTTTTCATACCATTTCCCTCCTGGAAGATTACAAACGCGTTCAATCGCGGTGACAATGGCCATGTTCCGGGAGAAGATCTTGACACGTTCCCAGTCACGTGGTCCTGGTACAATGATCGAGTTTTGTGTCAATTTATTTTTGAGACGTGGGATCAGAATGTTGGAAGCGGTCATGTTGACATCTTGAATGACTCGGCACCAGATACCTTTTTCGACAATCATCACTCTGTATTGTTCTTCCTTGGCCTCTAGGTACTGTCCTTTGCGAATTTTGAGATCTGCAGCCGACATCATGCGCTCACCGTTCATGCAATCGTCGATATCTCGACCTCGACGCTGTTGCTGTTCGAAGTTTCCCCAGAAGAAACGTGTTTTGAGTGCTTCTTCGACTTCAGAGGGCGGGTCATTGGTGGCGCCCATCCAAACGCCAATACACTCTGAATGTGTCAGGCGTGCCGATCTGCGTCCTGTGCCTTCGTCTTGGCACCAAACTTTGGCGGTAACTTTCTGTGAAGTGAGTTTTTCTTTGAACATGGCCTCTTGAGTAGAATCTGCATTTGGATTCTTGCCGGTGCGAAACATCCCGGGAGGGGCTTCGTGACATACCGTGGTGACATCGTTGCGATTACCGTCAACAGCATCTGCTTTGCCAGTTTGATAGGTCAGTACTTCAATGGTACCCGGAATGGACATCCACTCCATGAGTTTGAAGAGGAATGACTTACTTGTCGCTCCATCTCCTGCTTGAAAGCAGTTGAAGTGAAGGCCAAAATCGCGTCGAAACGAATCATAGCGAGCATGATGAATCAGAAACATCATGCGATGTGCTGTCGAAATGAGTGCATATTGTTCGTATCCTTCCATAATAGTGACGGTTCTATTTGCAAAGACCGACAATGACGGATCAGTCACTCTATGTTTGATAACAGCTGCCTCTGGATGGTTTTCGCGCCACGTGATCATTTTCGAGACAACATCGGAGATACAAGCGTCTGGGTCCAAGCATTGCGTTTGCATGGCGTGCACGGCCCACGTTTGGTACGAACGATACTTTTCTCCAAATTCATCGGTGTGTTCTGTCTCGAGTACATCCGCAGCGTACTTGGCCTTGGATTGTGCGGCCAACGATGCAAACGCAGACCGATCTGTAAGACCTTCCAGACGAGCGCGTTCTAAGTCGGCAGGTGTACGAATGTCGTATTCTGTTTCACAGTTTGGGTCATAGTCATCCTCGAGTTGTTTCCTTGGAATATCACGTTGCGATTCCATCCATTGTTGATGATCGGGCAAATACTTACTGCAGAAAATTTTGGGATGAAGTTGCGAGGGTGATAAGAGCACAACATGACTGGGACTTGGAAATTGCAAAGTTTGAACGTTTCCTGGATTGGAGTTCGTATACTTTGTAATATCCATGAATTGTGGATCGGCAGTCGGCACACCGTTCCTGTCTTTTGGAACAAGTTCCATGGCTCTTTGAATGTTAAAGACACAATTAGGATTGGCACTATTGTCAATATGAGCGATAGGCTTGTTTGGATCCATTAGACTGTCCATATCGTTTGTATACTGTTGCGAATGTGAATATCGATCGCAGATAGTACGGATATACATTTCGATGGACGCAATGCGTTTCCACTTTTGATATGGATGTAACCCAGACAATTCGTCGACTTTTCTCGAATTCATGGCGCGATTCATCGAATCTGTATGCATTTGAGAAGTCTCGTACAAAATATTGTTTAGTGCAGTGCCAAACTTAATACTTTCGGACAGCGAAATGGCATGGAGACGATAACCGACAGCATTTTTGACACCATCTTTGTGGTTGACAGAGGGTATCCATTCAAGCCATACTTTAACATACGGGTATACGCCGGCCGGTGCTTTTTCCTGATTTGCTGTTTTAAAAAGCATTTGGAGAATAAGCTGTAAACTGATTTCGTCGTATCGTGAGGACTGGTCGGCGTGTCTGACGTCAGAAAAGGTCGAGGCGGCCTGTCTAAACATGTTACGTGAGATATGGTAGCAAACATAGTCTTTAATAGCATGCTGTGGTGTGATTTGCTTGGGTACCGAATGGGCATTTTTTCCCCATTGAGCAAGTGGTTCCATATACCCAGTGGACATCTCAAGTTTATACAATATTTTGAGCAATTATTCAAAAAACCCATATGCTATACAAATGTGGCGAATCCAACAATTTCAGAGATACGTTATTTACTATAAGTTCAGAGATTTTTTCTGTAAATAGAATGGACTTTACACTACCCCCTTTAACACAAGAAAGCTTCAGCAGATGGTTCAATAAACAAGTTCCTAGAACGGACATGGTGGACGAACGCATCGTTTATCCAGGTATAAAATTGAACTGCTCAACAAAGTCCAGAGATTTACGCTCTGTCATCATGCCAAAACATGTTTTTGTGACACAAGAAGTGGGTACAGATATATTTCACCATAAAGTACTAGGTTCGAACAATGCATTCGTCTCATTGCCAAAAAGATTATACAGTCATTGCTTCCGAAATATTAACATACATTCCATTCCAACCGATAACAGAATCGTAGTCCGACTCACAGAAAATACAGATGTGATACTACCATACATACCAGACGACTTTGTAGATCAAAAAAGATCTAAAAGGTCGGCCGGTACCAGGTCTAAGAACTCAAGAGAGCCCAAAAGATTAAAAAGAGAAGTAATTCACGACGATAGACCCTATAAAGGCTGGGTGACCCATGTACTGAGTCCAGCGACAGACCAGGGTATTGATGGTAGCATTGATTCCTTTTCTTTATTGAATTATATTCGAAAAGAATTAGAATCGAATGACAAAAAACTGGACACATCAATGCCAAATCCATTTCGAGGTCTTGCCACCATAGAAGCAATCAAAGAACAAAAAATAGAATTATTAACTAGTGTCATACAATTTGTCCATCATTACGCAAGACATATCTAACATCAAACAATCGCACAGGTGGCAGAATGATTTAATCTTTCCCTTATGTGATTAGTATGACGTTCACAGCCTTCAATCGTTGGTTCATACGAAGAAGAAGAACCAAGCAAGAGGCGCTCCAACTCCAACAATGACTGATGTATTTTTTCAATGGAAACTTTATTGTCAACAGGCTCAGCATCAGGCTCCACAATAAACATTGAATTCATGTCCTGGCGAACATACCCATGCAATTGCAAGACATATCTGAAATAAGTGGTACCGGCCGCCTGAATCACAGGAGGTCTTCTAAACAAACAATTGGCTAATTTCAACGTAGATAAAAACAAACTTTTTGGCGAATACGACTTGAAGATCGACATCGGTCAATGGTATTGCCTATAAATACGCTATATACTTATTTAAAAAAAAAAACATGTTACAAGAATTGGAAGATACCACCCTTCGACTGAAATACAGACTCATACAGTTGGGATTTGAATTGCCACCCGCAGCAATCATGACTGTCTCACGAATACAACAAATAGATACGGATTTTAAACAAATGTCACATGTTATCAGTGGTTCTCATTCACCCCTATTATTTACCAATGCTGAAACAGTTCTGTTGCAAATAACTGGTCAGTGGGACCCCATTCGCAATTTGAACGACCTGTTCCAAGCATGCGGAACAGCTTTGCAGTACATCGAAGTGTATTAATTGTCCATCAGCCATTGGAGAGCTTTCGATTGATGGACAGCACCAATCACAATTTCTCGCGCATGTTCGGAAATGGGTTCTCCTCTCTTAGCCGCCAAGATCCAATCTGCGATGAGCCATGCTGGTTGCTGTCCTCTCTGGACAGGTATTTTGTTGCTGGGACATCGAACTATTCGGTCATCACCTCCAAAGTAGATGCCATTCTCTGAAACTGGCATATGAGCTCCAAACATATAAGACATATGTTGTGGTTGGTGAACATTTGGATCAGGGGCTTCATATTTTGTAGACTGCATCCTACGAATATTTAGTATATAAATCAACATGAAGATAACAATGAATATTCTTATCTTATTCTCATTTCTTCTTTTACCAAGTACCCTTGCATCATATACTCATCAGAACTGTACCATAGATGGACATCAACCATGGATATGCAAGTATATGAAAACGCATCAAAAAATATATCAAACAACAGAGGAAATGGACCATCGAAAATCAAAGTTGATAGACACTCCGATCTCAGGACTAGCAACCAAACTCCAATTTGGACTGACATCACGGTCAGATCGGTTTAAACACGAACTCAAGCGAAACATGCCCTTAAAAATGAGTTTGCATAAACAAATCGAGCGCTCCTCAGTTAACAAACACATACATCTCAATAGTCACTACAAACTACCCCCCATTGACTGGAGGTCTCATCATGGTGTCTCATACGTGACTTCTGTCAAAGATCAAGGCGGTTGTGGTGATTGTTTTGCTTTTTCATCCGCCACTGTTCTTGAATACTGGTCAAAGACGTATGGACATCCTAAATCACTCTCAGCACAAAGCATAATGGACTGTACCTCCGGCTTCGGACGACCTGATGTTGGATGCGAAGGAGGACTCATGGAATATGTCTTTGAGTATGCAAAGAATCATCCAGTAGCACTGGATTCAGAAATTCCATATCAACAAAAACAACAACAGTGTCCGCGACAACTTCTTTCACATATACGTGTTCACAATTATAAAGTACTCATGCATGAAGAAAACGCAAAGGCAGAACATCAATTCGAAGCCATTCTACATAAATATGGTCCCATTAGTGTAGGCATTGACTCGGGAACTCTAGATAACTACAAAGGAGGCATATTGACCTCAGACAAATGTGGTCAAGATATTGATCATGCAGTGACTATTGTAGGATATACCAAAGATGCATGGATTATTAAAAATTCTTGGGGAAAACGATGGGGAGAACATGGATATTTATTGTTAGAAAAAGGTGTCAACGCATGCGGCGTAGCCGAATATGCCGTCTATGTTTCACACGCAGAACCAGAACATGAAATGCAATACACAAAATGGTCCTTTTCAGAATTCTAATGCCATATAACCCATGCCATTAACATTGTCCAGGTTGTCAGGCCAATAGCAAATGCAATGATATAGCATTGTGTGGACCAATTCCCTCTGATTTGTTTGATTGATTTTTTCAGTTCTGTGCGATGGGCATCCAAAGTTCCGCGCATTTCTCTGAAATTCTCATTGGATTGGATCATTAATTCTGAATTCATTTGTATGACGTGAGATACTTTATCGTCGAGTGATTGAACTCGACCGTCTAACTTCTGCACACCGCGTTCCAAGGTTTCAAGTCGAACTCCTAATAATTTGTCGGTTTCATTCGCCAACATTATGACCTATTTAGGAACCCTCTTTATACTCAAATAAGATGTGGTTGACCATTTTTTTGTCAGTCATCGCGCTCAATATTTCATTACTAGTCATTCACCACGTTGGACCCAAAGCCATCATGCTCACATGGGTACCATCGAGATCCATCGTACTTGTTCTCAGCATGATACACAAAAAAGATTTAATACAATGGCTTCAAATTACATGGGCCGCCTCCTCCATCACCGTAGCC
>Ga0206125_10003894_pt1 | contig 13737 bp, 16 predicted proteins | sample Helgoland_Spring_4_FD_148598 | JGI IMG/M metagenome (GOLD analysis project Ga0206125, IMG submission 148598) | Pelagic subsurface seawater microbial communities from Kabeltonne, Helgoland, North Sea - Helgoland_Spring_Bloom_20160331_1 | ecosystem: Environmental > Aquatic > Marine > Epipelagic ... | reverse complement strand
GTAAAAGTGTTGGTAAAGATAATTGTTGTTGGTATCTGTTTGATAGAATACAATCAAAGAACACTAAATTTTATGGGAGAATGTAATGACTGTTGTAGGATTTTCTGAAGGTTTCCATGATGCAGCTATTAGTTTAGTAAAAGGAGATAGAATAGTCTATGCTTCTCATAGTGAACGATATAGTAAAGTAAAAAATGATAAGTGGTTACATAAACAACAACTAAAAAGTTGTAATATGAAAGGTATGATAAACAATCGCACAGTAGCCTTTCACGAAAAAAGATGGTTAAAGAATACTAGAAGATTGTATTCAGGCAAAGCTTGGAAAAATGATAACACCACTGTAGAATATGATAAGTCTTTTTATCACCATCAGTCTCATGCAGCTGCTGGATATTACACAGCACCTTTTGATGATTGTAATATTCTGGTAATTGATTCTATTGGAGAATGGGATACAATTTCTATATGGGACAATATGAAAAAGATTAAGTCTTGGAAATATCCATATTCACTTGGTCTTCTATATTCTGCAATCACACAACGTATTGGTTTGAAACCAAACGAAGATGAATATATTACTATGGGTATGGCTGCATATGGTGAACCAATATATGATATGGAATATCTTTTACAACAAAACAATCACTTTGGTGTTGGTAATATATTTCCATCTGCAAAAAACGAAGACCTTGCTGCCTCTGTACAAGCATTATACGAAAAGAAACTACTTGAACTCGTGGCAAAATGTCCAAAGAAAAACCTAATCATCATGGGTGGTTGTGCATTAAACTGTAAAGCAAATAGTTTAATTAAAGATAAAAACATTTGGATACTCCCCTCGCCTGGCGATGCTGGAAATGCAATCGGTGCAGCTGCATTGGTAAATAAGAAAAAATTAAATTGGAAAAATCCATATCTTGGTTACTATATTATGAATGGAATAGATCCAAGGGATGTTGTAAAAGAACTTCTAGAAAACAAAGTGTGTGGTGTAGCTAATGGCTCAGCTGAGTTTGGGCCTAGAGCATTAGGAAACAGATCACTTCTTGGTGATCCCAGATACGACATAAAAGATACTGTTAATGACATTAAACAAAGACAAAAGTTTAGACCATTTGCACCAGCAATATTAGAAGAATATGCAGACGAATACTTTGACGGCCCAATGAATCGGTATATGCAATTTGTTGCAAAAGCAAAACATGATTATAGTTCTGTCACACACGTTGATGGTACTGCAAGGGTTCAACTTGTTGAGAAAGATTGTCAATCAATCATTAGACCAATATTAGAGGAGTGGTATGATGAGACAGGTTGTCCTATGTTATTAAATACTTCTCTAAATATTAAGGGACAACCAATCGTAAATGATTGGAATGATGCAAAGAATTTTATGGAGAAATATAATGTCGCTGTTTTTTAGAAGATTAAAACTATACTTTAAATTATATCTTTCAACTTGGAAAAAGAAAGATAAGAAAGAATACGGTGATGATGTCTATCCCCATTAGTGAAACAGTATTGGAGTTCTATAAAGAACTTCCATTTAATTATCGTGACAGCGTTGAAGATCATGCATTAAGTATTTTAGAGAATAAAACCACTTATGATGTATTGGCACCATTTTTAAAACCAAAAGTAAAAATATTAGAAATCGGTTGTGGAGCTGGGTGGTTATCAAATCGTATTGCATATCATAACAGTTGTGATATTACTGCAATTGACTTTAATCCTGTTGCAATCGAAAGAGCAAAACTAGTTGGTAAGTATATTGGTAATAAAGTAGACTTTCAAGTTGCAGACCTGTTTGAATATGAAATAAACAATAAAACGGATTTAGTCGTTTCTTTGGGTGTTTTGCACCACACAGGACGTTGCTTAGAGGGGCTAGACAAAATATGTGACTCTATGTCCAAGGGTTCTACTGTATTTATTGGACTATATCATAAGTATGGAAGAAAACCATTTTTAGATGAATTTTCTAAAATAAAAGATGAAGATGAGAAGTTTGCTAGGTATTGTGAACTGGATTCTAGATTTACAGACGAAACTCATTTGCGTTCTTGGTTTCGTGATCAAGTGTTACATCCACATGAAACTACACATACCATGAAAGAAGTAACTGAGGTTTTGGAAAAAAACAATATGAAATTGATGTGGACATCTATTAGAGGTGAAGAAGAAGAATATGAAAATATGGCTTTAGAAAAATTAAAGAATAATGAATACTGGCCAGGATTTTTTCTGTTTATGGCAAAGAAGGAAATATAATGAAAAAACTACTAGTTTTTGGTTGTAGTTATTCTGACAAAAAATATGTAGAACTGACCACAAAAGATCCCATACTAAAACAACATATGAATGATAATAGTGGTAACTTAGTAGATCCATTTCTTTTCTGGCCTGAACTACTGGCAAAGAAACTTAATATGGAGCTAGTTAATTTTGCTCAATGTGGTTTTGGTAATGATGGTATTCATAGTATGTTTATGGATGAAATAGTAAATCAAAAAAATATAGGCCTTGTCGTTATCATGTGGTCTGAATTTATGCGAATAGGGTTTGAGGTAGAAAAACGAACAGGTGTAACACGAAGTTATGATTGGTTCAAAGTTAACATTAATGCTACTGATAGAAATACTGATCTAAGAGAAAATAAAATTGAGGTCACGAATGTATTAAACAAGTATGGTTGTTTGTCACCATCATCTATGTTGAAACGATCTTTACGTTTATTTCTTTCTGCACAAAATACTTGTGAAAATATGAAAATACCTTATATGCAAGTTATGGGTATGCCTGCAAGTAAAAAAGTATTAGAAGTAGAAATGTGTAAAAGTTTAATTAAAAGTCCATATCTTGATAAAATCAATAATGATAAATTTATAGGTTGGCCAATGTTCCCTCAACTTGATGGATACTCTTTTGGAAGCAAGCTTTATGATTTAGACCCAGATAGAGAAAAATACTTCATTAATAGTGAGAACGTACACCCTAGTAAATTAGGACAAGAAAAAATTACAGAATGGTTGTATAACGAATCACTTGGCAGATTGCCGGCAACAAAAGAAAATTGGATCTAAAAACGTGATAGTAAGCCACTGATTTTATTAGTTTTTTTAAAGTGCTTGACATTGCCCCCCGAATCATGTAGCATATAAGTATAGTCAAGTGATGAGGACAAAAACTAATGAAAGATTTATCGACACTCGCAAAACTTCTTGCTGAAGAAGATATCCATGTGATTCATAGAAAACAATCAACTGCAATGTTTGATGTTAAAAATCGTACATTATCTCTTCCTATTTGGAAAGAGATGAGTAAAGATATTCAAGACCTAATGACTATCCATGAGGTAGGTCATGCTCTTTGGACTCCTTTAGAACAATTAGAACGTGCTGTAGCTGAAAACATTGAGTTTTCATTTGTCAATGTCCTAGAAGATGTTCGTATTGAAAAACTTGCACAAAAGAAATATCCTGGCTCAGTTAAAGTCTTTAGGCGTGGTTATAGAGAACTTATTCAATCTAATTTCTTTGAAACTTTGAACAGAGATATTTCAGAAATCAATTTAATAGACAGAATCAATCTTCATTATAAACATCATGTTGGTGTTCCTTTTTCTTCAGAAGAACAAGTTTGGGTAGAAAAAGCAAATAATACTGTTACACCAGATGATGTACTTGAACTCGCAAAAGAACTTTATGAATATATGGTTCAAAATCAAAAAGAAAGTGATTTTGGACAAGATGATGGTAGAAGTTTACAATCAGAAAATATGCTATCACCAGAGGATATTAGTGCGATGCCTTCTAACACACCTATGCCTTCAAATAAAGGTGAGGATCTAGAGGAGAATAGTGACAATGGTAACACGACAGATTCCAAATCTGAAAATGAGGGTTCGACTCCTTCTTCTCCTGCCAGTTCAGAAGAGTCTGGTGAAGAATCAAATGATGTTGGTTCTGCATCTTCTTCGGAAAAATCAGATGAAGAGTCAGACGATAGCTCGTCTGAACAAAACATTGGAGAAAGTCAGTCTGACGGTGGAGAAAGTTCTGGTACACCTATTACTGCTTCTACCGATAAAGCGTCTTCTAATAATACTAAAAATATGTTAGATGGTAATGCATCAGATAGACAATATGCATTTACTCCAAAAGTAAATACAAAAGAAGTAATTGTTTCTTATAAAACAATACTTGAAATATGGAACACATCAATTACAAAACAAAAAGAACGTGATAATAGATGGTTTAATTATACTGCAACAGAATTAGAAACAACTAAAAAGTCTAGTAAAAAGATTGTTCAGTATTTGGTTAAAGAATTTGAAATGAAGAAAGCTGCAGATTTATATGCTCGATCTTCTAGTTCAAAAACTGGTTCACTCGACATGAGTAAACTACATACTTACAAATATAATGATGACCTGTTTGCAAAGATTACTACTTTGCCTGGCGCTACTAATCATGGTTTAGTTTTATTCCTTGATTGGTCTGGTTCTATGGCTCACAATCTTCAAGGTACTTTAAACCAATTATACAATATTATTTGGTTCTGTAATCAAGTAAAAATTCCTTTTGAAGTTTTTGCATTTAGTAATTCTTATGGTACTCTTAATTCTTTAGGTGCTCATGTAGATAATTATAGTAAAATTACAACTCCAAAATCTGGTGAGTATAAGTTAAGAGTTAACTTGTTACAATTTTTCTCAAGTAAAATGAATAAGAATGAAATCCAAACCATGATGCATAATTTAAATATGTATGCTTCAAGATGGGGTGGTTACAAAGATTGGCGTGATGTTGGTTATCCATATTCAGAACCTAGAGGTTTTGGTTTAGGGTCAACACCATTAAATGATGCAATCATTTGTGCGATGGACATTCTTCCTAAGTACAAAAAATCTACAGGTGTTCAAAAACTTCACACTGTTTTTCTTACTGATGGTGCTGGAGATAGTATGAGTGATGTACATCATGTACATGAAACTGAAAATGGTGATGTTATGGGCGAAGGACGTATGTCTTCTTATTTTAGAGGCACTACTATTATTACTGACTCTATTACAGGCAAATCAGTTGAAACTAATAATGAAAATTTGTGGAGAGGTCAGACAGGTATGTTGCTTGAGCTATTGAGAAAAAGAGTTCCAGATATGAATATCGTAAACTTCTTTGTCGCTGGTTCTGGTAGAAGTGGTACGATCAAAAAAGGTGACTTGTATAGTTATTTTGGGTATTCTGAAATTCCTGCTAAAATACAAGAACTTAAAAAAAATAACGTATTAGTAATTGAAAAGGGTCAAGGATTTGACCAACTTTATTTATTGCCTGGCCTTGGTGGTGTATCAACTGATACTGATGAATTAGATGTTGAAGTTGGTGCTAGTAAAGCTCAACTAAAAAGAGCATTTGGAAAAATGACTTCTGGTAAGTTAACAAGTAGACCAGTATTAAGCAACTTTATTAAAATGGTTGCTTGATAAAAAAGTACTTGACATTGCTAACGAATCATGTTAGCATATATATATGATGAAAATTTTGAGAGGATTATATAATGAATTTATCACCTAGAAAACAATTGTTTGTAGATACCGCATCTGAGATGTTTGGTGTTGGTTCTACTATTTCTAAAAAACAGATAATTGAGGCATCTAAAAAAGCAGATGTTCCAGTAGCTGGTTGGTTTAGAAAGTCTTGTAAAGTAGGATACAATCAGTTTAAACTACCAACTAGTAGTGAGGAAACTGTTCCTACTACAATCACAACTACAGCAATAGAATCACCTTCTGCTGTAGTCAATTTAGTGGCGACTAATATGGAAAAACAAAATTTAGTTCCAGCCTTGTTTGAAGGCTTTGTTCCTTGGGGGCATTTCTCAACTATTAAACAGATTGTCAAATCTGGTTTGTTCTATCCTGTTTTTGTTACTGGTCTATCTGGTAATGGTAAAACATTGATGATTGAACAGATTCACGCTGACATGAAACAAGAACTTATTCGTGTAAACATCACTATCGAAACTGATGAAGATGATTTACTTGGTGGTTTTCGTTTAGTAAATGGTGAAACTAAGTTTGTGCCTGGCCCTGTTATTGAGGCTATGGAACGTGGTTGTACTTTACTTCTTGATGAGTGTGACCTTGGTTCTAACAAACTGATGTGTCTACAACCTGTTCTTGAAGGTAAAGGTGTTTACCTCAAAAAAGTCAATAAATGGATTACTCCTAAACTTGGTTTTAACGTGATGGCAACTGCTAACACAAAAGGTAAAGGTTCAGAAGATGGACGGTTTATCGGAACGAATGTTTTAAACGAGGCCTTTCTTGAAAGATTTGCTATCACTATTGAACAACCATATGCTACTGCTGCAACTGAGAAAAAAATCATTGTTGGTTCTATGAAAAAGTATGGTGCTGTTGATGAAGAGTTTGCAACTAACTTAGTCACTTGGGCTGAGGTTATTCGTAAGACTTTTTATGATGGTGGAGTTGATGAGGTTATATCAACCCGAAGGTTAGATCACATTGTAAAAGCATTTGCAATATTCAAAGACAAAATGAAGTCTATTGAACTTTGTGTTGCTCGTTTTGATGATGATACCAAAGAATCATTCATGGATTTGTACTCCAAGATTGATGCTGGTGTGGACGTATCTGGTGAATCATCACCAGAATCAGAATACGAAACTGCGATGTCTGGAGAAGACAACGAACCACAGTTCTAATAAAAAATTAAAAAAAATGTGTGTAGGGGTTGTAATTTAGTGTTACAATCCTTATATATAATAGAGTGATGCCATTAAGGGTCACTTACATTAGCTCGCTTAGTAAAGGAGAAATAAAATGGTTACAAGCAAACTAAATCTATTCGACACTTTTCAACCCTATACAGTAGGTTGGGAACGACACTTTGACAGATTACATGGTCAAGTCGGACTCCAATCCCAAGGGTTTCCCCCATATAATATTCGTAAAGCAGATAATTTTATCTATGCAATTGAAATGGCATTGGCTGGTTTTTCTTCAGAAGATATTGAAGTGGAATTAGCAGATGGAGTTTTATCTGTTCGTTCTATTAAAGAAAACGATACTGATGACGGAACATTACATCGTGGAATCTCATATAGGAAATTTAAAAAGTCGTTTACTCTCGCTGACGATATTGTAGTTAATTCTGCAAAACTTGAAAATGGTCTTCTTACAATCGAATGTGAACAAATTGTTCCAGAAGAAAAGAAACCAAGAACCATCAAAGTTGAGTAATTAAAAAAATTAAAAAGGGGGTTGACAAGGCTCCCTTTTTATGATAGCATGGTTTAAATATAGAATGAGGAATCTTTATGACAAATAAAGGTGATAAAAAAGTTGCACCAGAAAACAAAATAGTAGATGGTTATCTAGACAAGCCGTGGTGGAGAAATCAATTACATATAATTGATCTTCCTTCTCCAATCGAATTAGGCATTGTAGACGATGGTGATGACGGAACTAAACTTATCAAAAAACAAGAAAGACCTTTTACTATAGAAGATTATGGTAAAATGTATCAAGACGGCATTGCCGCTCATGATGAAAAATTAAAAGCTGCATATGATAAACGAGTTAAAAACAGATCAGCACTAAAGAAATTACATAAGGAGTTTAATAAAGATGGCTAGACCAATTGAGGATATTAATGTTGATGGTATTGAAATAGTGCCTGAAAGTGAAACAGATCAAATTACAAAATTTGATAGTTGGCGTCAGATTTACAAACGTCAAAATCCAGATGCAACTGATGAAGATGCTCAACTTTATGTTGACAACAAACGCAAACGTAAAATAAAAATAGCTCAAGACAAAATAGCTTTTGAAAACCTTGAAAAACAACTTGAGGAAGAAAATAGGATTGATGACTTAGCAAGTGAACTTTCTGAAGATAATTATTTTCATCCTATTCATACAGCATCAGAACAAAATGATGGTACTAATGATGGATCAAATGATGACTTAAATGGTAGGATACTTGTAAATATGCGTCCTCAACTTGCTGTTAATATTATGCGTGTTGATTTTCCATTAGAAATTATTGATGAGATAAACGATCATGTCGATAATACTATTATTCCAAATAACGAAGATTTTTCTTCTAAACTAGTTGGACAAATTAATCGTAATGAACGCTCTGCACAATTAAGATTTCCACATGAAGGAGATGAAACAGGTAGAATGGTTGCTGATGTTTTGGAAGGCCTTGCAAAACAATATATCAAAAGTACAATTGATACAGACTGTGTGCCTGAAGTAAACGATATGTGGACTATTCATAGCTATGAAGGTGATTATAATCCTTTACATGATCATGGGTCAAAGACACCTATTGGATTGTCCTGTATTCTTTATTTAAAAGTACCAGAACAAATTGCAGAGCTTGAAGCTGTAAATACTTTGAATAGTGCATCTGGTGCTGTTGATGGATTTACATATCTTCAGTGGGGCACAAATGGTATGCGTGATGTTAATATTCTTCGGCCTAAGACAGATGAATATATTAAACCAGAAGTAGGTACTTTAATTATGTTCCCTTCATGGTTACGCCATAGTGTAAATCCATTCTTTGGTGAAGGCGAACGTAGAACATTTTCTGCTAATCTTAATATTGGTGGTCTTCATTATATGAAATCTGGATATGAATATAAGACAGGAAAATCTGAATAATGGCATTAGAAGCAAGTGTTTGGTTTCCAACTCTTATATGGCAAGATAAATTAGATATTGATTTATCTCCAATCGTAGATGGAGTAATGAAATTAAAGAGTACATCAGATGGTGTTAAGATAACAAATTTTGGTGGTTGGCAAAGTGAAAGCCAATCATCTTGGGGAATAGTAAAAGATATAGGCAAAAATATAGATTCTCATATGAATGAGATTGCTAAACAAACACAATTACCAGAACTAAAACTAAACAACTTCTGGTATAATGTAAATACTTTTGGTGACTATAATACTTTACACAATCATCGTGGTTCAATCTTTAGTGGTGTGTTTTATATTGATGTTCCCGATACCAATATGGGCAATATTAATTTTGAAAGAGGTGATGATATTGCTTACTATATGCCTCCTCTTGAAAAGTATAATAACTTTACTGGCGAAAGAGCATCATACGGGCCAGAAACAGGTAAGCTTATAATCTTTCCTTCATGGTTAAAACATTCAGTTGATGGGTGTAGAAGTAAGAAGAATCGTATTAGTATGTCTTTTAATTTTGGAATAAAATAAATGAGTGTAGAAAAAATACAAATGAAAATACTTCAACCAGCAGCAGTTAGTATGCTTAGAGTTGAATTACCTAAACCAATGATAGATGAAGTAAACAACTATATTGATGAAACTGTTATACCCGAAAACATAGATCATTCTAGTAATTTAGTTGGACAAATTAATCGTAACAAACGATCATCACAACTAAAATTTAATTTTGATGATTCAGACACATCTAAAATGTTTAAAAATACTTTAAGTGGTATAGGAACACAGTTTTTACAAAATGCTTATCAAAGGGCATCTAGGGCTGAAGCATATGAAGGTTGGACTATTCATAGTTATGAGGGTGATTACAATCCTTTACATAGTCATGGTGTTCAAACTACAGCTGGTTTATCTTGTATTGTATATTTAAAAGTACCAAAACAAATTACAGAACTTCCAGAACCAATTGGTGGAAGTCTTAATCATGCGTCTGGAGCTACAGATGGAATGACAGCATTTCATTGGGGGCATACATCTGGAAAAGATCACTATGAATTAAAACATCCAACAACAGCTATGATAAAACCAATTGAAGGTCTTATGATATTATTTCCAAATTGGTTAAATCATTGTGTAAACCCATTCTTTGGTGAAGGCGAACGCAGAACATTTTCTGCAAATTTTAATATTTATGATAATGAAGGAAATGAATGAAATACAAATATAATGAACAATATACTTTAGAAGAACTAAAGAATTATATTGACTCTACTTATGATGCACACTATAGCAAGGACAAGTTTCAAGCTACTGAGTTTATCATAGATGGTGGTCATGGTGAAGGTTTCTGTATCGGCAATATACTCAAGTATGCACAACGATATGGAAAAAAGAATGGCAAGGACAGAAAAGACTTGCTAAAGGTTATACATTATGGTATAATAGCACTTTATATAAATGAAATGGAGAAAAGTGAAAATGAAACTAAGTAATTATACAACTTCTGTATTGAAGAATTTTGCTACAATTAATCAAAATCTAGTGATTAAAGAAGGTAATACAATTACTACTATGTCAGCAATGAAAAATATTATTGCAAAGGCTGAGGTTGAAGAAACCTTTCCACAAGAAATTGCTATCTATGACTTAAATGAGTTTCTAGCTGCTATGTCCTTGTTTACAAATCCTATATTGGATTTTTCTGAAAATCATGTAATGATTAAAGAAGAAAATAATACATCAAACTCTTTGAAGTATTTTTATTCTGATCCATCAGTTGTTACTAGTCCTAGTAAAATGATTACTATGCCTTCTAACGAAGTTAAGTTTACAATGAGTAATGAAGACTTATCTAAACTAAAGAAAGCAGCTGGTGTGATTGGTGCTCCAGATATGGTTTTAGAAAAAAATGGAGTTGGTTCATCTCTTACTGTAAGAGACAAGAAAAATGATACTGCAAATAATTATTCTCTTGATGTCGCAACACAAGGTGATGGTGAGTTTAATTTCTTTTTTAAAGTTGAAAACATGAAACTTCTTGATGGAACATATGATGTAGAAATTTCATCTAAGAATATCAGCCACTATAAAAACAAAAGTACTGATATAGAATATTGGATTGCTCTTGAACCCGAATCAACTTACACAGTTTAAGTTAGGGGTTTTATATTATGGAAACTTTTTTATGGGTGGAGAAATACCGCCCAACCAATATTAATGACTGCATCTTACCAAATGAACTAAAGAAAACCTTTGGTCTATTTGTTCAAGATAAACATATACCAAATCTAATTTTGTCAGGTGGGCCAGGCGTAGGTAAAACTACAGTCGCAAAAGCCATGCTTGATGAAATCGGTGCAACGTGGATGATTATCAATGGTTCTGAAGAATCTGGTATTGATGTCCTTAGAACTAAAATTAAGAACTTTGCTTCTACTGTTTCACTTGAGGGTGGACGTAAGTACATCATTCTAGATGAGGCAGACTATCTAAACGCACAATCTACGCAACCAGCTTTGCGTGGGTTTATGGAAGAATTTCACAAGAACTGTGGATTTATTCTAACCTGTAATTACAAAAACAGATTAATACCACCACTTCATTCACGGTGTAGTGTTGTAGATTTTGTTATTCCTAATAGTGAAAAACCTAAACTTGCAAGTAATTTCTTTACACGAATACAAGAAATTCTTGGCCAAGAAAACATACAGTTTGAGTCAAAGGCTGTTGCTGAATTATTAAATAAACACTTTCCAGATTGGAGAAGAGTTCTAAATGAACTTCAGAGATATTCAGTATCAGGTAAAATAGATGCTGGTGTACTAGTAAATATGTCTCAAGCAAATATTGGCGAACTTATGCAATCTCTCAAAGAAAAGGAGTTTACTAATGTTCGCAAGTGGATTGTTAATAATCTTGATAACGACCCTGTTCGTATTTTTCGTAGGGTATACGATAGTCTCTATGAGCACCTTGATGGTTCTACTATTCCTCATGCTGTTGTTATTCTAGCAGAGTATCAACACAAAGCAGCTTTTGTATCAGACCATGAAATTAATCTTCTTGCTTGTATGACAGAGCTAATGGGTCAGGTGAAGTTCAAATGAGTTATGAACTGAAAGACTACTTAAATGCAATAAACCATGAGAAAACACCTCTCATGGACACTGAAGATGAAATGTGGGAAAAGAAGTATTCTCCGTTTATCATCAACAAGTGTTTGGCTCCATTTCCAGATACTATCCATCTCGTCAACGAAATGAACTTGCACAATCACCTAGATAGTAAGTTACAATTCGATTTTTTCCTAAATACTGTAAGAACAAGGAAAAGATACACTCCTTGGATGAAGGCGAGTAAAACGAAGAATCTAGAGTATGTTAAAGAGTATTATGGATATAATAATGAAAAAGCAAGGTCAGCTCTTAAACTACTTAATGATGAACAGATAAAGACTATTAAAAGTAGTTTGGATAAAGGTGGAAGAAATGGAAAACATTAATTGGACACAGGAGCATATGCTTGAAGTCGTACTGAAAGAACCAGATGATTTTTTGAAGATTCGTGAGACATTATCACGAATAGGTGTAGCTTCTAGAAAAGAAAGAAAATTATATCAATCCTGTCATATACTACATAAACAGGGTAAGTACTATATTGTACATTTTAAAGAATTATTTGCACTAGATGGTAAGAATACTAACCTATCAGAAAATGATATTGCAAGACGTAATACAATTGCAAAATTGTTAAATGATTGGGGTCTAGTAGAAATTAAAGGAACTACAGAACCAAATGCTCCTTTAAGTCAAATCAAAATTATTTCATTTAAAGAAAAAGATGAATGGACTTTAGAAACTAAATACAACATTGGAAAGAAACGAGAGGCCTAATGATAATAAATGCATTGAGAAAAAAATACGAATATGAAATTGCATCTGCGAAAGCAAATATTGGTGCTTACCAGAAAAATCCAACAGGTATTGGAGAACACCCAGATTTGGTTAGTGCAGTAGATTCTGAAATGAAAAAGTTAGCTGCAGCTCTAGGAAATCTAGAAGCTATCAATATATGTTATCCTAATACTGAAGAAGGAAAACAGTTGTTAGCAGAAACACAAATTGAAATGAGATTATAAAAAACCTCTTGACATCTACACAGAATTGTGATACTATTACATAATGAATTTCTATACAAACATTGTCCAATGGGGTAATTCCCTATTACTTAGAGAAGTAGTGAATGGTGAACGTATTGTCCGTAAGGTCAAATACTCACCAACACTATATGCTCCTGTCGCAAAACCAACAGAGTGGAAAACACTTGATGGTAAATTTGTGACACCAGTAAAACATCAAACAATCAAAGACGCAAAAGAATGGGTTGAACAATATAAAAATCAATCCCACTTGGTCTATGGTAATAACTTATATCCATACACCTATATTGCTGAGAATTATCCTAATAGGGTAGACTATGATATTGATAAAATATTGATTGTTACAATTGATATTGAGGTAGAATGTGAAAATGGATTTCCTAATCCAAATGATGCAATAGAGCCCCTTCTTTCTATTACTCTAAAAAACCATCAAAGTAAAAAGTTTGTTGTTTGGGGTATAGGTGATTTTCGTAATGATCGTGAAGATGTAACTTATGTCAGATGTGAAAGTGAATTGCATCTAATACAAGAGTTTCTAACTTTTTGGGAACGTCATCAACCCGATGTAATTACTGGATGGAATACAGAGTTCTTTGATATTCCATATCTGTGTAATCGTATTACCAATATGTGTGGTGAAGATGAAACTAAACGGCTATCACCATGGCGTAGTGTATCTGCTCGTGAAGTATTTCAAATGGGCAGAAAACATCAAGTTTGGGACATTCAAGGCATTTCTCATTTAGATTACTTTGATCTCTATCGTAAATTCACATATACAAATCAAGAATCTTATCGTCTTGATCACATTGCATTTGTTGAATTAGGTGAAC
>Ga0206125_10003892_pt1 | contig 13740 bp, 9 predicted proteins | sample Helgoland_Spring_4_FD_148598 | JGI IMG/M metagenome (GOLD analysis project Ga0206125, IMG submission 148598) | Pelagic subsurface seawater microbial communities from Kabeltonne, Helgoland, North Sea - Helgoland_Spring_Bloom_20160331_1 | ecosystem: Environmental > Aquatic > Marine > Epipelagic ... | reverse complement strand
TTATCACTTCTTTATTTACTTTTCCCTCTTCAATTACGTTTTTAAAACTATCTATTGTACTTTCTGAAACTACTTGTGATATAGTTTCATTTATAACTTCCTCAGTATCTTTGGAATTAACTATATTTTCTTCATTATTGCTAGCTAATTCTAATAAAGTATCTTGTTTTGAATCTTCTTGAACAGTAATGTCAGCTTCGATAGAGTCTGTTTCTGTATTTGAAATTATTTCTTTGAATGGAACATATTCTGTTTCAGGAATATCTATACCACTATTATAACCTTCACTAATTAATTTTTCAGATGAGAAGACCCCAGATATTGTAAAATTGGTGTCTAGTCCTATATTATTAGTTATTTTATACTTCACTATTATTTCGCTGTTAGAATCTGGTAGATTTGTCCATATAAATTTAGCATAACCATCCGCATTTTTAAAAACACTCCCTGCAGTTTCAATTGCTTCAGCTGTATAGTTCATAGGAAGTTCTTCTTTTATCCTTGCAAAGCCTTTGTGGTTGTCAATAGTAGTTTTGACCGTAATGACGTATTCGTTTTCCAACTTTTCAATACTTCTAACAGAACTTGTTGATGAATTATTCACTTTACTATTTTCTTCTGCAACAAGTTCAGGATCTACTTTAAAAATTAATGCTGGCACCTCCAGTTGCTTTCTTTCATTGTCATTAATAAACGAAAAATCTCCAGCTATTTTTTTCATTCCAGTAGTATTTTCCTGAGCAATAATTGTATAGGATATAACAATACTTTTTTCACTTGGTAAGTCATACCAAATAAATAACACTTCATTTTCTTTAAAGGTAAATGAAGATCCATCACTCATATTCTCTTTTACTGTTATTCCATCTGCCTGCGATAGATCTAGTCTCAATCTTCCCGGTCCAGAAAAGTTATTTTTATTAATAATTAAATTAACTTCCACTTCTTGACCAATTGCAATCTCCTTTGGAGCAGTGTGGGTAATAACCACTTCATTTATATTTAAAATTGTAAATAATAAAAATCCAATAATATTAATAAAGATGAGAATGGCTTTAGGCATATTTTTACTTCTTTGTACCAAATCTAGCCTTGATTCCCTGTTATTTGAAAGGGTTAGTTTTCTTTTTTCAATACGAAGTTGTTGAAAAGGGAACGAATAAGTTTGGTTTTAAGAAGCTTGAAATTCTAAAAATCATCGACCCTAATAGGAATTATTGTGTCAAATTTTAATTCAATTTCAAAGCCTGGATAACTTTTTATTGATCTTCCAGAATCATCTATAAATAGTATTGATTTTGAGTTTGGCTCTAAATCTTTAAAATCTGGAAATCCATCAAAATCACTATCAATAGGACATCCAGTTGGTAAAATAGATACGTTTTTTGGGGTTTTTTGACATTGGTCATCGTGATCTTTTATTCCATCAAAATCAGAGTCTAGATTCTCAAAAATATTTATAAATTGTTTTTTATCTTTTTTGTAATTTACTCCATCTCTTGAAAAATAGACACTTACAGCCACACCAATAGAAATAAATTTATCATTAATTCCATTAGAAATATTATCTATCCAGTCTGTAAATAGTTGATTGTAAGTAAAAAATATTTTAGCATTAAAAACATTTTTAAATTTCCACAGAAATCCAATTGTTGCAGGAATATATAAATTTCCATAATTGACCGAGTCATTACTAACTGAGGTTTCATATTCATAATCTCTTGATATAAAATTAGCTGAATTTGACAAGGAATCTACTTGAGGAATATCTCTAATACTTCCATCCTCCCAATAATTGTAATAATTGCCATCCTGGTCTAGAAAGTCAGAGTAAGAACGGAATACTAATTTCCCAATTCCCAAACTAATAAAAGGAATAATTTTATTTTGATTAGATCTTATTTTCTTTAAATAAATAATATTATCAATACTTGCATGTAATATAGTAGATTGGAAATTTTCAGTAGCATTATTGGTGGACAATTGTCCCCAATTTATATTTAAAGAAGTTGAAAAATTAGAAAAAAAATTCCTTTCATAAAAAAGTCCTACACTAGGTCTGTTATTAATAAATAAACTTGGTTTAGTGGTATGCTCTATATCCCCATAAAATGTATTACTTGCATAGTTTATTCCAACAGAATTTTTGGGAAGAGGATTATAGTTAAAAAAATCTTGAGAATAATGATTTTTAACAAGAAAAATTAATGATATAAAAATTAATGCTCTGATAATTAAAAATTAGGTTTTAAATGATATTTGTTATAAAATTCATCAATTTGTTTTACAGCTTCTTCGGGGCTATCAACAATTTTAATCAAATCTAAATCTTCAGAATCTATATTTTTCTCCTCTTCGAGTAAAATATCTTTGATCCAATCTATTAAACCTGACCAAAACTTCTTTCCAAGAAGAATAACTGGAAATTTTCCAGATTTTTTTGTTTGAATAAGTGTTAATGCCTCAAACATCTCATCTAAAGTTCCATATCCTCCAGGGAGTACGATAAAACCTTGGGCATATTTCATAAACATTACCTTTCTGACAAAAAAGTAATCAAAGTTTATAATTTTATCCTTATCAATATACATGTTAGGTTCTTGTTCGAATGGAAGTAAGATATTTAAACCTACTGACTTTCCACCACCTCTTTTTGCTCCTTTATTACCAGCTTCCATAATTCCAGGTCCACCACCAGTTATCACTCCGAATTTTTTTTGAGTAAGTTGAAAAGCCAATTCTTCTGCCAGCGAATAATATTTACTATCTAGATTTGTTCTTGCAGAACCAAAAATGGATACACAGGGGCCAATCCTTGACAACCTTTCAAAACCTTCTACAAATTCACCCATTATTTTGAAAATCTCCCAACTATCGTGAGATTTTATGTCGTTCCAATCTTTCATTTTATTAAGTTAGGAATTATATTCTAATGCTAAAAATTCTCCAGTGTAGCTTTTTTTATTATTTATGAGCTTATCTAGAGTTCCTTCATATACAATTTCTCCCCCTTTATTTCCTCCTTCTGGTCCTAGGTCAATAATATAATCAGATTCAATTATAACATCCATATTATGTTCAATTATAAGAACACTATTCCCAATTTTTATCAATCTTCTTACAACGTCTAAAAGTAAGTTAATATCTTCGTGGTGCAAACCTGTGGTTGGTTCGTCCAAGATGTAAAAAGTGTTTCCTGTTTGTTTTTTCCCAAGTTCCGCTGCTAGTTTTATTCTTTGAGCTTCCCCACCAGAGAGCGTAGTGGAGGATTGACCTAACTGAACGTATCCTAATCCAACATCATACAAAACTTTTATTCGTTCGTATATATAGTTGATGTCTTTAAAGAAAACTATTGCTTCGCTTATAGTCATATTCAACACATCGTTGATAGATTTTCCTTTGAATTTTACTTCCAAAGTTTCTCTGTTATATCTTTTTCCAAAACATTTATCACATTTTACATAAACATCTGGTAAAAAATTCATTTCTATTAATTTCATTCCAGCACCTACACAAGTTTCACATCTTCCACCTTTTACATTAAAGGAAAATCTTCCAGGCTTGTATCCTCTTATTTTAGCTTCAGGTAGTTGAGAAAATAAATCTCTTATAAAATTAAAAATTCCAGTGTATGTTGCTGGGTTAGATCGAGGAGTTCTTCCGATAGGAGACTGGTTAATTCCTATGACCTTGTCTATATTTTCTAATCCCTTAATTTTTTCAAATGGCAAAGGTGTTTTAACAGATTTATAAAAATATTGGTTTAGAATGGGGTATAAAGTTTCGTTAATAAGAGTTGATTTTCCACTGCCAGATACACCAGTTACACAAACAAGACAATTTAATGGAATTGTGATACTAACTTCTTTTAGATTATTTCCGGAAGCCTTACTGATTCTTAAAGTATTATCTGCTTTTAAGGATATTTTTTTAGTTATAGGTTTTTTATTTTTTTTAGCAAGATATTTAGCAGTTATTGATTTTTTAGAATCTAGCATATTAGGTTGGTTTTGAGCAATTATCTCGCCACCTAATTTTCCTGCACCTGGTCCAATATCAATAATTAAATCTGCCTCTTTCATGATGTCCTTATCGTGTTCAACTACAATAACTGAATTTCCTTTGTCTCTCAAACTTTTAAGGGATGCAATTAATTTATGATTGTCTCTTTGGTGTAACCCAATAGAAGGCTCGTCTAGAATATATAGTACGCCTGTTAACTCAGAGCCTATTTGAGATGCTAATCTTATTCTTTGTCCCTCTCCACCAGAAAGAGTAGCTGCAGGAAGATTGAGATTTAAATATTCTAGTCCAACATTAATTAAAAATCCAATTCTATTAGATAGTTCTTTAATAACGTCTTTAGCTATTAATTTTTGATTTTTATTAAAATTCACTAGCAGATTATCAATCCAATTTTTGAGTTCTATTATATCCATTTTAACAACATCGCCTATGTTTTTGTCCTGAATTTGATAATATTTGTGGTGTTCTTTTAGTCTTGCTCCTTGGCAAGCTTCACATACTTTTTTATTCATGAAATTAGAAGCCCATCTTTTTATTTTATTTCCTCCATCTTTATGTTGACGCTGAATAAAATTGCCTACACCTTCGTAACCATTTAAAACTTGATGAACACCATTCTCTCCCAGAACTTTAATTAATTCATTGGTTCCATAAAGAATCTGGTTTAAACATTCGTCGCTAATCTTCTCTATTGGGGTTTCTAATTCAAATCCATGGTGTTTTAAAAGTAGATTTATCTGTTTGAAAGTCCAATTATTTTCAAAAGAACCCAGAGGCTCAATTCCCCCTTTTCTAATAGATTGTTTTTTATTTGGTATGATTTTGTCCAATTCAATTTTATGAATAAATCCCAATCCATTGCAAACTTCACATGCCCCTTTTGGAGAGTTGAAAGAAAAAAGATTTGGTTCGGGATTGGGTAGTGAAACTCCGCTTTCTGAACACATTAATAGTTTACTAAAATTTATCTTTTGATCATTTTCTATAATTTGAACTTCATCTTTACCTTTTTTCAAAGCCAAAGAAATACTTTTTTGAAGTCTGGCTCTATTGTTATCATTTATCAAGATTCTATCAATAATTAGCGAAATATCGTGGGTTTTGTATCGGTCTAGACGGTGACCTAGTCCAATATTTTGAATTTCTCCATCCACATACGCTTTAGTGAACCCTTGTTTTAATATTTGATCAAATAATTCTCGGTAGTGTCCTTTTCTAGACTTAACTAAGGGTGCAGAAATTAATATTTTTTTATTTTGATATTTTTTAATTATTAAATTAATTATTTCTTTTTCTGAGTAACTAACCAAAGGTTTTTTAGTAACAGGTGAAATTGGAGTTGATACTCTAGCAAATAACAATCTTAAAAAGTCGTAGATCTCTGTAATAGTTCCAACGGTTGATCTTGGGTTTTTTGAAACAGTTTTTTGTTCAATTGCAATTACTGGACTTAAACCTGAAATATGATCAACATCAGGCTTTGTTAGTTGCCCTACAAACTGTCTAGCATATGCATTGTAAGTTTCAAGATATCGTCTTTGACCCTCTGCAAATATAGTATCAAATGCAAGTGAAGATTTTCCACTTCCGCTGAGTCCTGTTATCACAACGAGCTTATTATGAGGAATATTTAAAGAAATATTTTTGAGATTGTGCGTTCTTGCACCTTCAATTATTATACTGTTCATTGATATATAATGTATTCAAAAGTATAATCTATTCTCTTAACTCTTTATGTTGTTGAGTAGTTAAATATAAAGTAATGAACATACCTATGAAGTATATGGAGTATAATATTACTTGAATATAAGACCATTCTGTAACAAATCTGTATACAATAGCCGCTATTAAAGAAGAAAGAAAAGCTACCCCAGAAAATATAAAAATTATTTGAGTATTATTAAATCCAAGAAAAGATAGATGATGAGTGGTATGGTCTTTTCCCCCAACAAATGGAGATTGTCTTCTCGAAATACGATTAATAAAAACGCTAGTGGTATCAATTATTGGAAGAATGAAAACCAAAAGCACTATCGTAACCTGTTTGCTAGGCAACATTTCATTGCTTATGTAAGTTGAGGAATTCCAAAAATATTTAATACCAAGAATTGCAACCAATAGACCAAGAAATTGACTCCCAGAATCGCCCATATAAATTTTTGCTGGCGTCCAATTGTAAAATAAAAAACTAATTAAGGAAGCTAACACTCCAATAATCACCATAAAATCAAACTTTTCAAAACCATTTTGAAAACCTATGAAAAATAAGGTAGTTACTAATATAAAAATAGTGGTTATAGTTGTTATACCATCCATATTGTCCAGCATGTTAATGGAGTTCATAATCCCAATAATCCATAGGGTGGTTATTATATAATTAAGAATGTCAGTTTCAAATACTTTAATGATAAAATTATGCTCTTTACCAAACTTTAATGACCCAAAAACTAAAACCATTCCACAAGCTATTTGAACAAAAAATTTCAACCATGGTTTGGTATTATATGCATCGTCTGCTAATCCCATAACAAACGCCAAGCACAATGCTCCAATCATGCTAATTACTTCTCCGTTTTTGAAAAGTTCATTATGATCAAATAATATTCCATAGCAGCCAGTACTAACAAGAAATGCCATAAAGAATGTTATTCCTCCTAAAGCTGGCTTAGAAATAGGATTCCATCTAACCATGGTATTTTCTTTATCCCTTATTCCTAAAGTTTTTGAAAATTTTAGTAGTACAGTATTTATTACAAAACCGAATAAAGTTATGCACACAAAGAACTCTGCATATACTATAAAAGTGTAATCGTAGTTGTTCATTTTTTAAAATGGAGATACAAAAGAACTAAATTTTTTTGCATTTTCATCTTTTTCGGACAAAATAGGATTAGAATTAGGCCATTTTATATTTAAAGTACTATCATTCCAAACAATAGAGTCTTCCGATTCTTTATCATAGAAATCAGAGCATTTATAGCTGAAAATGGTATTGTCTTCCATAGTTAAAAAGCCATGGGCCATTCCCTTAGGAAGAAATAATTGACGGTTGTTGTATTCGCTAAGCTCTTCCATAATATATTTTCCAAATGTTCTAGATTCTTTTCTTAAGTCTACTACAACATCCAATACGGTCCCCTTAACAACACTTACTAATTTTGCTTGAGCATAAGGAGGTTTTTGAAAATGTAAACCTCTTAAAACTCCTTTAGAGGAGCTGGATTGATTGTCCTGTACAAAGTTCATATTAGAAGCTATATTTTTTTGAAAAATTTCTTTGTTAAAGGATTCAAAAAAAATACCTCGATCATCTTTAAATACCTTAGGTTCAATTAAATATACGCCTTCAATATTGGTAGTATTAATTTTCAACTATTAAAAATAGGATTTTATTTTAGCAAATATAGTTTTTTCTTTTTCGGATTCTTTTTCAATATAATAGGAATTATCTGATCCATAGCCGTATCCATAGCCGTATCCATAGCCGTATCCATAGCCGTATCCATAGCCGTATCCATAGCCATAGCCATATTTGTTACTATACTCATTTCTTTTGGAATCTACTGCATTAAGAACTACAGAAAGTTTTTTTAAGTTATTTTCTTTCATTAATTTCTCTACATTCTGCACAAAGTTTTTTCTTGAATAATTTGCTTTAAATATATAAATTGGATAATCCGCTTTTTGTAATACTGGGATTCCATCAGTAACTAGACCCACTGGAGGATTGTCAATGATAACAATATCATATATTTTTTTAAGTTTTTCTAATGTTTGATCGAAGACTTCGCTTACAATTAACTCCGAAGGGTTTGGAGGAAGAGTTCCTGCGGTAATAAAATCTAAATTATTAAGTGAACTATTCTTTATACAATCCTCAATTGTGTTTTTTTTCGAAAGAATTTCACTCATTCCTTCTTGGTTAATAGTTTCCAATGCTAAATGAATTTTAGGCTTTCTCATATCTAAGTCAATAACAACTACTTTTTTTCCAGTAAAAGCAATTATTCCTCCCAAATTTATAGCTACAAAAGTTTTACCTTCTCCTGAAATTGTACTACTTACTGCAATTATTTTTGATTTTATATCATTATTTATAAACTGAAGATTTGTTCTAATTGCTCTAAAAGATTCGGTAAGCATTGATTTTGGGCTTTTGTCTACAATTAACTGAGAGACTCCCATTGAATCCTTTACAAATGGAACCATACCTAAAGTTGATAATTCAATATTTGAATACTTATGAATTTCATGTAAAGCTGTGATTTTATCATGAATTAAATAATTTACTAGAACTATAATTATAGAAATAAACAAGCCTACACTAATAAATATAATATATACCAACAACCTATTTGGCGAAATTGGAATCTCGTTTAGCGGTGCGCTTTGAAGAACTTCATTATAGGTTGTAATTCCTGCTTTAGAAAGTTCGTATTCTGTTTCTTTTTCTAAAAGTTGGGTATAATACTTGTTATTTATTTCCTTTACTTGCTCTAATTTTAAAAGTTCTAATTCTTTTTCTGGAATTGCAAAAGTTTCAGATTTCATTGCTAATAAATTTTCATTAATCTTTGCTTTTTTCTTTTTATAACTCTGTTTTAAGAGTTTTACTGCTTTTTTTATATAAATTATTTTTTCTTCAATTTGACCATTTAATTGAATAACACTTTTATTGTTTTTAGTTACATCCTCAAGTAGTTTTTCTCTTCCAAATACGTCCTCCTTTAATTCAGCTATCATTGATTTTATCAATGGGTCATCGTAAAAAATACTGGTCAGCAATGTTATGTTTTTTATAGAACCACTATTAATTTCAGACGAAAGATTATTTCCAAACATTAAATCAAATTGATTTAGTAGTTCTAAATTTTTCGTTGTTGTTAATAATTGCTCCTCAATATCATCTGCCTTGTTTTTATAATCATCTATTAAAGATTCTTCATTTTTATAATTATTATTTTTTCTAAATTTTCTAAGTTTTTTTTCACTTTCAACTAATCTTTTTCTGACGCTATCTTTTTGAATATTTATAAACTTTACAATTTTATCAGAACTCAGCTGTTTTTTTTCAAGGTCATAGTCCATATAAATTTCTACTAGTCCATTACAAATATCTTTTGAAAATTTTGAGTTAGTATGTTGATGGCTGATGGCAATAGTTTGTGCTGATGGATTTTCAATATTTATTTGTAAACCAGATATTATTTCATTTTTAATATCTTTTATTGTTGGAATTATAAAAAAACTTTTTGAAGATTGAATGGTTTTTTTAAGTTCTTCTGGACTAATTAAAGGCTTAATAATTCCTGATAAATATTTTGATGAAAAAAACTTATTGAGTTCAATATACTCAGCATAAACTAATTTTGAGTTTTTATTGATTATTGAAAAATAACTTCCATCAAAAGAAAGATATAATTTTTTTGAATTTATTATTGGGTCTTTCACTGAGTAGTTTTCTACTTTAAATGAATTTGAATTGTATACAAATCTAGTTAATATTTCTCCTTCGTTAAAATAAAACATATTTAAATCTAATTTCTTAATCAATTTAGAAATTGATTTTTGAGATTTAATTAATGCCATTTCAGCATTTAGATTGGTGCTAGATTTAAAGGAATAAAAATCGCTAAATTCGGATGGTTGGTCTTTAATTGCTACTTGCAGTACAGCTTGAGTTTTATATATTTCTGGAGTGTATCTTAAATACATTATAGCACCAAATGTGAATAAAAGTATAATAGTAATTATTATCCATTTTATTTTATTTATTAAGTAAAGAAATAATCCAAGCTCAAATTGTTGACTTAAGTTTGTAAGATTTTCTTTATATCTTTGAAAACTTTCCTCCGTTTGTTTAAAATCTTCTGCTTTCATTACTGATTTATTTGAGAGATGGTTAACCATACTAGGGATATGGTTGAAATAAATGTAAATACCGAGTTAATATCTTGAATAATCTCACTTCCTAAATTAAAGTTTGGAGTTATGTAAATAATATCATGAGATTGCATAATCATATTTCCTTGACTAATTCCATCAATTGTTGAAAGGTCTGCATTAAATATCTTAATTCCTTGGTTGGTTTTTCTAATAATTTTTATCCTTTTTGAACTGTTAGTATTGCTTATTCCACCTACTGTTGCTAATACTTCGAATAGAGTCATATTATTGTAAAGTAAATTTACTACACCAGCTTCTCCACCAGTTGAGCCATTAAATAAAAATATTCTTTTTGTTGCAACACCCATTACTATAAAGGGGTCTACATAAAATTCTGAAAATATTTTTTCTAAATAAATCTCTGCTTCTTTTATAGTTTTACCCACAAGTTTTATATCCCCAATAATCGGAAACTCAACTAGGCTGTCTTGTCTTATAAGATATAAAGACCCATTTTGACCACCTTGACCACCTTGACCACCTTGCATTAATCTTTGACTTTGAATCCCTCCAGCTGAAGCATCACCAAACATGTCAATTAATTGAAATCCATTGTTGGTATAAAGCTGAAATGTTAACTGGTCGTTAATGTCAATTTTGTATTCAATATTATTTAATTCAATTTCAATTTCATCAAAATTATAATCTTTAGGTGTTCTTAACATCCTATTAGAATTTATAGTACATGAATAGAACAAAGAAAGACAAATAGAGAGTATTATGTATTTATAAATAAATTTCATGGCACAAAAGTACTATTTTTTTTTGAAAAGCAAAGAACTTTGTAATTCAAAGCTTATTTTCATATAAGTTTTTAATATTATTAACTAATTGTTCGTAGTGAAAATCTTTTGATTTTTCTAATCCAAATTTGGAAAATAATTTTCTTTTATTAGAATCATTAACCAGGTTCAGTAAGTTTTTAGAAAAATTGTGTAAATCATTTTTTTCCGATAGCAGTGCTGTTTTATTTTCCAAAACAATATTTTCTATACCTCCTGTTTTGGTACTTACTATCGGTTTTCCACTCGCTTGTGCTTCAATTAAACTAACAGGTGTTCCCTCATTAAGTGAAGTCAAACAGATAATATCCATCCCAGAATTCACTCTGTCAATTTCTTTAATCCAAGAAGTTAAATGGAAGGTGGCTGGATTATAATTTAAACTAAAGTCTAAATTTTTATTCTTTATATAATTTATAATATTTTGTTTTTCTTCGCCATCCCCTACAATAAATGCTCTTATTGGTACTTTACTATTTTTTAATAATTCTTGAATTGCGTCTATGAAAAACTTGTGATTTTTTATCGGGACTAATCTTCCAATTATTCCAATTGCTATTTCATTTTCTTTTAAGTTCCATTTTTTTCTAAATTCTTTCCTTTTAGAATCTTTATCAGTATTGAATCTTTCTAAATCAAATCCTAGAGGAATTACTTCAATCTTATTTTCTGGACATATTTTATGAATTTTACTTAGTTCGCTTTTTTGAATTTCACTAATGGCAATTATTTTAGTGCTTTTTTTTGCTAAATTCTTTTCTATTTCTTTGAAAATTCTTGTTTTAAAATTGCCAAAATAAGAATGGAAAACGTGTCCATGAAATGTATGGTAAATTTGATTCACCCCCATTTTATAAGCAGCTCTTCTTCCTAAAGCTCCAGCTTTTGCTGCATGGGTATGAACAATATCTGGTTTAAATTCCTTTATAATATTTTGAATTTTTTTAAATGCTATTTGGTCTTTGTATGGATTTAGAGATCTTTGCATTTCAGGAATTATAATAGGTTTCAAACCTAAATTGTCTAGAATATGCATAGAACTCTTTTCACTTTCGTCGTGTTGTCCACCAATTAGTAAAGTTTCATAATCTGGTTCTAAATATTTTGTCAAATATGCTGCATTATAGGTGGGACCACCTAAATTAAAACGATTGATTATTCTAAGAATTTTTTTCATTTTATTTGAAAATCATAATTTAAATTCTTAAATCTTATTTTAATTAACAATAAATCTGTCATTTTTAGCTAATTTACCCAATGGATTCATTAATGGTTATATCTTGTAGAGTAGTTATGAATAAGAGATTTTTAATATTTATTTTTCAAATTTTATTTATAGGTAATTTCTTTTCCCAGAATTTAATTTCTAACTCATTATCTAAATTTTTAAAAAGCAAAGAGATTACAAATGCCTTTGTTAGCTTAAAATTACAAGACCAATCTGGTAAGGTTTTGTTAAGTCATAATTCTGAAAAATTATTGGTTCCAGCTTCTTTACAAAAGCTTTTCACATCTTCCTATGTTTTGGACCATTTGTCAAAAGACTTTGTTTATAATACTTATGTTTTGAGTTCAGGGCTAGTTGATACGAATTCTAAAACTTTAAATGGAAATTTGATAATAAATACCTCTGGTGATCCTAGTTTAGAAAGCAGGTTTTTTCCCACAAAAAGTTTTATTAATGATTTGAAATCAAAATTAGTAGAACTAAATATTAGATCAATCACTGGACAAATTAAAATATACCCAGATTTTGACAACTACCAAGTAAATAACCAGTGGCTTTGGAGTGATTTGGGGAACTATTATGGATCTGGATATAGTTTACATTCTTTTAAAGACAATTATGTGGAGGTCTCTTTTAATTCTGGTAATGAAATTGGTTCATCAACTAAAATTGTAAAAATTGATCCAATGGCAGATTCTTTTTTTCTTGAAAATAATGTTTTAGTTGGTAAATCTAATAGAGATTTATCCTATGCTTTTGGTGCCCCAATGCAAAACAATAGAACCTTAATTGGAACTATTCCAAGAAACAAGAAAAATTATGTTGTTAAAATATCTATGCATGATCCAAAAATATTTTTAAAACAAGCTGTAGAAAATGCCTGCAGTGAATTAGGTATTTTAACTAGCAACTTTTCTATTAAAAGTAAGGGGAATCTACATTTAGATACTTTACTAGTTTATACTTCTCCTTTTATTATGGACTTAGTTAAATGTGTGAATTTTAAAAGCAATAATAATTATGCAGAACATCTTTTAATAAAATCTGTTTCTCTAAATCATAAGGATATTGATATTAACCAGGCTGCAGATTATTTACAATTGTATTGGGAAGATAAATTAGGACTAAAAGAAATGATTTTCAAAGACGGTTGTGGCCTTTCAAGATTGAATTTATGTTCTGCGAATGCCTTGAACAAACTTTTACTTTATGAATTGGAAAGAAAATTATCCAAAGCAGAAGATAGCTTTTTAAAATCTTTACCAATTTCTGGTAAAACAGGAACCCTTAAATATTTTGGAGACGAATCCGTATTTGAAGAAGAATTTTTTGGTAAAAGTGGTTCAATGGGCGGGGTAAGATGTTATTCAGGTTATCTGCGTAAAAGTTCCAAGTACTATCCATTTACAATTATGGTAAATAATTTTACATCTAACGACTATTTAATTAGAAAAAGAATAGAGGAGTTGGTGGTAAATATTTACAATAATATTTAAGGAAACTTTGGATATTTCTTAAAATCAGGATCTCTTTTTTCCAAAAAAGCATTACGACCTTCCTCTGCTTCATCAGTTGCATAAGCAAGTCTAGTAGCTTCTCCTGCATATACTTGCTGACCTACTAGTCCATCATCTATTAAATTAAAACCAAACTTCAGCATTTTAATTGCAGTTGGACTTTTCTTCATTATTTCTTGTGCCCAACCGTATGCAGTCTTTTCAAGTTGATTATGAGTAACAACTTTATTTACCATTC
>Ga0206125_10003890_pt1 | contig 13743 bp, 9 predicted proteins | sample Helgoland_Spring_4_FD_148598 | JGI IMG/M metagenome (GOLD analysis project Ga0206125, IMG submission 148598) | Pelagic subsurface seawater microbial communities from Kabeltonne, Helgoland, North Sea - Helgoland_Spring_Bloom_20160331_1 | ecosystem: Environmental > Aquatic > Marine > Epipelagic ... | reverse complement strand
TCTCGCCCATGTAGGCGGCCTTTTTAATATCCTTGGGGTAGACTTTCACCCGGATCGCTGTGATAGGCTCGCCATGCGTGGGCTGAAAACTGATGTGGTGGTGTGAGTGCGTGGGCGTCCCGTATGCTTGGAACTCCTGCCCCTGCTCCTGACTCTGCACTAACTGGAGATTCATTTGCTCACGGTTGGTGTGGTAATTGCCGACCTTGATGTCGTGCCACTTGGAATGCTGGTAAAGACCTTCACTGAAGGCATCCCTGGTTTCCATTCCATCGATCCATTGGCGGAAGGCATTGATGTAGGCTTTTTTCTCGGCAGCACTTGTGGGAACCTTCACCTCGGGGTAGGCGGTGGTGTCATTGTCGATCGCATTGTTGAAAAACGCCATCGTGGAGTAATAATCCTCATGCTCAATCGGATCATAAGGGTGGGAATGACATTGCACGCATTCCATCGTGATACCTTGCCAGACGTTCCACGTCGTGCTCGTACGGTCCATCACGGCTTCCATGCGGAATTGCTCGTCATCCGTTCCACCCTCCGCATTCATCTGTGTCATGCGGTGGAATCCTGTGGCCACGAGATCATCCAGAGTGAAATCAGGAAGCAAGTCGCCGGCAAGTTGTTTGATGGTGAACTGGTCATAAGGCAAATCGTCGTTCAGCGCCTTGATCACCCAGTCCCGGTAAGGATAAACCTCTCTGGGACGGTCTTGGCCCAAGCCTTCGGAGTCGGCATAGCGGGCAAGGTCCAGCCACATCGACGCCCAGCGTTCACCGTAGGCACTGGAGGCCAGCAGGCGGTCGACTACTTTTTCGTAGGCGTTTGGGGTGGTGTCTGCTTTGAAGGACTCAAGTTCCTGTAACGTTGGTGGCAGACCGGTGAGATCGAGGGACACTCTGCGCAGGATCTCTTCTTTGGAGGCTTCCGCAGAGGGGGTCAACCCCTGGTCCTTGAGTTTTTTCCGGACGAAGTCATCGATCCCATTTTCTTCAGGCCGAAGCGGAGAAAACGACCAATGCCCAGTCCATTCCGCGCCTTCCCTGATCCATTGTTCGATGAGTTTGATTTCCTCATCGCTGAGTTTGTGTCCATGATCAGCTTTCGGCATGACATCATCATCGTCCTGGGGGAGCTTGATCCGGCGCACAAGTTCGGACGTCTCCGGGGAACCGGGAACGACGCATGTTTTTTTTGACTTCCCCTTGGCCACTACCCTCTCACGGTAGATCAGTGAGATGTTCCCGGCAGCCTTGACTCCACCATGACAAGCGGTGCAATTTTTGACAAAAATTGGCTGGATCTGATCAGAGAAATGCACCTTTTGCTCTGCACCCTCTGCACCCTCTGCGCCCTCTGCAAGTAGCACAGAGCAGAAGAGAAGTGAAACGCATGCCAGAAATCGGGTCATGGAGAATGGTTTGTTAAGGGCAGTTGCAGGTCGCTTGCATGCTGCGATGCATGGAAAACCTTTTATGGGGGTGGAGAGGGCGAACTACTACAACTTTACTCCCGTGCCCATGCAATATCTTACGAAATACCTACCCGGGATTTTTCATTTCCCCCATCCTCATTGGACCGACTGTCGCAAAAGTTCAGTTATTTGGCGCGCTATTCATGTAAGCCCAGACTCTTTCCTCCGTATTCTCTAATGAGGCAAATCTGGACCGCCAATCCCGTCTCCCCATTAAATCCATGATCAAACCATTCAACGCAGCTACCCGTTGGTGTTGTGCACTTGCTTGCGCTCTCATCACTATCACCTCGATACAGGCCGGGCCTGAGCGCGGCTCCGCTACTGTAAAATTCGGCACTGTCAACAGCGAGGAGCAGATGGTCGCCACACAAGGCAGCCGCAAAATCAGCGGTGTCTATCCTCACCTCAGCACCTATTCCCAGAGCCGCAAGGATGGCAAGTTCTTCAAGGCCGGACACGAGGAGTGCGGCATCGGGGCAGTGATTCCATGGGCCGGCAAGCTGTGGATGGTGACCTATGCCCCGCACATGCCCAAAGGCTCTGATCACAAGCTCTACTCGATCGACAAGGACATGAATATGACGATCCATGCCGAAAGTGTCGGCGGCACTCCCGCGGCACGAATGATTCACCAGGAATCCGGTCAGCTCTTTATCGCCCACCACGCCATCGATCAGGCAGGCAAGATACGCACCATCGACCCCAGGAAAATGCCCGCCCGGGTCACCGCGATCATGCGCCACCTGACTGACCCGGAAAACTACATCTACCTCTACGACATGGAGAACATGTTCTACGAGGTCAACGTGCATACTCTTGAGTTTAAGAAACTCTTCGAAGACCCCATCCCGGGCTATCACGGCAAGGGTGGTTTCACCTCGCAAGGTAAGGTGGTGGTCAGCAACAATGGTGAGACCAGTGGTCATCTTGACCGCTCCAAGCACTGGCAGGTTTCCCAAGAGTTCCAGAGCAAAGGGCCTGAGGACCGGGGCTGCCTCGCCACCTTCGATGGCAAGACCTGGGAAATTATCGAGCGACGCCAATACACCGAGGTCACTGGCCCCGAGGGTGTCGCCCCTACTGCCGCTGGCAAGGATGACCCCGTTTGGGCCATTGGCTGGGACAAACGCTCGCTGCGCCTGCAGATCATGGAGAGCGGAAAATTCACCACCTTCCTACTTCCCAAGGGCTGCCTCAACAACGATGCCAAGCACGGCTGGTTCACCGAGTGGCCACGTATTCGTGACATTGGAGAAAAGGACATGCTCATGGACATGCACGGCATGTTCTTCAAGTTCCCCAAAAATTTCACCGCCAGCCAATGCGCAGGTATTGAACCAATCGCCAGCCACATCCGCTACATTCCGGATTTCTGTCAATGGAACGGCCAGCTCGTGCTCGCTACCGATGAGGCAAGCATCCAGGGCAATCCCATGGTCGGTCAACCACAGTCCAACCTCTGGTTTGGTCAAATCGAAGACTTGAAAAAATGGGGCCCGCGCAATGCCGCCGGCTCGATTTACATGAATGATCAAGTGGCGGCAGGCGTTCCGTCCAACCCGTTTCTGATTCATGGTTTCCCACGACGTGTTGTGCACCTTGCAGCGGACAAACCTGTTACCTTCACGCTGCAGATTGACCGGGAAGGCAATGGCAAATTTGAAGACTACCAAAGCATCCAGGTCAACGGCTACGCCCACCACATCTTCCCCGAGGATCTGAAAGCCCAGTGGATCCGCGTGCAGACCGATCAGGACTGCAAGGCCACCGTATCCTTCCACTTCAGTGACGACACCTACCGGGATGCTTCCGAGGGGACCGAGCTGTTCCACGCCATAGCCGAAGTCGGGGACACGGCCATCAACAGCGCCCTTCTCTACCCCGCCAAACGGAATCGCCACCTGCGCGTGCTCAATGGCGAGCAAGCTTATGACTTCACCCAGTTTGGTTTTGAGTTCGAGCCCACCAAGCCCGACGCGGAGCTGGAGAAAAAACTCACCGTCCATCCGGAGTTTTCCGTAGATGAGGCCTCCGTCATTCTCGTCAGTAAGGAAAGCCGGGCGATTGTTGGAAAGCCGGGGAATCGTACACGATTGCGTTTGCCCAAGGGTTCTGCGGCATTTGATAAGCCGTTGAGCTTCGGTCACCCGCGCATGCACCGCGAGGTCGAGTCTGAGCGCATGATGGCCAACATCCACGGCACTTTTTACGAGGTCCCCTTCTGGATTGTCGGAGCTCCCGCACTCTACACCAAGATGCGCCCGATCAGCACCCACAACCGCCAGATCAGTGACTTCACCACCTGGAACGGATTGTTAGTGCTCGCAGGCCTGAAACCCGATGCAAAGGAATCCACCCATGTTTACAAGTCAGAGGACGGCAAGACCTCGCTCTGGTTCGGCGGTATTGATGACCTCTGGAAATTTGGAAAGCCCACCGGCGTCGGCGGCCCGTGGAAGAACACCCCCGTCAAAGCCGGCGTCCCGTCCGACCCCTACCTGATGACTGGCTATGATCAGAAAACCCTCGAGCTCACCGCTGAGCAGGACTGCACGATCACCGTGGAAGTCGACATCGACCACTGGACCGGCTTCCATCCCTACCGAAGCTTCAAGCTCAAGGCGGGAGAACCATTCAGCCACCAATTCCCCACAGGCTTTGCCGCTCACTGGGTTCGGGTCAGCTCGGACAAAGACACCGTGGCAACGGCTTGGTTCACTTATCGATAAAAGAGAGTGCGATAAAAAAGAATGCCGCGGTCACTTGGCGCGGCCTTATTCAGAAGGCTTGCCCTTGGCGAAGAAAACAAGCCCGATCACCAAGTCAAAAAAGGCCGCGCCCGCCAGGGCGTATGCCGGCATCGTATTGCCTTGGGTATACATCCAATAAGCCGCACCACAGAAAAATGGAACGCCTGCCAGAATGGCTAAGCCCATGATTTGCAATTTTCCCATGACAAGATTCTCCCATAGATGTTGGCGCTATCGCAATAATTTTTTGTTGTGTCCGGCAGCGCCAAAGCAGCTTGCCTGAACCTCACATCATTCACATTTCGGCTTAGCGACATTAAATTTCTGCGCTACATCACTAGATGCGTATCAAGGCGGTTCGTAGTGAGCAGGCTAGCCAATAGCTGATTAAGAAATAAGAAAATGCTACGTCCCTTTTTCTCAGTAGCCGTGCAGGTTGATATCCTCGCTGTCTACCATCGACACCCGTTTCCCCATCTTCTTTTGAATCACTCGGAAATGCTGTCTTTCATCGGGCGTGATCAGAGAAATGGCCTCGCCAGCTGAATCTGCCCTGCCGGTTCTGCCAATGCGGTGAATGTAGTCTTTCGGTGATCGCGGCAGCTCATAGTTGATCACGCAAGGCAGATGCTCAATATCAATTCCTCGCGACAAAAGGTCGGTTGCAACGAGAACCCTCAGCTCACCTGACTTAAACTCCTTGAGCATATCCCGTCTGAACTGCTGACTCTTCTTGGCATGAACGGCGGCCGCATCGATTTTATTTTTCAGTAGCTTGTCGACGATGCCATCCACCTTGTGCGTGGAAGAAGCGAAAACAAGCACCTGTTGTAAATCATGATGTTTGATCAGGTAACGTAACAAGGGGCCCTTGCGCTCTTCTGATACAAAGTAGCCCAGCTGATGAATCAGCTCATCCTGCTCTGCACCATCCTCTGTGTCCGTTCCATGCTGAGTATCGTTACGATCGACATCAGCAGTAATGTTGATGACCTCAGGGTCCCTCAGTAAGACTTGCTGGATCAGGCTAAGGTCATCACTGAGGGTGGCAGAAAACAACAGGTTTTGGCGCTCGTTCGGCAGCAGCGCGAGGATGCGGTCGACCTCTTCCTTGAAACCAAGATTAAGCATTTTATCCGCCTCGTCTAAAACAAGTGTGGTAATGGCCGAGAGCTTGACGGCATTTTTTTCGACAAGCTCAAGAAGCCGGCCGGGGGTGGCGATCACCACATCCGCCTTGCCGATGGCTTGCATCTGCACATTAACAGAAACCCCGCCATAAACGGCCACGCTTGTCAGACGCTTTTCCAGAGAAGCTGTAAATGACTGGCAAACGCCATGGACTTGATCCGCCAGCTCACGTGTTGGGACAAGAACCAATACACTCGGCTCACGATATCTACTGGCCGGACCATCCTGTAGGCGGTGTAAGATAGGCAGCACGTAGCTCGCTGTTTTTCCCGAACCCGTTTTAGCAATGCCAAGGACATCTTTGTTCTGCAGCACCACCGGAATAGCGCCCCTCTGAATAGGAGTGGGTTCGGTAAGGCCTTCGGCAGCGATTGCCTTGAGCAAAGAGGGATGGAGACCGAGCGAAGAAAACGACATCAATAATGAAGTAAGTGATTTGGAGATAGGTGCAGGAGAAATTTCAACCCGCAAGCTTGTCAATAAGAGAGGCCACCGGCGGAGCAGCCGGTGACCTCTATAACATGCTCTGCCGAAACAGAGCTCACTGCGGTTTGGCAGGTCACCTGCGTGCGGCGGATTAAGCGAATTGTCAATCTCAGTCTCTCAACTGATCCGCGTCCACATGAGCCCCCTCAAACGAATTGTTTACAAGGTTTACCCCACGACTGCGGGGAGTCCACTCCGGTGCAGCCAAACATGAAACAAAAAGGCTTCACGCTTGCTTATTAAACCTCCATCCTAAGCCTTATGCTCAGCGCCATCCTTCCCTTACTTCCTCCCGAACAAGCCAGGGCCATCTGGTTAGTGGAAGCTTACCTTGCCACTGGCGACATCATACATGGCACCGATGATCTCAATCTCATTGGCTTCAAGCATTTCATTGAGAACAGAGCTATTCTCTCTAATCTTGGCTAGGGTAAACTCGACATTCTTTGCCGCCACGGCGTCGACAAATGCTGCGTTGGCAGAGCTGCGGTCCGCCCCTTCAGGAGTCTCAACAGCATCCACGGCAGGCGTGATCTTCTCAAGCAGCTGTGTTAGATTGCCCAGCTCTGCCTTATCACACGCTCCCTTGATAGCACCGCAAGAGGTATGCCCCATGACCACAATGGCTTTGGCACCGGCCACCTTGCAGGCAAATTCCAAGCTTCCGAGAATGTCCTCGTTGACAAAGTTGCCTGCGATTCTGGCATTAAAAATATCACCGATGCCTTGATCAAAAACAATCTCAGTGGGAATGCGTGAATCAATGCAGCTCACCACCGCAGCCAGAGGGTATTGTCCGCCAGCCGTTTGCGATACTTGGGACTGGTAATCACGACTCGTTGTTGAGCCACTTGTGAATCTAACATTCCCCTGCTTCAGTATCTCAATCGCCTGAGAAGGAGTGATCGCTGACTGGCTTTCCGGTGTTTGTGTTGTCGACATAGTAGAGTGGCAGGGTGGCAAGTGCCGCTATGAATATGCTTTTCCTAAGTGAAATGGTCAAGAGCATCAGCCCACTTCTTACGGCTATTATTAAACTTACTGCCCTTACTGAGGCACAAAGTCCTGCGTTTGGCTGCTTGTTGCTAATCCCACCATGTTACGGCTTCTTGAGTTTGCCCTACTTGCTTACTGATGCAGGCAGCTCGGGCCGTAGGTCCTTGTTATCCTTCTGTGGGTAAAGTGCTTTCTTGGTCTCCAAGTCCTTGATCATGGCCGTCATGATCGTCTGTAATTTTTCCGGATGACTCTTTGACAGGTCTTTCTTTTCAAAAGGATCCTCCTTCAGGTTGAAGAGCTCGTCAACCCCCTTATCACCCCATGAAAGCCTCTCCGGACACCTCACGCAAAAAGCAAATTCCTAGCAGTCATCCACCCAGCCGCTCAGGTCCTTGCCATTAAACAAGTCGACAAACTCGGGCACAGGCTTGGTTTCCTCAAAGCTGGGAATTTTCACCGTCGGTGGGGCGTCATTGGAGGGTGACTTTTGCTCGCCTAGTTTTTTCGGCCCCGCCGGTTCTTTCTGTGTGGCAGAATCCTGAGCGTTAGTCACTAGAGCCAATACCAAGATGAAGACGGAGATCAGGCCGAAGATCGATCGAGGTTTTTGGCTCATGGTTTTCTTTTAGAGTGAGGTGTTATCGGACGCTCGGGGATGAGATGGCGATGCCTAGTTCTTCCTCATGTCACGCAACTCAATTCACGCATTTCAAATAGGGTGCCTCGATCATGACCGTGCCGTCAGTATTGTTGTTGCCGCAGGTCAGCTCCACCAGGAGGGAAACGGTTCCCTTGGGAATCAGGACTTGTTTGTGCATGGTTTTCTTCACATGGCTTTCATAGCTCAGTGGTGCGGCCGCTCCAATCCGATTTCCTTGTTTATTGAGAAAAAAGATTTCAACCCAGACGCAGGCGCGGGCAAGGGTGTTGGCTTCCAGTGGGCTGGTCGAGAGAGTGCCGCCGTAATACACACGTGCCTTACCCGCCTGAATATCGGCAGGCAGCGGCAGCGTTTTTGAGATCTTCACCCATTCCCTGGCCCTTGCTGTAGGCGCACCTTTAGGCAGGATACGCAAGGTATCGCTGTCTGCATCGTAAACAAAGCTGCCCTGATTGCGCTTTTCATCGAGCTGCCAGTTACTTGCCGTATCCAACATGTTGCTCGTTTGGCCAGGTGCGGCTGTCATCTCTCCCGCATCAGACCAAGGCCCCCACATCAAGCCGGCATCACGGCCGCGAACACGCCAGTAATAGCGCTTGCCAGGCTCTAGGGGTAGGGCTGGCAGCTGCCAACGCAGTAAGTTCAAATCCGCATTGAAATCCTGCCCCTTATACTGATTGCGCCTGGCTTGAAAGTGATCACTAACCAAGCTTGTAAACGCGGCATCCTCTGCAATCTGCCAGCGGCTTTCAATCAACTCATCGTTATCCGGGTCATTGAAGCCCGCCATCGCCAGTTGCATTTTTTCAACGGGCACATCCTTGCTGATCACATCTTGAGCGATTTTAGCTTTGGCTGGCGGCTGGTTGTGTTTGCGCAGGGTGATGCTGTCATTGAGGGAAAAGGCTTTACCGTCTTTGCTGCCATGCCATTGCATACGGAGCTCGGGGTTTTCCCCTGCGCTTGTGGCGATCACCGCGAAGCCCCACTCACTGGCAGAAACCTGATAACGATCATAATCGTTTTGCAGCCATTCATTCCATTGATCCAAATGATGGCCGCCCCCGCCCACGTTCACCATGAGGTGGCCATGATCCTGACTGGTGCCTCGGCTGTAACCATGGGTATGGCCATAGAGCATCATGCTTGGCTTACCTGTCGCGGTGCTAAAGGCTTCAGCCTTGTTAATGACCTGCCCGGTAAAAGCGTGATTCCCGCCGATCCACAGCTCGGATTCATGAGGATGGTGCATTTGGAACAGAACAAAATCGAGATGGGATAACGTTGCCGTTTTTTTGAGTAAGTCATCTAACCACGTGTGTTGCAGTGCGTGTCTGGCATCACCGAATTTGATGGTGCTGTCCAAGGTGATGATACGCACATTGGAATAGTCCTTATAATACCAACGCTCTAAATGCCCCTGCGTCCCGTTTTCGGGCAATACGAAGTACTTGGTATAGATAGGCCCGCCGCCATCATGATTGCCAATGGCAGGATAGACCGGCACATGCGCCATCAGCGGGTGCATGGCGTCAAAAAACGTATGCCACTCTGTCAGCTGAGGCCCTCTATTGACCAAATCTCCAGGCAGCATCATGAGATCGAAATTTTCCGCCAGGTCGCCTTGGTGCTGTTTTTGCGCCCATGCCGCAATGCCATTGGGCAATATTTGCGACTTAAACCGTGCCGCACCCCCCTGAATATCGCTGGTCGCCAGGATATGAAGACTGGCTTCTGCCTGATGCAGAGCGGGCGTGATAAAGTGATGCACCGCCGAGTGCACGGTGTCTGTCTTTACCCGATAGTAATAGCGAGTGTTCGGCTTGAGTCCTTGGATTTTTGCTTGATAGATCGCTTCCTCTTTCGATTGCTTTGCCACCAGCTCGGCGGCCTGTGTTTGCCCCAACTTCTCGGTAAGGCCGTATTCTACGCCAAGCGCCTTATGCTTACGATGCTCCAATTGCCACACCACATAGATGCTATCGGGCTCGGCTAACTGCACATAGGGGCTGACCACAAAACCACCATCACGAGCCTGCGATGGACTGTGAGCCTGCGCGAAGCTTCCGGATGAGATCAATGCTGCTAATAATAATGGCAGGGCGATAAGATTGGTGAGCTGTTTCATATTCATTTTTTTGATGCGTCTCGTTACAGGCCTGAAAAGACCACTGGTGCTCAAGCGCAAAAGCGCCTGCCCTTCCTATGCGTTAGGCAGAAAAAGCCCCCGACCTGATCGAGGGCGGGGGCTGCTAAATGCATGCTTGGCATGGTCTGATAGCCATGCCCAATGGACCGGCTTTATCTTCTGCGGCGCAGAATCAAGGCAAGACCTCCAAGTCCGAGAAGAGCCGTTGAGGAAGGCTCGGGCACGGTTGTGATTTGGATAGCGGAAATACCCCCAATAGCTAAATTTGTGTTGTCGGTGAAGGTCAAGGTATCCGATGTGAACTGATACGTTGCTCCATTGGCTGCCCAGAAAACAGGATTTGAGCTGCCATTATGATCGAGTGTAATTGTCTCAGAGATGCCGCCAACCGTAACACTATTCGCAGCGTTCCACCCTGCAAAGTCTGAATTCCCCGCATAATAGACAGTGACTTCGTATCTTGGTGCTCCATTGGCAGCAAGCCAAGCATCTAAGTTGGTGAGAGTAACCGTGACATTATCTTCTAATGCAGCAGTATAAGGCTGACCGAGGTTGGTATCGAACTGAGCTTGGTAATAATCACCATGGGTTATCGTGATGCCAACGCCATCCAGGCTGCGCACATGCGTACCACCAAAACCGGTGTGGTCAAGGTCACCTTCATTGCTAATGTTGAGATACGAATCGACCCCCAGTGCAGTTGCATCACTGGCATCCATATTATTGGAATCTCTCTGAGTGTAGTTAAAAAGCAGCGTTTTGATGGTGGCTGCTGAAGCTGAGGCGGGTAACAAGAGGCTCGCCGCGGCTACTCCCATGATGATTGTTTTGAGTTTGTTTTTCATAGTGATGGTTTTTTATGAGGTTGTTTATGAGGTTTTTTGAAATGTGTCGCTGTTTTGAATCTGATTTTTTACGCAGCAACTACTGAGTTCATTAAACCACCACGAGCCACAAAAAACAATAGCGCCAGCGCAAAAGAAATTGGCATTTTCCCAAATTCTTGCTATTCATTCTCCATGGAAAGTTCGCTACCATTCGGATTCAAGGTTGGCGTGCGCCTGCCGGACTGGGCAGGGAGCTATGTGTCACAGCTGTTTGAGGGTTTTGCAGATTATCAACGGGTGGGATCGAGCATGGCCTTGTGCTTCGACCAGCCAAGTGGTGGCGATCTGGAGTCCCATAATATCGACTCTCACTGGAAGGGTGACGGGCTGCTGGTTTACCGCTACTCCGTAAAAGAAGCGAGGGCATGGAAAAAAGCCGGGATTCCCGTAGTCAATTTGAGTGCAGAAATCCCCCGGCCAACGGCTGATTTCCCCAGGGTCACCGTGGACAACCGGATGCTGGGAGAGCTTGCTTATGCACATCTGGCAGCCTTGGGCTTACGGGATTTCGCCTATGTTCATGAGTCCATGCGCAGCTATTCCGAGATACGTTTGGAATCGTTTCGTAAAGCCGTTCTTGAACATGGCGGGCGTTTTCACCAGATCGATGTGCCCGCTTCAGATTTCTCCCGACAAACATGCCCCAAGGATATCGAACGCTGCATGCGCGATCAAGTGCTCGCATTACCCCGGCCGTGTGGAATTCTGGTCAAGGACGACATCGCCGGCGTCTGGACATCCAGGCTATTGCAGAAGCACGGGATCAGGTGCCCGGAAGATATGCCGATGCTGGGCCTCTCCAACGACTTTATTTTCTGCCACACATGCATTCCACCACTGAGCAGCATCCCCTACCCCGGCCGCAAGATCGGCTTTGCCGCTGCCGAGTTATTGGACAGCATGATGAGGGGCAAAGCCGTGGCCAGCGATCACTGGCTCACCCTTCCTCCAGATCCGGTGGTCGCCCGCGAATCCACCCGCCATGTTGTCCTTCCAGACAAACTAGTCTCCAAGGCCCTGGATTTCCTGAAACAGGAAACGTCCCATCGTCCCGTCTCAGTAGCAGAGCTCAGCCAAAAAATGGGAATCTCCAGCGAGGGGCTGCGCCTGCGTTTCATCGAAGCGCTTGGCCACAACCCGAAAACGGAAATCGAACACTTGCGCTGCGAGGTCATTATGGAACAATTGCGAAACACGGACGACAAGCTGGACTCCATCGCTGCCCATCATGGCTTCGCCGGAGCGGCGGAAATCTGCCGCATGATCAAGCGCACCACCGGGAAAACACCGGGGCAAATTAGAAGGGACTATAAAGACAGATCATGAAATCGGCCTCACCTCCAGCATCGCTATCCACCAGAATGGTGGTGCTGTCTTATGCGGCCTATTTTTTCTATTACTTCACAAGGAAACATCTTGGAATCACCACCAATGCGCTGATCGAATCCGGGTATTCTGAAAACCTGATCGTTCTTACCCAGACGGGTTACGGTGTTTGCTACGCCATAGGGCAATTCATGAGTGGCTCGTTGGGGGACCGCGTTGGTCCGCGTATTGCCCTGACAACGGGCATGATCCTATCCGGCCTCGCAAGTCTGGCGTTCGGAATTTTTCCGTTCATGGCTATTCTGGCAGTAGGGCTTACTCTCAACGGGCTTTTCCAGTCTACCGGCTGGCCCAACGCCTGCAAAATCGTTGCCGAGTGGGTTCACTTCAAACACCGTGGCAAGGTGATGGGAGCCTGGATGACCTGCTACGTCTTTGGAAGCCTGGTAGCAAACATGACAGCGGCCTACATCCTGGGGGCCTATGGATGGAGACACGTTTTCCTGGTAACCGGAGTCATTGTTATCGTCGTTGGAATCGTCCAGGCCATGTTCCTGATCAACCGACCTGAAGACGCGGGTTATCAAATCGAGCGAAGGAAACACCATGATCTGGAAAACCTGAAACCAGGAACCTCCGCATTTATGCTGATGATCAAGCAACCCATCATCCTGCTTTTGGGTTTGGCTTATACCGGTCAAAAATTCATCCGCTACACCTTTTTTGCCTGGCTACCCTACTACCTTGCCCAGTCAGTGCTGCTAAGCAACGAGAACTCCGCCTACGTGGCAAATGGCTTTGAGGTAGGTGGCGTCATCGGACTCATCGTCGGCGGTATCCTCAGTGACAAATATTTTTCAGATAACAAAACCCGTCTTGCGTTCTTTTCTCTGTTAGCACTGATCGGCGCCATCTTTTTCTACATCGTCATTAGTAAAACGGGAGGCTTCTGGGGTAATGTCTGTGGCCTGGCCCTGATTGGTTTTTTCCTTTTCATCGCGGATTCCATTGTCTCGGGAACTGCGGCACAGGATCTTGGTGGAGCTGCCCACACCGCATCCGCAACAGGCATTGTCAACGGCATAGGATCGATGGCCCAGCCACTTGCCGGATTCGTCCCCATCATGCTGAAAAACACATGGGGATGGAACGCGGTATTCGTCTGCTTCGTCTGCGTCGCTGTATTTTCCGCCATCGTTTTGATTCCTGTTTCATTCAGGAAACAAGTATTGAGAGAGTAGATGAGAAAGGCGGTTCACCATGCCACGGCTTCTTGAGTTTGCCCTACTTGCTTACTAATGCAGGCATTTCAGGCCGTAGCTCCTTGTTATCCTTCTGCGGGTAGAGTGCCTTCTTTGCCTCCAGGTCCTTGATCATGGCCGTCATGATCGTCTGTAGCTGTTCTGGGTGGCTCTTTGACAGGTCTTTCTTTTCAAAAGGATCCTCCTTCAGGTTGAAAAGCTCATACTTGGGGCTGAGTTCATTTGCTTTTGCCTTCTGGCCTCTCGCTGGGAGTGGATAGTGATAGATGACTTTCCAGCCGTCGTTGACGTAGCTGGTGAAGTAGCTGCTGCGGTGGTCGTGGGGGAAGTGGTTGAGGAAGTCTTCCTTGCGGGTCTCGTTCCTGTTACCCGCAAACTGTGGCGTGAGGTCGTAACCATCGAGCAGCATGTCTATGGGGACCTTGACGTCTGCCAGCTTGCAGATGGTTGGCAGCAGGTCGAAGATGGTGCCCATCTGGGTTTGGATCGCACCTGCGGGGATGGGGAGTTTCTGCTGCGATGCGTTGTTTTCATCTGCCTTGCCCCACGCGGCGA
>Ga0206125_10003889_pt1 | contig 13744 bp, 6 predicted proteins | sample Helgoland_Spring_4_FD_148598 | JGI IMG/M metagenome (GOLD analysis project Ga0206125, IMG submission 148598) | Pelagic subsurface seawater microbial communities from Kabeltonne, Helgoland, North Sea - Helgoland_Spring_Bloom_20160331_1 | ecosystem: Environmental > Aquatic > Marine > Epipelagic ... | reverse complement strand
TCGTAATTCTATATTAGGTAATTTACCATAAGTACCCGTATCTTTTATATGCCATTCATTTATTTCAGCACACGTAGATTTTACACCATCATATCTTGGGTTTATTACTTTAGGTGAAGTATAATTAGAATCTGGCAGAGATGCTTTAGCAGCTGTATTATCTAATATTTGATTTATATTTGATGGTAAGTATGATCCTGTAACATTAGAATAATCAACTTCCATTATAAAGCTATTATCTCTTTGAGCATTATAGTTATTTAATAAAGGTTGACAATCAAGTGCTTTATTAAAAGGTACAACATTTGATCCAAAGAAAGTAGGAATAGATAATCCAATTGATACCGGAGCTCTAAATTTATCATATTCTATTCCTGGAGTTAGTTCTGCATTATCTGATTGTGTTGGGTATATACTCATAGAGTATTCAAGAATTTCAAATCCAGACCCAAAATTCTTATTAGCTTCTACTCCTAATCTAAATGAATCATTATTTAAAAATTCATAACTATAACTTCCGCTTAAATTAACTCTAATTCCATCTTGGGCTTCGTTAGGAACTATAAATTGTTCTGATAGGATAAAACTACCAAAACTATTATTATTTGATAATGTATTACCTTTAGTAACATATAAACTTCCCGTTAAATCATATCCTTGAATTACATCTGAGAATGAAGAAGTGATAAATAATTTAGTAGTTGGTTCTGACCCATTAGTTAAATCCGCTGTAAAGGAACTAAATCCACTTCCTCCAAGACCTGGGGAGTAATTACTCATAGAGTATTCTATAAAGTACATATCCCCTGCTGTTGTTATAGAAGAAGATATACCCGGAGTTTGGTGGGATATATCTAAAATAGGACTATCAGGGAATGAAAATTCATAACCTGGACCCATATCTACTCCTGTTAGTTTATTTGAACTTGTAATTGTTCTTTCATATCCTACACCTGAATTATCTGACCCGGTTACTTTTAAATGTACTTGTACATCTCCAGTTCCTACTTGCCCAAGAATTACTGAAGATGGGAACATATCATTATTTGTTCCACCTTGGCCTGTACTAGTATATGCATTGGGAATAGTATGAGTTTCTTGGAATGTAGCTCCCCCATCATATTGAGCTGTAACATCAAATCTAAGATCTAAGTCGTATTCAGTCATAGTATACTCAAACTCTGATTCAGGACTTTTAATAACAGGTCTAAAATATATTTTTCCATCTGCAGGTTGTAAAATACTAGCAACTGTAGTATACCCACTTGGACTTACATCCCATTCACCTACTCCATTCCCATAAGAGAAATTCCCAAGTTTAAGAGGAACGGTTAGCCAAAATGCAAGATCTTGAGGAGGTGAAAGTATATATTGAAATGATGATGTTATATTTAAATTTGCATCAGCATTAAATGTAATTCTTGGTCTAACATAAACATCATTAATTGTAATCTGATCAATATTACCTGGATTTTGTGGATTTAATGAAGCAAAAACTTCCATTGAATTATAATCAATATCTATTGTTCCATCTCTAGATCCAGAATATCCATGCAATCTAACCATCCCATTACTGTTATTTTGAGTAACGAAATTACCATTAGATGCATCTAAAGTACTACCTGAATATGGTGTATAAACATAAGTAACATTTTCTGTTGGAATTGTACCATCTAATTGAAATGATGGGAAATAGAAATCAAATGAAGATGAAGCTCCTACTCTAAATTTAGGATGACCCCCAGGATTTATAATAGGTAAAAATGTTGGATCACCTGATCCTGAATCCCCTGGGATTAAAACATTATAACTAGTTTGGAAAATACTATCATTTAAATCAATTTGTGTTGGGACTGGTTGGAATGTAGCACTAGCAGTATTAGAATTTAATAATGCAGATTGATCTGTTGCTGCTCCTGGATGTGTGTTTCCTGAATGGTAAATTCCCATAACTGTTCCTTGACCATCAAAACTAGTATAAGAAGAACTTATAACAATAGAGGCACTAAAAAATAAAGGTATATTAGAAGAATTAGGTATAGTATAAGAACCAGAAGATATATCACCACCCGCCCCTAATATTATATTAGAGTTAGAACTTATTGACCCTGTATCAAAATAACCTAATGCATCATTTACTGGGGTTCCATTCCAATAATATATGGGTTGGTTTTGATATAAAAGAGTAGGATCTAAAAATACACCTTGTTGAGTATAATCTGCACTTTCAGTATTTACTGTGGTACGAGTGTTATAATTTCCATTAACTTCTAAACTCCAATTTTCTGATCCACCACTTGGGTCAAAAAAAGTAGTAAAGTCTCCTTGAGTGTTATCAATAGTTACAAATACTCCATTTGCAAAAACATCTACACCATTAATATAATAGGTAGTAATACCATTTTGAAAGAAAAATTCAATTGTACTAGAATCATCTATATAATCTCGTATAAAATTACCATTTAAATCCGTTGTAGGAAATTTAATTCCTGTAACTTCAGTCTGGGATGTAGTATCATTAAACTGGTATCCTATCCAAACATATCCTTCTAAAGGATAATTATTTCTATTAGCAAATGTAGTACTAGAAACTGTTCCATCTCTTTGATCTTCATCTAATGAGAAAAATAATGGGTATAAATTTACGGGTGTATCTACTACTCTTAAATAAGGGTCACATCCTGGGTTTAATGATTGTGTTGTTGCTTGAATATTTGAACCACTAAATTCACCATCATAAAATTCATGTTGAGAATCTATTATTGTATTTCCAAATCCTACAAATGAACCACTATTATTTATAGTATTAGCAACTGACCCTTCTATTGATTCACTATAACTTTGTGTTAAAAAGTATTTATTAGATAAACCATAAGCTGATTGTGAAGGGGAAGTATTTAAACCATTATATCTATTAGTTGAACCTCCTGGTCCTCCACTAAATCTATATATTGATGACCCACTAATATACTCATATGCACCTGTATCACCTGATCCTGTATTATAATCTCTTGGGAAAGGTTTTATTGAACCTGAGTAATCATGAAATGATTGGCTTACTAAAGCTTGCCTTTGTCTATTTCTTTCTAAAATATGTTGTTTAATTACAATACCAGAAGATAAACTAGTTCTAGCAGGAGTAAAATCTTTAATCATTTGAAATAATGAATTGTCAAAGAATTTTATTAAACGAACAAAATCATTAACATCATAATTTTGAATATACTTTTCAAAATAAGCATTATTTAAAGCATCTAAATCAGGATAGCTTAATGATGATGATAATATTTGTCTAGGATCTCCTATATAATCACCTATATTAAAATACCCAAGTTGGGCATTAATATCATCATTTATTTGATTTGCAGGAGAAAAAGCAACTTCTAAATAATCAGCTTTTGGGCTATAACTTCCACTTTCAAATGTTTCTTGTTGGATAGATTCTAATGGAGATAATACAACAACGTCAGCATCAGAACCTGAAGGTGGTTCAGGCATGTTTAATGAATGTAATTGTATATTATCTGATACTCTATTTTTTATACCTGCAATTACTTGATTTTCATATATTTTTTCTACATTAGTAACAAACAATAAATCAGAATTATTTTGATTAATTAAAAAGCTACTACCAATATTACCTGGTTCATTAAATGATTGGGTAATCTGAACAGCGGAACCTGTTACTCTAGGATGAATAGAAACTCTACTTCCAGTATTTAATTCTGTACCTAAATCAGCCCTAAAAGCTAATTCATTAGGTGTAGAATTAACATTGTTACCTTGGTCAGAATAAGGATTAACTACATAATCATAAAAAACACTTTGACTAAGTTCTGGTCCCCATAATCTGTATTCTTGGTAAGAACCTGAGAATGGTTGGTATGATTTTAAATTTATATTAATTAAATCTTTATGATTTACAGTTGAAATATCACTTCTATTCCATGATCTACCATCCGTAGCTGTTACTGAGGATGATAAATTAAATCCTAATTCCCCATTAATTTCATTACCTACATATAAAGATGCAGTAACAGTAGAGAAAGCTCCGGCTAGTCCATCTCCTGTATATCCTAGTTGAACTGACCACCAATCGTCATTAAAGAAGGGAGCATATACACTACAACTAACAGATGGGCTATAAAGTATATCTGGGAAGAATTTTAAAGTACCCCAAGTATCATATTCACTAGGTGCAGATCCAGAATAAGAACCGGTTATAAAACCTGAACCTGTATATTCTAAAACTATAGCAGCTGTAGGATTATCAAATGGGTTTGTTAAACTATTATCTATTGCCCATAGAGATTGAGAATATCTAATATTTGGGTTAGGTGTATTATCTGATACTATTTCAGGGATTGTATTTGGTTTAAATCTTAGTTGTACTGTACCTACTGAATTTTGTGAAGGTGCAAATGATCCAAAATCATTATTAATATTAAAAGAAGATGTAAAAGTATTTAATGAGTTTGGGCCGGTGTTAAAAGCATAATTAAATACATTTTGACTAAAATCCCAATTAGTATCCTCATTTTTATCTTTACCTCCAAATTCATTAATTCTTAACATAGTATCAGGGATACCATAAGAAGTAATTAATGCTCTTAAACCTGCTATTGTACCTTTTGTTTTTAATAAGTAAGGTATGTTGTGGTAAATACGTTTATATAAACGCTTATTAGTATCGTCTAAGGGTATTACATCATTCGAAGATGATATTTTAGTATCTATGTACTCATACCCCGTAGGTGTATTAACTTGCCCACCTATTGAACCCGTTATATTAGGAAAAGGGAATAAACTACCTGATGGGGTTAACCCTAAAAATGCAGTAAATAAGTCGTCAGTATTAAAATTATTTGAATATAATTTAACTCCAAAATCTCTAATAGCTTGAGCTACTAAATCCTTTGATACCCCAAAATTAATTCTATTATCCGTATTATACTTTTCAGTAATATCTTTTGTATATAGCCAAACATTATCAAAATGCTGACCAATCATATCTAAATATAATTCATATCTAACATTATCTGGATCATTTCTTAAATATTCAGGTATTGACCAATATAACCAATCTTGGTTATCTTGATCATAATTAGAGGCTGATAGTGCTTGGCCTCCATAATATGTAGAAGTTGAATCTGCACTACCTATCCATTGTAATACTTCTGTACTTCCTGTACTATATAAAGTAAATGGTGGTTCTGTATTAGATTTTGGGTATGAGTATTTAGATCCACTATTAAAATAAAGGAAATATTCATACCCATCAAAATTATTTATTGTATTATCAATAATGGAAGTTAATGATGCTTTACTAGAACTATAAGCTGCAGTATTAGTAGTTGATCCTGCTATATTTCCAAGGTTTAAAGATAATTCTAAACTAGCGGATTCAATTAACCCTACTTTATAATAAAAATTTTCTAACCTTGTTTGAGCAGAACTAAAATTTATAAATTCCCCATAATTTTCATAATCAACATTAATATTAATTTCTTTTGAATCTAATAAATTTTTTAGTTGATTAATTGAACTTGTAACATCTGAATTTAAGAGGGTATTATAAGAATATAATTGACCTGCTTCAGCTGATTCTCCTATTATGTTTAAATTAAGATTAGGACCTGATAAAAATATTGATGAATCATTAGAAACGGGAACAAATGGAAAAAATACCTCATATGATTGGCTTTTAGATAATTTTTCTACTACCCAACATTGGCTTTTTGTAGTATATTGAGCGGGTAATGGTTCATATAATTTAATTAATAAACTAGTATCCCCAGCATTAGAAGTATCTAATTGTAAATTATTAGCAATAATAGTGTTATTACCCCCAAAGTTTAAAGCAAAATCAACAAAAAAAGCTGATAAGTTTCTATAAGCAGTAAATGTTTCAGCACCTGTTGACATTGCTTCATTAGATATAGTATTACTAGCTAATCTAATTTCAGTTCTATCAGATGATATTTCTTTAATATAATATTTAAGGATAGGATCAGATGCTAATCTTTTTCTATAAAAATTATAGGATATATAATATCTTCCTATATCAAACCCAAAAGACTTTAGATCATTTGGAGGATCAAGTAATATATCTCCTTGCCTTACATTAAAACTATTTAAGGGGATTACATCTTCAGGATATAATAATTTTTTATTTTCATCATATACATAAAATTCAATATAATCTCTATCTAAATCAAAATCAGTATCCTGACTAACTTGTAACATTAAACTAGTATCAGAAACTGAATATGTTTCTTTTTCAAAAGTAGTAGAATCTACTTGGTATATTTCAATGTTTTCTTCTTCCATATTTAATCAAAATACCCTACAGCAGAAGTTCTTTGGACTTCGGGCTCTGTAGTTGTTGTTGTTGCTAATGAATTTGCAGTAGTTTGTATTCTATCTGCTGCCTCTGTTTGTTGATTACTAACAGCTTGGATTTGGTTTTCTAGTTTAGCAATATCTTCTTCTAAACCTTCACCACCTAAATCTTTTAAATTATTTACTTGTAAATTTAAATTTTCTCTTCTTAAATTTGCTATTTCAGCTCTTAAAGCTTGAATTTCTTCTGTTTTATCCTGAAAATTAATATATTCACCACTTTGTTCTACTAAAAATTGATGTGAATTAGTTGCACCTTCAGCTGGTATATCATAAAAAAGAGTATTATACATATCAAAAAACTCTTCCACATTTGGCTGTTCTTCAATTTCTTGGGCAATAGTTGTAACTCCTAATTCTTTAAAAGAAGTATCTATTGTTTTTTGATATTCAGATTTACCAAATACTGATTTAAGAAGATTTACTTTTCTTTCTATATTAGCCATTATCCATTAACTACTTTAAAATAATATTGATCATCTTTTACTATTGTACTACCACTAATAGTAGTTTGTATTAAAATTTTATAATATCTTTCGGGTTCTAAACCATTCATATATATAGTAAAATAATTTCCAATTTCATCACAGCTTATTTTTGTATATTCCTCATCGAAATTAATAATAAATTCGTTGGTATCCAAGTCTTTTACAGCATATAATGAACTACTATTTAAATAATTATTAGTTGTAAATAAAGATGCGGTTTGATAAGTACGAATTGGGTATTCAGGGCGTACATTTAATCTAAATCTATTTATACTTTCTGAATAAAATACTCCAGGGTTATTATCTAGTGCTATAAATACATCAGTAGTATCTATTTCACTTAAACTACCTGTTTCAAATGATTGATCATCCCATTTTATTTCTAAAACAGGGGGATATATTGTATTAGTATCTACTGAATAAAATTGCATTATAGGTTGAATAGCATCTGCTGTACTAAATTCAACTGCATCTTCCCATTTTACTATAAAACCTTCATTTGCAATATTAGTGTAATTACCTATAGAATTTGAACTAGAATACCAAACATTAACAATATCTGTTACATCTAATTTTATATCTTTTTCAGTTCTTAAATTAAAAGTTTGATAAGGTGTTAAATTTGTATTATTAGGGTCATTAGATCCTGTAAACCAATTACCTCCACCTAAATTATTACTTCCAGACCATGAAGCTGTTACATAAGTATCCCATCCAGATGTTAACCAATTACCACTTCCTGAAAAGTTTCTAGATACCCAACTTACCCCATTCGTAGTTAATGGTGAATCTAAATATGTACCTGATCCATTATCCCATGAACCTGATACTGCATATGCGTACATATCTGTTTTCATTACTACACCTTGGGCTTGGGCTATGAAACATTTTAAATCACTAGAAAATGCTTTAGTATTACCTACTTCAGTGTTAATAATATTTGTAATTTGATCTTGATCAAATTGGACTACAAATCTTTGTACTTGTGGTACTGGGTTGTAGTTTACATTTAAATTTCCAGCTTCTATAATAGCATCTATCCCTGTATTCATAAAGGGGTAAAATGAATATAAAGCTGCATCTTGGATTGGAAATAATTTATATACTGCCATTTTTTATAGTGTTACTATTCTACCTTTAATATCATCTGTTGGGTATTTAACCTCAAATATACAAGGGTCTAATGATGGGTAAATTACTCCATTTTGAGTTGCTCCATCAATATCATAAGCATATTCAGAATATCCGGTATTTGTTCCTGTTTTATTTACAATCATAACATTTTTAACACTTTGTGTACCTGGAACGTTATCAATTATACTATATAAATCTCTTATAATAATAGGTTGATTAATTTGCCAATTTTCTATTTGGAAAAATTGGATTAATCGAGAAATACACGCATTTAATACTTCGTTGTTATTATAATTAGGTGAAATAATTACTTCAAATTCAACACCTATATTAACCACAAAACCATCTTTTATAGAAATAGTATCTCCTATCATTCTATATTGGTTTAAATATCCTTTTAAATTATTTTTTAAAGCAGTTGAAGTTGTAATTAAATTACCATTAGTATTAGATGTTAAAACATATAAATCTAAATCAGCTCCTGTATTATTTACTAAGGGTTTTTGTATAAAGGCTTTGCTTATACCACCATACTTAGGGGGCATACTTAAAGCTCTAATTAAATAATCATCAGCAGTAACATTTCTAAGTTGAGTTCCATAATTAGATAATGAATTTTCTCTAATTTCTAAAAGTGTATCTCCATTTTGTCCTCCAGTAGCTGCATTTGGGTTATTTGTTGCAAACGAATCAAATATATATTGAGCTGTGGTTGAATTTAAACTACTTGCTAAAAATTTAACCCCATTTGTAATTGGAACTACTAATGAATTAGCAGGTACATTAGATGTAACACCACCTCCTGTTAAATATCTTACAGTTAATGTTGTATTAGTAGGGGCAACACCATAAGTATTTGTGAAAATGAAATTAGTTGGACTATATGCTGTTGTTAATTTATTTCTTTCAAAAGGCAACCCTAAACCTATATTTGTTGGGTTTGGTGTAACTTCTTCATCAGTGTCTGATGGGTTACCTGAACCAAATTGAAGTTGTAATTGAGTATCGGATTTAAATCTAGTTGCAAATCTACGTTGAACTTGTTTAGTTTGAAGTAAATAAGGAGCATCATCACTTTCTTGATAATTGTTAGGATCATTAGCATTATCATTTTTAATTGCTTGATAAACTAATTCCTGTCCTAAATGATCTACTTCAAAATATTCATTTCCATTTGAATCAAATACATCTATTACATGGGATATATTACCATTATTAATATTTACTGTTGGAAATTCTTGAAAATCACCAAATGTAAAAGTTTCTGATTGAATAGTTCCTGATGTTGCTTTTCTAGTTTTTTTAAGTAAATAATAAGTTGGATTTCCATTTGATATTTGAGCTATACTAACTTCAGTATCATCCTGAGAGCTAGAAACTGTAAAATCTACAGGGTCTTCAATAATATAATTACCACCTAATCTAGTAGATACCGTAGTGTTTGCTCCTACAAATAAAGCATAATCATAATCTGGGACAATTTCTGTACTAGGTAAAGTTTTAGCTGGGAGTAATTGATAAAAATCAATATCTACTGTAGCTAAAGATGTTACTTTAGGTTTATAATTAAACATATAAGCTAGTTCAAATATATTATTATTTTGTCTAGCATATTGTAAATAAGTTTCTTGTACTTGATTATCAAGATAGAATGAAAGAACATCCCCTACATAAGAAGCTTGTTCTATAAACATCATTCCTATAGAACTCTGATCAAAATCTGAGTAAGTGTTAGGGAAATATGTTTGAGAGAAATTAATAAGTTGAGATCTATAATCTGCAAAATCTTTATTAATATAATTTATGTTTCTGTTAATTGCCATTATTATGCAAAATTTAATATTAAATTATCATTGATATTAGTATTAGGGACTGAATAGTCAATTTGTACTTTTATAGTATTAGCATCTATTTCTTCAGTTACTAATATATTATCTAATTGTATTTCACTAAATTCCCTACTTACTTTATCTTGTATATCTTCTCTTAAAAAGTCTAAATTGTCTTTAGCAATTTGAGTAAATATAAACTGTCTTAAACCAGCACCAAAAAGTGGATTTGCTATTCTTTCTCCGGGGTTAGTTAATAAATAATTAATTAAATTGCTTTTTAATGCCTCTTTAGTAGTATAATTTGGATCAAAGACAGCATCTCCATTAAGAGGGAGGTTTATACCTACAGCTCTTCTAGTATTTAAATCAACAGGAAATATTCTTCTTTCTCCAAATGCCATTTAATTATTTTTTATTCATTAATCCCATAATTTGATCCATGCTTACATTTCCCTGAGGTAATTGACCATTTGGACCTGCTGTATCAGCATTTGTTACTTGTAAAGGAATATCATTTGTAGTTGCAGACATAGTTCCATTTGCCCCTGGTCTCATACCATCTAAAACATTCATCATATTTTCTCTTAACTTCATTTTTTCATTCTCAGGTAAAGGTTGTTGTGACATTACAGGATTTATATGACTGGGGGCAGCTACATCTGTATTGGGCATACCCATTCTACTTTCGTAAGCTAACGCTGGTTTAGGTGTTTTTATAGCTTCAAGAAGGATATCTTTTAATTCATCTTGAATTGCTTCTTTTACGGCTTCTTTAACTATTGTTTTTAATTGACTGATTTTCATATATAATGATTTATTATAAATATTAACTTAAACTGCTTTTAAATCGTTTTGTTGTATATAGAATACTAATTCATCTATTAAAATTTGATCTACTGAACTAAATGATGGTTCTCCTTTTAATAATGTTATTCCTCTAGAATCTTTTGCAACTGCAAATCTTCTTTTTAAATCTCCTAACCCATTAGCTTCTGTTTCTACTGCAAGTTCAAAACCATTTATACTAGATATTATAGGTTCTCCATCTTCTTCTTGTTCTTGTGTTAAATCAATTAATTCTTGTGATAAAGCTTCGAATTGAAGATTATCATCTGTTGTACATTCTTGACTTAATTTATCAATAGCATTTAAAAGAGCTATTGCTGATATAGATCCTGCTACGGCAAATAATAAGGCTACTAATAATTCTCTATTTAATTCTTTATTTTGTTCTTCTAATTCTTTTAATAAAGTAATTATATTTGTAAATTTATTTTGAAATGCTGTTGTTTGTGAAGAAATTAAACCCCCAAAATCCTTAGCAGGTGGTAAACCTATTGCTTGTGGGATAGGTAAACTTTGAATTGAAATTCTACCTGATTTAAGTGCGGCACCTAATACTAGAGCAGCAGCTGCTATTCCTGTATTTACTGCTATTCCTTTATATATATTATTTAATTGTCTAACTACTTTGTTTCTTCTTTTAATTACATCTTTTAATCTACTAGGAGTAGGACAAGTTTTTTGTTTTGATTGTATAAGAGATGTTATACCAAATTCTATAAGTAATCCTAAAAGTACAGGAAATAAAGTACGTTTAATAATATTAGTTATTCTTAATACAGATTTTCTTCTTTGTATTAATGCCGCTTCTATTACAGATAAACCTAATACTTTTGCTTTATTTAATACCATATTAGAGGCATTTTGATAAAGCAACTTAGCTCTTTCTACTTCAACATCAATAGAAGTAATTTTAACTGTAGATAAATCACTTTTTACAGTTCTATCCCTGTTTAATATAGGTTGGTATTTAGGAACATGGCCTGGTTTAGTATATACTAAATATAAATTAAGTAAAGCTCGTTCATTTACAGGTAAAACAGGTACTCTTATACTAATATTAAAACTCCCATCTATTGGACTTGTTGTTGCATCAAAAGATATTTTTTGAAGTTCTTTTCTTTCTTCTCTTCTAGCTTCTCTTAATTGATTACCTTCTGCTCTTTTAAATTCTCTTCTTTCTTTAGGAGTTAAAGCCTGAATTTCTTTAGCTGTTAAGTTTTCTAATTTTAATGTATATAAACTTATATCCATAAATTTACTACCATCACTACGATATGGAGGTAATATTAACATATTAGGGTAAGGGAAATATTCTACTCCTTCTGCTAAATCTAATGGGTTAATTTCCCTAACATCAGTATTTACAACAGGTAAAACATCTTCAGATGAAAATGTTTCACTATTATAATCTGGGTCTGGGGAATTAATGTTTACTCTTTCATTTAATTGTTCATCTAATGATACTTGGTTATCTGGTAATTGGAGATAAGCAGCTGATATTCTTACTCCACCAAAAGACCCATCAGTTTCACTTGTGGTAACTTCTAATTTTCTTGTTCTTTTTTCTGATTCAGATAATGTTTGATTTTCATCAATTTTTTTCCATTTTTCTTCTATCTGTACAGATTCACCATATACCTTACCACTAATAACAAATGTTTTAAGTGTAGGAGTATAATCTTGTTGTTGTTTACGAATTAAAGCTCTAATTTCTGCTTTAGCAGATTCAACTGCATCACGAACATCATCCCTTCTTTGTTGTCTTCTATTTCTTCTCCTTTGCCTTCTAGCGGCTCTTTCTTCTCTAGATAAACCTTCACCAAAAAGGTTTAAATTTAATTCTGGGAATTGGAGTGATAGACTTGGTAAATCTATATTTAGATTAGCAAAATCTATGTCATCCGTATAACCGGAAACAAAAGATTCAAAATTTTGTTTTCCATATGCTACTAAATCTTCTTCTGAAAGTGAATCAATTTCAATTCCCTGGTTTCTAGCATATTGTAATCCTATTGCTCTTAATTCTTCAGAAGGGAGGGAATTTGTTACAGATTTAATTGTATTAGCTGTTGCTCCTAACTTTTTAGCTTTTTCTATACCTTGTTGAGCAGCTGTTACAAAACCTAAATTCATTAATTCAGATTCAGTTAATTCTGCTTTAGTAGCTATAGATTGAATTTGTTTATTTATAGCAGCTGTTGGAAGTTCCTGCCCAAAGATTTTTTTACCTTTAGCACTACCTAAAAATTCTTCTGCTAATTTTAATATGAATGCTTCAGTTGCCATTTTTATGTAGTTTGAACAGTTTTAGATAACATTATTCCTAATTGTCCTTTAAATCCTTCAATTATTAGTTTTAAATTATCAGCCATGGGAGCACTTACAGCTAAATTGGGTTCTTCTATAATGGCTTCAGCTAAATAATTTAAAGCATCTAATAATGCCCCAAATTGTGTCATAAATGTATTTCCTAAGATTAAAGATTCTGTAGCATTTACTCCACCTAGTTTTACATTATTACCTCTAATATTTACATTTCCTTTTCTAGAAAATAAACCTATATCTTCAACAGCGGATATCCCAATATGAACATGAGAATTTATTAAAATACTATCTAAATTAGTATTAAATACTAAACGTCCTGAGTTTAATATAATTTGAGGGTTTTTATAAGTACCTAAAGTTTCGGGTTGAATTCCAGTAATAGATGGATATGATCTAAAATCAGATGATAATGGAATTTTTTGATTAGAGGTTAAATATATAGAAGATAAATCTTTATTTATATTTTCAATCACAGGTAACCACCCCTCATCTGAACTATCTGGGGATTGTCCATTTCTAAGGATTGTAATTGGGTTACCATTTTTACCAAATTCTGACCAGTTATTTTGGTATAAAATATTTTTAGTCTTTATGGTACTCCCTAAACGTATAGAGTTACCAAATCTACCTTCATATATATTATCTCCTGTAAAAGGTAATAAAGGGTGAACATTTAATTCTTCTATAAAAGTACCACCATTAGTACCAGGTTCAGCT
>Ga0206125_10003887_pt1 | contig 13746 bp, 16 predicted proteins | sample Helgoland_Spring_4_FD_148598 | JGI IMG/M metagenome (GOLD analysis project Ga0206125, IMG submission 148598) | Pelagic subsurface seawater microbial communities from Kabeltonne, Helgoland, North Sea - Helgoland_Spring_Bloom_20160331_1 | ecosystem: Environmental > Aquatic > Marine > Epipelagic ... | reverse complement strand
ATAGTAAATATTCAGAATTATTTCTATACTACTAACACAAAGAGATGCTCCAATCAGGTTTCGCTATAACTATAATTCTTCAGGCGCTAGCTCTAAAAACAAGCCCTCTAGCTCTTCGGTTATAGGTATTTGACAACCAAGCCTACTGTTTTCTTTCACATTAAATGCTTCAGACAACATCGCCTCTTCCTCATCCCCTTTTTCAGGAATAAGGTGTTCAGAATGGACATAGCATTGGCAAGAGGCACACATGGCCATGCCACCACAGACTCCAATGGTTCCCTCAGGAGCCAATTCGTATGAACGTACCACTTCCATAATATTCATAGCCATATCTGTTGGAGCTACTATTTTATGAGTTTGCCCTTCCCTATCTTTTATGGTGATGTGTACATCTGACATATTAATGACTACTGATTAAGTGACTGTATTACAGGTTTGTTAGCTTCTTTTCTGGTGCCATCAAAACCGTCAACCCCACTCACTGTAGTATATCTAAAAATATTTTTTTTACCGGGATTTATTATTTTAAATGCAGACTGGCACATTAATGTTGCTTCATGAAACCCGCACAAAATAAGCTTTAACTTTCCAGGATAGGTGTTGATGTCGCCAATTGCAAATATGCCAGGAATATTTGTTTGATAATCAAAGGTATCTACTTTTATGGCATTTTTTTCAATTTCTAAACCCCAATTACCGATGGGCCCAAGTCTAGGAGACAAACCAAAGAGCGGGATAAAATGATCCAAGGCAATTTCTGTTTGAACCTTATCCTTGGTAACGACAATACTTTCAAGCTTTTCTGCTCCGCTAAGCTGAGTGATCTCGGCTGGAGTAATGATATTTATTTTATTATTGACTTTTAATTCCCTCGCTTTTTCAAGAGAATCTAAAGCGCCTCTAAATTCGTTTCTTCGGTGAACAAGAGTAACTTCTTTCGCAATATCTGCCAGGTAAATACTCCAGTCCAACGCTGAATCTCCCCCTCCTGCAATTACAATACGTTTATTTTTATAAATAGTGGGATCTTTAATAATGTATTCCACTCCTTTGCCTTCGTAAAAACTTAAGTTGTCCAACGTAGGCTTTCTAGGCTCAAAACTTCCTAAACCCCCTGCAATAGCAATTACCGGCGCTTGGTGCGCTGTTCCTTTGCTAGTAACAACCGTAAACATACCATTGTCATCTTTAGAGATTTTTTCTGCACGTTCTCCAAGTGTAAATCCTGGCTCAAATTGCTTGCACTGTTCTAATAAGTTAGTTGTTAAATCACCGGCTAGAATTTCTGGAAAACCAGGAATGTCATAAATGGGTTTTTTTGGATAAATTTCAGAACACTGTCCACCGGCTTGAGGGAGGGCGTCTATCAGATGACACTTAAGTTTTAGTAAACCCGCTTCAAACACCGTAAATAAACCGGTAGGTCCGGCTCCAATGATTAAGATATCTGTTTTTATCATTATTTGAACAATTTTTTATCAAAATAGAAAACGCAAAATTACAAAGCTTTTATCTCTTTTCTTGATTTTGAAGATTTTTTCTATAGGAAGCAGTCTATTAATCATCAAAAGTATTGAGTTTTAAGCTTCATAAATTTATTTTATAATAATTTTATGAAAATAGATCCCTTAGAATATCGAGATAAATTTTAGTTTTGTTTTTTAAAAGTTTAAGTCTTGGCTATAAAAATTACAGATGAGTGTATTAATTGTGATGCTTGTGTTGCGGAATGCCCAAACAATGCAATTTATGAACCAGATCAAGAGTGGTCTTATTCAGATGAAACAATTTTGAAAGGATTGATTACTCTGCCAAATGGGTCTCAGGCAGATGCAGACACACAAAACGAACCTGGTTCAGACGAATTTTATTATATAGTAACTGATAAGTGCACAGAATGTAAAGGATTTCACGAAGAGCCTCAATGTGCTGCCGTGTGTCCTGTTGACTGTTGTGTGCCTGACGAAAAAAACATAGAAACGGAAGCCGCTTTACTCAGCAAAAAAGCATGGATGCATGGAGATTAATTTTTTAATTAATCGTTTAGCTTAAGTACCGCCATAAAGGCTTCCTGAGGAATTTCTACATTACCCACTTGACGCATTCTTTTTTTACCTTTCTTCTGTTTTTCTAGTAATTTACGTTTTCGTGAAATATCACCACCATAACATTTTGCAGTAACATCTTTTCGGAGCGCTTTTACCGTTTCTCTGGAAATAATTTTTGCTCCTATAGCAGCTTGTATCGGAATATCAAATTGTTGTCTAGGAATTAGTTGGCGTAGTTTCTCGCACATTTTTTTTCCTACTTCATATGCATTGTCTTGATGCAAAAGAGCAGACAGCGCATCAACAGGATTGCCATTTAACAACACATCTACTTTTACTAATTTAGAAACACGCATGCCGATAGGGTGGTAATCAAAAGAAGCATAGCCTTTAGAAACTGTTTTTAAGCGATCATAAAAATCAAATACAATTTCAGCCAAAGGCATATCAAAAGATAATTCAACCCTTTCAGGAGTTAAATAGGTTTGATTGGTAATTTGCCCTCGCTTTCCTATACATAAAGACATCACTGGCCCAACAAAGTCTGCTTTTGTAATAATAGAAGCTTTGATGTAAGGCTCTTCTACCCTGTTTAAGCTCGACGGTTCTGGTAAATCTGATGGGTTGTTTACCAACAATATTTCGTCGGGTTCTTTATGGGTATAAGCATAATATGAAACATTAGGAACGGTTGTTATAACCGTCATTCCAAATTCACGCTCTAACCTTTCTTGAATAATTTCTAGGTGAAGCATGCCTAAGAAACCACAGCGAAAACCAAAACCAAGCGCAGCCGAACTTTCTGGCTGAAAAACCAAAGACGCATCATTTAGCTGAAGCTTTTCCATGGAATTTCTTAATTCTTCATAATCTTCAGTATCTACAGGGTAGATTCCTGCAAACACCATTGGCTTTACATCTTCAAAGCCATCGATACTATTTTTAGTTGGGTTTTTAAAATCGGTAATCGTGTCGCCCACCTTCACCTCTTTAGCTTCTTTAATCCCAGTAATTAAATAACCCACGTCACCAGCTTTTACGCTGCTTTTAATTTCTTGTTTTAGTTTAAGAGCCCCCACCTCGTCTGCATAGTAATCGTTATTGGTTGCCATAAATTTGATGTGCTGACCTTTTTTTATTTCTCCGTTTAATATTCTGAAATAGGTTTCAACTCCCCTAAAAGGATTGTAAACAGAATCAAATATAAGGGCTTGTAAAGGCTCATTAGGATCTCCTTTCGGGGCAGGGATCCTTTCAATGATGGCCTCTAAAATAGTTTCAATTCCAATACCCGTTTTAGCACTTGCTGGAATCACTTCTTCCGCATCACAACCTAGAAGCCCCACAATATCGTCTGTTACTACTTCTGGATTTGCAGAGGGTAAATCAACTTTGTTTAACACAGGAATTATTTCTAAATCATTTTCAAGAGCCAAATATAAATTGGATATGGTTTGAGCCTGAATACTTTGTGCAGCATCAACCACTAACAAGGCTCCTTCGCAAGCAGCAATCGACCTGGAGACTTCGTAAGAAAAGTCGACATGGCCAGGAGTGTCTATTAAATTTAAAACATAGGTCTCACCTTTATAGATATACTCCATTTGTATGGCGTGACTTTTTATAGTAATCCCTCGTTCTCGCTCCAAATCCATACTGTCTAACAATTGGTTTTGTTTTTCGCGTGCAGTAACTGCTCCAGTGGCGTCTAAAAGACGATCAGCTAGGGTACTTTTACCATGATCAATATGGGCAATGATGCAAAAATTACGTATGTTTTTCATAAAAAAATACAACTCTTATTGAGTTTGCAAATATAGAATAAAAGGAACCAATTTACAGTGCTTAATTAAAAACCGTTTTAAAAAACTAATTAAAATAATTGTCAATACGATAATTACAAAAAACCAGCTTATTCGGTTTATTAAAATCTAAATAATTACTCTTATACACAGACGTATACAGATAGCCATTAATTTACTTATTTTTGCAAACGCATGGTTAAAATTGATACTATAGAACTAGGGGACTTTCCCTTGTTGCTTGCCCCTATGGAGGATGTAAGCGATCCTCCATTTCGAGCGTTGTGTAAAGAACAAGGTGCCGATGTCGTCTATACGGAGTTTATTTCATCAGAAGGCTTGATTCGTGATGCTGCAAAAAGCGTTATGAAATTAGATATTTATGAAAAAGAACGACCCGTTGGAATTCAAATTTTTGGTGCAAATTTAGAATCCATGCTGCGAAGCGTTGAAATCGTCGAAGCATCAAAGCCAGACATTATTGATATTAATTTTGGTTGCCCCGTAAAAAAGGTGGTGTCTAAAGGTGCTGGCGCAGGAATATTAAAAGATATTGATTTAATGGTTTCTTTAACTAAAGCAATGGTTGAACACACTTCTTTACCGGTGACCGTTAAAACACGACTGGGCTGGGACGAGGAAACTATAAAAATTGTAGAAGTAGCTGAAAGACTCCAAGATGTTGGATGTAAAGCCATCGCTATTCATGGTAGAACCAGAAAACAAATGTACAAGGGTGCTGCAGATTGGGCGCCTATTGCAGCCGTTAAAAACAATCCGAGAATGAACATACCTGTTTTTGGAAATGGAGATGTTAACAGCCCAGAACGCGCCAAAGAAATGAGAGACTCGTATGGGTTAGATGGCGCCATGATTGGCAGGGCAAGCATCGGAAACCCTTGGTTTTTTAGGGAAGTACAACAGTATTTAAAAACAGGTGAAAAAATATTAAAGCCAACGATGTCGGAGCGTGTAGAAGCAGCTAGAAGACATTTACAAATGGCAATCGATTGGAAAGGCGAAAAATTAGGGGTTTTTGAAACAAGGAGACATTATACCAACTACTTTAGAGGAATACCTCACTTTAAAGAATATAGAATGAAAATGGTAACTAGTGACGATTCCATCGATGTTTTTAAAACCATTGACGAAGTAGCTTTAAAGTTTAAAAATCATCAGTTTGACTAAGCGATTAACTTTTTTGTAACTCGAGTTGCTGCAATCTTTGAGGCCATACCGCCTAAAAAAAGAATAGTTACCAACACGATCACTACATTCATAAATTCAAGTTTAACAGGATAAGGCATGTTGGGAGCGATGGGCACAAAACCAAACTTTTGTTGAAAAAAGATTACTATTATTCCAAAGAATAGACCAATAAACAAGCCTGTAGACGTCATTATTAATCCATTGTAAAAAAATATTTTCCTAACTTCTTTTAACGTTAGCCCTAATGAAACTAGTGTTTTAATATTATTTCGTTTGTCGATAATAATCATAATGATCGTTCCGGTAATATTAAAGATAGCAATCGCAGCGATTAGACTTACAAATATGTAAACAAATAAATTTTCGATATTTAACATTTTATACAGACTATCGTTTTGCTCCATTCTATTTTTAATGCGAATGTTATTATTGAATATCGATTTAATATCTGATCGAACGAGATGCTCATCTGAGCCGGGGGCTATTTTGATCTCTATCGATGAGATCTCATTGGGTTTCATACCCAATAAAGATCTTGCATAATCAATATCAGAAAAAACATATTCGCTATCCAGCTCTTCATTGACACTGTACATTCCTGATGCAACAGCTTTTCTTTTGGTAAAAGCATCTGAGGGATTTAAAATTTGGCCAGCACCAGGTTTAGGAACATAAATTTCAAGTAAATTACTATAGTCTAAAACGCCCAAAGAAAGTTTCTGCGAAATTCCCAAACCAACCACAACCTCATCGCGATTAGGAACTAACCAATCGTTTAAAAATAAAATACTGTCAACAGCAACTACGTTTTTAAAATTTTGGTCTATACCTTTAATTTTTGCTACATGATTTTTCCCTCGATATTGAATAAAAACTCTTTCTTCTATTGTTTTTGTATAAGCCTCAATCCCTTTAATAGCAGCGAGCTTATTTTCTAACTCTTTTGGAAATACGATGGACTTGCCTTGATAAGAATAAATTTTTAGGTCAGCATCAAATACGTTGGTAAACTGAAGGCTAAACTCTCTTAGACCAGAAAACCCAGAAAGAACAATAAACAGGGCAATAGAACCAACTGCAGCAGCGGTAACAGCAATTCTAGCTATAATATTAATGGCGTTTTTGCTGCTTTTTGAAAATAAATATCGCTTTGCAATGTAGAAGGGAAAGTTCAATTATATTTTTTTTCGTTTGTCTAGTAAATTTGTATCCATAATGGGGTTTTCTTTTCCTTGAACTGCATTCTCTAGCTTGTTGATGTACTCTAACGAATCATCATTGTAGAAGGCCAAATCAGGCATTTTACGCAACTGATGTTTTGTTTTTTGAGCTATTTGATGTTTTATTTTTGGCTTTAACTCGTTTAGTTCTTTTACAATATCGTCTGATTTTTCTGCAGGAAAAACACTAGTGTACACTTTTGATAAGGATAAATCGGTGGTTACGGTTACTTTAGTCACCGAAATAATAATCCCTAACTGATCAGATTCGTGTAACATTTTTTGTAATACGACTGCCAAGTCGTTTTGTAAAACCCCTGCAATTTTCTTTTGTCTATTCGTTTCGTTCATCCAGCAAAAATACCACAATTAAAAAAAAGAAACTTTAATTAAGCTAACAGAAGCCATGTATGGTAATTAGAATTCTTATTTTTGTTTAACAATAGATAAGGAATCATGAAAAAAATAGAACATATTGGGATCGCCGTAAGGAACCTTAAAGATTCAAATAAAATTTATGAAAGCTTGTTGGGAAGCCCTCCCTATAAAATGGAGGAAGTAAAAAGCGAAGGAGTTCGTACCTCTTTTTTTAAGATGGGCGAAAGTAAAGTAGAGCTTTTAGAGGCGAGTAACCCTGAAAGTGCTATTTCAAAATTTATAGATAAGAGAGGAGAGGGGATGCATCACATTGCCTTTTTAGTTGATGATATTGAATCCGAGATTTTAAGGTTAAAGAAAGAGGGTTTTGTTGTGTTGGACGAAACGCCAAAAAAAGGAGCCGATAATAAATGGGTGGTTTTTTTACATCCTAAATCTACAAATGGAGTTTTGATTGAATTATGTCAGGAAATAAAATAATAAAAAAATAGCTTGTCAAATATATAAAGAGTTCTAAATTTGCAAAAACAAAATCGGTCCCATAGCTCAGCTGGTTAGAGCACCTGACTCATAATCAGGGGGTCCTTGGTTCGAGCCCAAGTGGGACCACTCTTAAATACAAGGTTTACATTAACGTAAACCTTTTTTTGTGGACACCATCCAAATTGATACAATTAGCAAAAGAACACTTAAAAATTACAAAAATTGACAGACATTCGTGTTCATTTCAACTTTTAGTAGTTTTTCAAACAAACGTTGTACCAACACCTCTGAACTAAAGAGGAATTTATTCAGCACAAAAAAGGCACTATAATTAAATAGCACCTTTCAAAACCCCTAAAAAAGCAAGGGTGATATCTTAAAGGTTAATTAGGATTACAGTTCGTGAAGTTGGGGGTGTTTCCCTCTGTAAGAGGACAATTATCACTAAAACTATTACAATTTGTTACACCATCTACACTCCAAGAACTAATGTCTTGATTAAAAGCATTAGCATAACTAAACATATAATACATATCAGTAACATTACTCACATCCCAAGAACTGATATCCTGGTTAAAAGAAGACTGTCTGAACATACTACCCATTTCAGTTACACTACTCACATCCCAGTTACTGATATCTTGATTAAAAGGAGAGCCAAAAAACATACCTCCCATACCAGTCACATTACTCACATCCCAAGAACTTATATCTTGGTTAAAAGAAGAATCATCAAACATACCTCCCATATTAGTTACATTACTTGTATCCCAATTGCCTATATCTTGGTTAAAAGCAGTAGCATTATAAAACATAGATTCCATATTAGTTACCTTACTCACATCCCAAGAACTTATATCTTGGTTAAAAGCAGTAGCACCATAAAACATACTTGACATATCAGTTACCCTACTCACATCCCAAGAACTTATATCTTGGTTAAAAGAAGTATTACCAAGCATATAACTCATATCAGTTATCGGAGTAGTACACACTTTGGTAACATCATCTCCGTTTCTAATCATTGAGTTTAGGGCTGTTAAGTTAACTACTGTGTACGTAACTCCATCTAATACACCTGTATCTCCATTTACTGCACCTGCACTTGCTTTAATAGTTACTCCATTAGATGCTAAATACACATTATTACCACTCCCATTTCCATCAACAAACAAACTAACATCTTCAAAACTTTGATTGGCTGTAATGGTGGTATTTTCAATAGTATAAATAACATTGTTACCATCAAAATTGGCATCGGTAATTACTACTTCTACTTCAGAAACTCCATCTGCATCTACCCACGTTAAAACAGCATTGGGAGGGTCTAACTTAAAACTATTTTCATCATCATAATCATTCCAATAGGAAGCAAATTCATCTCCGCTGATGTATTTGTATTCTCTATTAGGTCTATCGGTAAAGGCAAATATGTCTTCTGTAAAAGGCATTACTATGGTAGTGCTTGAGGTTGCTGTTGCTTCTAAAGCAGTATGGGTATACAACCACTCTTTTTCAAGGGTATTGCTGTTATCTGCGTTGTTGTTATCATCGGTTGTACAAGATAGCATTAGAAGTGCTAAAAATAGATAGGATAGTTTTTTCATTGTGTTGTTTTAGTAGTTCTGCTAAAATAGTCAATTTTAAAAAAACCATAAAGCACAAAAAAAAGGTACTATAATTAAATAGTACCTTTCAAAACCCTTAAAAAAGCAAGGGTGGTATTTTAAGGTTAAGGAGTACAGTTGGTAAAGTTGGGGGTGTTTGCTTCTGTTAGAGGTGCACCAACACTAAAACTAGTACAATTTGTTACATTATTAACATTCCAAGAACTTAAGTCTTGATTAAATGATGTAGCACTATAAAATACGTAATTCATATTGTCTACATTACTTACATCCCAAGCACTTATATCTTGGTTAAAAAAAGATTCATAAAACATATAACTCATATCTGTCACATTACTCACATCCCAATTACTTATATCTTGATTAAAATTTTCATTAGAAAAAAACATACCTTCCATATTAGTAACATTACTCACATCCCAATTCCCAATAGGTGGATTAAAAGAATAATACCTAAACATAAAAGACATATCTATTATTCTTGAAGTACAAACCCTTGTTACATCTTCATCATTATTTATCATATTCTCTAAAGTTTGAGTATCTACAATTGTATAACCTATACCGTTAACTACACCAGAATCCCCAACTAAAGCCCATTCTTTGGCTTTTATAGTTACTCCATTTTCTGCTAAATAAACGGGATTACCATCATCCTCAACTATAACTTGCCTTGTTGTTGTTGCTGTATTACCAGCACTATCTGAAACAGTATAAGTGATAATATAATTACCTTCAATACTTGTATTAACTGCTCCAGTAGTAACAATACTTGAAGTTAAATCTCCATCAACATCATCTAAAGCAGTTGCACCAGCATCTGTATATGTTGAATTAAGATTAACAGTAGCAATTGCTTGTCCATTCAAGGTAATAATAGGAGCAGTTGTATCATTACTACTACCATCACTACTATCATCACTACAAGCAACGATTAATAAAGCTAAAAATATAAATATTAGTTTTTTCATTGTTTTGATTGAAAATTAATAATAAACTAAAGTAATAATAATAAACTAAACAACTGATACATAGTTGATACATACAGTATTGTTTTATTATAATACTACAAAAAAACACCCTAATTAAAGGGTGCCTTTTCAATTGGGAAGTAAAAATATCTTTAGTTTTTTATTTCTTCTTCTTCTTCTATTTTAACTCTCAATAAAGTTATATAGTGCATTTTATCTTGAATTCTAAATCCTACACTTACAAAACTCTCTTGGGAGGAATAAACTGCCATACCATTAAGCACATCTTTAAATTCTAATTCTTTTTTTGCTACATCATAAATTCGATTATAATCATCTACATTCCAAAACATAAACTCTACATATAAATCAAGATTAAATGCGTTTTTAAATGAAAGGCTATCATTGTCAATGCTTATTCTTGCACCTTTATTTATATAAGTACCATCATCTCTATAATCTATATTATAGCCATAATTTATATTTTTTTTATCCTCTTTATCGAATTTTTCATAATTGCGTTCTATTAAAAACCTTTCAACTTGTTTAGTATTTTCAAAACCCATTAAATCCTCATAGGTCATATCTTGACCAAAACTCATTAGGGGTAAGAACAGTAATATGAATATTAATTTTTTCATCTTTTTAATTTTGGTTAATAATACAAATTTAAATTCTAATAAAGGATTGTAATAGGACATTGAATGTCTGACAAAAAAAACACCTTAAAAAGTACTTCTAATTACCTAACATTTTTCGTTTTAAAAAAGTGGACATAAGTAGATATAGTTTATAGGTTTTAAAACTTTAACTATATTTGAGTATGAAACATTTAATTAAAACACTATTCTTTGGTTACTTGCCTTTGGGTTGGAAACGATTGTTTAGGGTTATTCCTTTTTCGTTGGTTGTTTGGTATGTGTATCTTGCTTTTAAATATCCCTCTAATATTTACTTGTTCGAATTTGTTTGTATTATAGGAGTTTCAATGATTTTAAGCTACGTGATTAGTGGTTTTATAAATCAAAAAAAAAAAGATAATCAAGGACAAATTTTATTTAATATGAAAAAAATGAGAAAGGATTACGTACACTTAATAATTAGTCTGATATTACTTTTGCCAGTTGCAGTAATGTTAGAAAATTCAGATGGTTTGGAAACAGTTAATGATTTGGGTGGATATTTAAAAGAATGGATAGCACCAATAATTTTCTCATTCATTATTAGTGGAATTGTTTATGGAATAAAATTAATTTTTAAGAAGAAGTCTTCTTTCGTAAATATCTTTTATATCACATCCTACACATTATCAATAATCATTTTATTGACTTTAAGTTTAAAGTACTTGTAATATAAAAAAACACCTTAGTTAAAGGGTGCTTAACCCCCTAAAATGTTGATAAATACGGATTATTTTGTCAATAACGTATTTGGTTTTCCCTTGACTTTTTAAATTTAAACTTGTAACTTTATCTTATAGTATTTCAAAATATATTCTTCTAAATTTTTTCAGATAAAAAGTTTCCTTGTTGTATTCACCTAAAGGGATATATAAATAAAAATCTTCAAAGATTTATCTAAATAAATATTTCAAAAACGTTATATATACAGATATAAAAAATAATACTTGCTTGTATTAAGGATAGCTATATCCAATTACGAATGAATAGTTGTTCTGTAATCTTTCAGGTATTTAAAAAGTAGTTTAAAATAGATATGAATACAACTGGAAAGAAGTTTGGAGGAAGACAAAAAGGAACACCTAATAAACTAAATAGTAAGATAAAAGATAAACTATCAAATATAATAAGTGATGCTATTAGTTCTCTTAATATAGAGGATATGACAAAAGCAGAAAGACTTAAATTAATACAACTTGGTTTACCTTATATAATTACCAAACCTCAACAAGAAGAAATACAGGAACAACAAAACTTCACAATAGAAATAATAGATAGACTAAGCGATTATTCAGATAGACAACTTGATAATGCTATTAAGAATTAACAACCCAAGAGAAGCCATAATAGAAAGTTATAAAAGACCTATTTCTTATAAAAACTATATACTATTTGATGGTAGAGTAATTATAAGATTTACAGATTAGAGTAGCTTTTATTATCTTGTATGTTTAATCATAAAATCTAATCAAATGAAAAAAAGGAGATATATAATTATAGCAATTATTATTATATTTTTATTATATCTATGGGCTGAATTAGGTGTAGGTATTTTTTTTCAAGATAGTTGGGGTGGGGATTAGATAACCCATACATTTATGTAGGTTTTTTTTAATTGTTTATATTTAGATTTTACAATTTTATATAACCACACTCTACAATAATTTATTTTATGAAAAAAGTATTTGCCATATTGTGTATTATAGGAATAGCTTATCCTTACTATTACATCTTTAAGTTTATTGAAACAAATAATTGGGAATGGTCTACTTCACTATTTTTTGAACAAATTAATCAGAATTATGCAATGAGTATTTTAAATGCTGATTTAACTATTGCTGCCACATCTTTTTTTATTTTTCTTATTTACAGATTTAGAGTAAAAGCAATCAGTAAAAATCAGTTTATAAAGTATTTGGTATCTTTATTTATAGTTGGCTTTTCATTAGCCCTACCATTATATCTATATGACAATTATGAAAAGAATACCTAAACCATAGGCATATCTTCCTCTTTCAATTCTGCTATTTCTAACCCCCTTAAATAGGTTAAACTTACATTTATTGATGAATGCCCCATTGCTTTCTGTAACTTGGTTATTGAACCAGTTCTCTTATATATTTCTATAGCCCCAGAGTGCCTAAAAGAGTACAATGTTTGTCCTTGTTCAAGTAGATTAGATTGTCTCTTAAAACGATGCCAAAGGGTCTTAAAATAGTCTTTATTTAAAGGTTGAGGTTGGTTAGAAAAGATATTATGCAATCTTTCTCCCCTAACGAGAACATCTCTGATATATGATGGCACAGGAACAATTCTATTTCTACCTGATTTGTTTCTATGACCTGATAAATGAATGTATTTTAAATCATCTGAAAAGTCATTCCAAGTAAGTTCTCTTATTTCTCTATGTGGTCTTAAAAGGCAACCATAAGTAAGTAAACAACATAAATACAATTTGCTGTTAAACAACTTAATATCATCAAGTATATCATTGATATTATCAAAGGGTTTATGGAGTGTTGAATTGGGTTTCTTTAGTTTTACTTTACTAAACAAATTAGGTCTATAATCACTTATTAAAGGACTTAATGTAGATTTTACTGTACGTTGTGTTTTAGCACTCCAATTAGGTCTGACAAGAAACTTTGTAATGTGTGATGACTTTAATTTATCGAGTGTAATGTTCTTTATGTACTGTTTACTCTCATAACGTTTCCAAAGAAGAATAATCCGTTTAATGTCCTCTAAATACCTTTCTGAACACCTTTGAGATACCTTTGTTTCAAGACCATTATAAAGTGCTTGAACAACAGTTATAGGTTTATCCTTACATTCTTTTTTCTTTAGTTTTGGTTTCCATCCTTCTCTTAATTTTAATTCAAATGCAGATTTAAGTAGTAAGGGGTTATCAATACATTTTATCTTTAGATTAATACTTTCACCATTCCAGTATCTGTAACGAATTTTATCGTAATAAATATTTATAAATGGTCTTGTTTTGTGCCTACCAATAGTCACTTTAAATTTACTCATACTGTCAGTATTTACTGTCAGTAATAGCATCAATTTATTTTAAATAACTATAAATCAATATTTTATAGTGTCTTGATTATCGTACTCATAACCCGAAGGTCACTGGTTCGAGTCCAGTTCCCGCTACTAAAACAGTAAAACGGTTATACTTTTATAAAGTGTAGCCGTTTTTACTTTTTATTTCATTAGCACAAAATATTATCCACAAGACAAAAATCAATTCTATCATTCTTTGATATAGTCCAATATATTCAGAAGTCAAGTCTAAACTTAACACACATACTAAAAGAA
>Ga0206125_10003886_pt1 | contig 13752 bp, 12 predicted proteins | sample Helgoland_Spring_4_FD_148598 | JGI IMG/M metagenome (GOLD analysis project Ga0206125, IMG submission 148598) | Pelagic subsurface seawater microbial communities from Kabeltonne, Helgoland, North Sea - Helgoland_Spring_Bloom_20160331_1 | ecosystem: Environmental > Aquatic > Marine > Epipelagic ... | reverse complement strand
ACCCGACCCACGCATTACGAATGCGTAAATAATTATTTTATTTCAGTATTATAAAGGCATATGCATAACTGAGAGTGTATAGATAATAGGGTAGACTTGTTCACAAACTTCTATAGTGAGCCCTCGTTGAGAAGCGTCTTTTCAATTAGTCCAAAACGGCACTTCAAGGTCGTATTCAAGAGTGGGCCCCTAGAAGTGTTCATCCATATCTCGATTTTTCGTTCATGCCTCGTGACAAAAAAATGGTCCAGTTTCAAAGCAAATTGAAAAACAAGCGATCTAACAGTCAGCAGCATTAGCTCGACTAGTCAGGAGAGGGTCGGGAGACGCAGTTTTGGAATTCAAGAAACGGCCCAAAGCTGCCAACCATGGACACCATCGTCGGCGCTAATGAATAGTCGATTCGGTCACGCCGATCGACTTAGCCGCCATGCCAACGCTTTCGCCTTGGCTCAGTCGCACCTCCACTTCTCTCAGTTTTGCAATGATCTCTTCTGGCTTGGCTCGTTTAGCCATCCTCCTGCTCCTTCTCTAAGGAGCCAATCCTAACTCAAAAGGTGGACCACTTTTTCGGGAGCAGTCCATCGGCACTGCGGTTACTGCCAAAAACAGTTGTCATTGGCATCAGCACGTCGGCAAGCGCGGTGCAGGTCGCGCTGACCCCCTCTTTAAGGCCAGTTGGGCCCTGCCAAGATATAGAGATGACAAATCTAACCGAACATCATATTCTCTGAACGTATGAACATGAGGCAACTAGAAGCATTTCGAGCCACCATGCGCAGCGGCTCCATCACCGAGGCTGCAGAGATGATGCACTTGTCTCAGCCCAGCGTGAGTCGTCTGATCATCGATCTAGAGCATGCTGTCGGATTTCCCCTATTCATCCGTTCAGGCCGCGGCCTGTCGCCCACGGTGGAGGCTAAGAAGTTCTATAACGGCGTGGAAGGCATGTTCATCGGGATCGACCGCCTACAGGAACTTGCCAACGTCATTCGCTCGACCAGCGCGGTTGAGATCAACATTGGCACAATCCAGTCTATTGCAGCCGTAGAGCTGCCCAAGGCCGTGAACGCGATCTACCAAAGCATCCCCGAAACCAGCTTCATGATTCAGTCGCGCAACACGCCAGCGATCCTCGATGCGGTGCAAATGAACCAAATCGATATAGGTGTGGTTGGCCGTGCTCCGCCTTATCAGGGCGTTGAAGTTCTCTACCAGACGGTGGCGCCTTACGTCTGCCTGATCCCAGAATCCCATCCAATGGCGGATGAAGCAGGGCCGGTGAACCTCATGGAGCTGTCGACCTCGCAGGAATTTGTGACGTTTGGCGGTGCCTTTCCCGAGACCATGATGTCCATGGATGAAAACCTGGCGCAAATGCTCCGCAGTAAGTCCCGCTTATCGGCGACCAATATGCCGGTCACTGGTAGTCTGGTTCGCGAAACGGGCGTGCTTGCTATTTGCGACCCGTTCACTGCCGAGCAAATGGTGATGATGGGGGGCGTTGTCTTTCGGCCTTTAGCGCAAGACCTGAAGTACCACGTTGCCATTATCGCGCCGGGCAAAAACCACCTCTCCCGCCCCGCTCTCAAGTTTGTGGAGATCCTATCCGCGCAACTCGACCGTCGGGTTTCGGAGGTTCAGGCCTATCGACGGCCCAATAACGCATAGACTGAGTGAATGGATTGCCCCGTTTATTCGATTGGTTCTGCCGCTTTGACCCCGTCTATCATGCTTTGAAAGACTGAATCGAGCAGTGAGGGCGGGCACATCCCCGAGGGAACGACCAAAAAAAGAGCCACACGGGTTTTTGATGCCGACGACGCACGACGATTAGCGCAGAAAAGACTACCGCGCCTGATCTTCGACTTCGTAGAAGGTGCAGCCGGCCGTGAAGTGGCTTCGGCGCGCAATGCCCGACGCTTTGACGAGGTCTTTATGCAGCCAAGGGTGATGCAGGACGTTGCCGAGCGATCCTTGTCCACGGCATTTTTGGGTCAAAGCTATGATCTCCCCTTCGGAGTTGCCCCGATGGGTATGTGCAACTTGTCCTGTCCACACGCGGATCGGTTCATTGCCTTAGCAGGACGGAAGCGGGGGATGCCAGTTTGCCTGTCTTCTGCTGCCTCGAGCACGATAGAGGACATGCACGGTTGGGGTGGAACGAACGCGTGGTTTCAGCTCTATGTCGGCCCATCGATGGACCACTCCATGTCCTTGGTCGAAAGGGCCCGGACGGCGGGCTACGACACGCTGATCCTGACCGTAGATGTGCCGCAAGTATCACGGCGCACACGCGATCTTCGAAACGGTTTTCTAATGCCCTTCTCCATGGGTCCAAGGCAGTTCTTTGATCTCGCGCTCCACCCGCGATGGTCATTGAACACCTTGATCCAAGGCATTCCAAGGCCGCGGAATTTCGATACGGCCACGGGGTCATCTTTTAACCGACACGCCAGCCGTGCCGGGGCAAATTGGGCATTCCTTGATCAGTTGCGGTCAGTCTGGAAGGGCAAGTTGATCGTAAAGGGCATAACGGGCCCGGACGACGCCAAACAGGTTCGCGCAGCGGGTACCGATGCCATCTATGTCTCGAACCATGGTGGACGACAGTTAGACAGCGTTCCACCAACCGTTGACCTCCTTCCCCCTATTCGAGCCGCCGTGGGACCAGATTTCCCGCTCTTGTTCGACAGTGGTGTGCGCAGTGGTGAAGACGTGATCAAGGCGCTGGCTCTGGGCGCAGACTTCGTGATGTTGGGTCGACCTGTCCTGCACGCCTTGGCGGCTGAGGGGCGAAATGGTCTAGACGCCCTAATTGACGCGATCGCCGAAGAAATCAGCACGGCGATGGCTCAGCTTGGCGTAACGACCATCCACGAAGTTAATGAGCAGTGCCTCTGGCCTTCACCACCAAAGCAGTTGAGTCAGAGGGAGCGTCGCTTGCCGCCACTTGAGACCAATTACACCGAATGACCGTCGGGAGAATGAAAGATGTCTGAACCTACCAAACTTCGTGGCGGTGCCTTGTTGGCCAAAGCGCTGAAGGAAAAGGGCGTAGAACATGTTTTCACGCTGGCAGGCGGGTTCTGCAACCCCGCACTCGAAGGCTTCATGACCAACCAGATGAGCGTCATTAATACCCCACACGAACAAGTCGCTGGTCATCTTGCCGACGGCCACGCGCGAGTATCCCGGCAACCAACTGTTTGCCTGGTCGGCCCAGAAGGATTTGCCAACGCCGTCCCCGCCATGCTCGAAGCGGGAGGAGAACGGAGCCCGGTTATCTTTGTAACGGGTTCGTCAACGCTTAAACGGCAGGGTGCAGGCGGATTTAAAGAAATTGATGACGTGGCCATTGCCGCGCCTTTGGTTAAGTATTCGGTGCAAATCACGGACGGAGAGCGGATCAGCGAGTTTGTGAATCGGGCTTGGACAGCGGCCACAACCGGCTATCCCGGGCCCGTGCATTTGTCCCTGCCCGTGGATATTATGTTTTCGTCGTTCGAAGCCAACGCGGGCCTGAATGAGCGCCCATTCGACCGGACCAACCGTCCTGCGCCCCGGGCTTGGCCCGACCCCAGCGCCGTTGCCAATATTCTTGATATGGTAGCACAGGCCGAACGTCCGGTGATTATCGGCGGTCATGGCGTTTGGTGGGCTGAGGCGGAAGATAAGCTGGACGCGACGGGCAAGGCCTTGCGGATGCCAGTGTTCAATGTGCCCTACCATTCTAAGCTGCTTGGCGAAGAGTCTGAAGCTTACATGGGCTTGGCTGACTTTCACCAGTATCACCCGAGCAAACCCGCAATCGCGGAGGCCGATGTGGTGCTGATGATCGGGGGCCGGCTCGACAACCAAATGAACTTTGGCAATCCGCCGTTTTTCCCAACGGGGCAGAAGCTCATCTGTATCAATGGCAGCCACGAAGAACTGGAACACAATCAGGCGGCAGATGAAGTCCTGCTCTCAGACCCCGGCGCTTTCCTTGACGCTTTAGCCGGCGTCAGTCGAACGTGGGATCAATGGTTCGATCTCCAACGCCAGCGGCGTGGGGTATGGGTGGATGAATGGTACCAGCATATTGAAGAGGAAAGCGCGAAACCGGGTAAGATGCATCCGCTGCAGCTATCATTGGACGTGCAAGATCTGATGGGAGATGAAGACTGGCTGATCTTTGATGGCGGCAACACGCACTTTTGGTCAGAAATCGCCGTCAACATGGCGGGCTGGCGGGGACAGAAGTTGGGGGGAATTATGCATCCTGGCAATTATTCTCTGCTGGGCGTGGGCGTCTCTTTTGGTGTGTCGGCCAAGGCTTTGAATCCGGCCAGCAATGTGGTTGTGATCTCCGGTGACGGCGCCTTTCTTTCTGGCGGCTTGTCGATCGAAGCCGCCTTTCAGGAAAACCTTCCGATCACAATCGTCATCGATAATAATGGCGGTCTGGACTGTATCAGTCAGCAGCAAGAACGCTTATTCGCCAATGGCAAACACTTCGCCACCGATTTCCGGGACATCCCGTTTCACACAATGTGCGAAGGCCTAGGCGGTCATGGCGAAGTGGTCGAAACGCGGGATCAGCTCAGGCCTGCGCTTGAACGCGCGATGGCAAGCGGCAAGGTTGCGTTGGTGAATGTAAAATGTCGGGGTGTCATTAGCCCCATCGTAGCGGCAACGTCGGATAAGCGAGATAAGGCCTCGATCGAGTAATGGCAAAATTGACCTCTCACACGCTCAATGGCAGTGACGGAACCCACGCCGCAGACATCGCCGTTACGCTGGTTGATCTCAACCGCGGCACGCAAGTGCTGGCCTCGGTCATGGATGCAGGAGGACGCTTTGCGGCGGAAATTCCTGCCGATACGATTGACCCCCAAACCATCTACGAGCTTGTTTTCGATACTGGTCCATACTGGGAAGCCCGAGGAACACCCGCACGGGTTCAACAAATCGCTCTCCGATTCACCATGCCAGACCCAAAGGGCGCCTATCATATGCCGGTCATTCTCAGCCCCAACAGCTATTCCGTCTGGGTTTCTTCCTGATGGACGGACTAAACATGTCACGCCGCATCCGGCGCACGCCCTACACGGATCGCGTGGAGCAAGTCGGGGTTCGTGGGTTTTCAGTGGTTAATCACATGTTGCTGCCCAAGGCCTTTCAGACCAGTACCGAAGAAGACTACTGGCACCTGAGAGAGCACGTGCAGCTTTGGGACGTTTCCTGCCAGCGCCAAGTGCAAATCGAGGGGCCAGACGCCGCCGCACTGGTGCAGTGGATGACGCCACGCAACATCACTGAGGCACAGATTGGGGATTGTCTGTATGTCCCCATCACCGACCCTCAGGCTGGGCTGATCAACGACCCGGTGCTGCTGAAGCTGGCGGAAGATAAATTCTGGCTGTCCATCGCCGATAGCGATGTGCTGCTGTATGCGCTCGGCTTGGCACTTGGTCGGGGGCTCGATGTCTCAATTAACGAGCCAGACGTGTCACCGCTTGCCGTTCAAGGTCCGAAGGCAGAGACCTTGCTCGCCGGGCTGTTCGGTGAACATGTGCGGGACATCGGTTTCTTCAAGTTCGGGTGGATCACTTTCCAAGGCACCCAGCAACTGATTGCCCGCTCCGGCTATTCTCGGCAGGGCGGGTTCGAGATTTACCTCAACGGCAGCGAACTCGGTGCTCACCTGTGGGATGCGATATGGCAGGCGGGCGAGCCACTGAACATCGCGCCGGGTTGCCCTAATCTGATTGAGCGGATCGAGGGCGGCTTGCTGTCTTATGGCAACGAAATGACGCGGGAGAACAATCCGCTGGAAGTCGGGCTCGGGGCGTTTTGTGCGCTGGACGGAAGCGTTGATTATGTTGGTCGCGAGGCATTGCAAGCCATCGCAAAGCGCGGGGTACAGCGGAAAATCAGGGGTGTCGCCTTCGGTGGTGGTGCCTGCCCAACATGCTCCAAGCCTTGGCCGGTCATGGTGGGAGAGAAGATCGTAGGACGCGTAACGTCAGCCATATGGTCGCCGCGAATGGAGCAAAACGTCGGGCAAGCTTTGATTGATCGAGACCACTGGACACCGGGTCAAAACGTCATCGTACACAGTCAAGATGGCGCCACCCGCCCAGGCGTCGTCTCAGCCCTACCCTTTGACTGATGCTTCTGCGGCAGCGTGCCGTAGGCCGTTCCAAATGCTGATTGGAACCTCAATATGATCTCTGCCTGCTTTACGCCGCTGTTCTCGCTCGCCCGGGACTTGAACAGCGTCAAAGCCCGGCGCCGGGGGGCAAGAGCGCAAGTCAGCAAGGATCTCTTCCGCCGCCTCCTGCAAGGCCAGCGCACCCCGATATCGCGTTGTGTCCACCATTAAGATGAAGGTGTTGCACTCAACCTTAGCCGGACCAAGCATGGCGTCACAGATCAACTCCCCCATCGTCGCCAAGCCGTACCCAAGAACGCCGCCTTTGGGCAGAATTGCCCCTCCATCGAAGAAATCTGCAGGATTTCGGGTGGGACGACCCTGAGCATCAATAATTGCCCCCTCGGGCAGCAGGGCATCAGACTGTCGCGCGGCATAGATCCAACCACCTGCAATCTGTCCCGTTGCACAATCCAGCACCACCGGCCCCTGTGCCCCACCTGGAATGCCAAGACACCACGGGTTTGTCGGTAACTTTCCGGTACTGCCCCCATAGGGAGCTACCATACGCCAGTTTTGACGAGCGCCACCGCCACACGCGATGAACAAACATCCCGCTCTCGCTGCACGTTCGCCAAAGTCACCAAGGCGCCCGGTATGCCCGATGTTTTCAACAGCAATGGCCGCAACACCATGCGCCTGAGCCGCTTCAACGCCTGCGTCAACAGCCCGCCCCATCGCCACAATACCAATTCCGCCCTGCCCATCGATGCGCAGTGTCGAGGTTCGAGGCGCATCCACTTGCGGGTCGGCATGGGGATTGAGATAGCCCCGGCGATATTCATCCGCGTATTGTTTGGCTCGGAAAATGCCGTGCGATTCTACGCCGCAAAGGTCGGCATCAATCAGGTGATCTATAACTTCTTGCGCGATTTCTGGCTTACACCCTGCTTGGTTCAGAACGGCCAAACCGATCGTTCGAACCTCTGAGACTGGAACGGAAACCCGGCCACCTGCCGGTTCGAGTTTACCGTCAGCGCTCACGCCGAACCGTCCTCCGCTTGAAGTCGCATCAGTTCGTCGATGCCATGGTGACAGCGGATCGCATGACCGTTGGTGGTTTCCTGCCACGGGGGAGTATCCGTATCGCAAATCTGGCCAATTTTACGAGGGCAACGCCGTTGGAACGGACACCCTTGAGCCGGAGGTGAAGATTCGACGACATCATCAGTGGCAAGGTTAGGAGCAACATCGGGGTCAGGCTCTAGAACAGCCCCCAGCAGCACTTCTGAGTAGGGGTGTGACGGTGTGGCATAGACCTGCTCTGAGGGTCCAATTTCACACAATCGGCCCTGGTACAGGACCGCCACCCGGTCCGACAAGGCTTTAACCACCGCAAGATCATGGCTCACGAAGACATAGGTTGTCCCCTGCCGTTCCTTGAGCGCATTCAGCAAGTCGAGGACGGCGGCTTGAACTGACACATCCAGCGCCGACGTTACCTCATCACACAGCACGACCTCAGGGTCAGCAGCAAAGGCACGCGCGATGGCCACGCGCTGCTTTTCACCCCCGGAAAGCTGACTTGGCAGGCGGTCGAGGTAGTGCACGCCCAATCGCACACGGTCCAGAATCTCAGCGCTGCGGGTGTTCAGCTCCGCTCCTGAAAGGCCAAAATATAGCTTCAATGGCTGCGCCAGGATCTCTGCAACTGTGTGCCGTGGATTAAGGCTGTCATCCGGATTTTGGAAAATGAGCTGCACGCGGCGCAGATGGTCGGGACTTCTGTTTTCGACCGCAGGCGCAAGCGCTTCGCCTTCCGCCATTTCGATGGACCCATCCGCTGGCGGCAATAAGCCAGCGATAGATTTCAGGATCGTAGACTTCCCAGAACCGCTCTCCCCCACCAAGCCCAAAGTCTCACCGCGGCCTACCGTAATATCGATGTCATCAACCGTTGCCACGTGGATGCTCTGGCGCCCGAGGAACCTGTCGAAAAGACCTGGAGAATGGTAGCTGATCGATAAATCTCCGAGTGTCAAAGCAGGTGGAGCGTCTGACTTCACTTCAACCGGCACTCCGCCAGCCCCAACCAGCGAAAGCGCCTGCGCTTCCTCCGAGTAGAAGCAGCGGACAAGCTCGCCGCTGTCCACTTGGCTCAGCTCGGGTCGCTCAACGTGGCAGCGCTCCTTTGCCAAAGCACAGCGATCGACGAAGGAACATCCTTGACCCGCGCCGCCCGGCGCCGGGGGGCGACCGTCAAGCGCGACGGGCAGATGCTGATCCGCCAGTCGTGGAATAGAGGCGAGCAAGCCACGAGCGTAGGGATGCACAGGAGACTTCAGAACCTGTCGCGTCGTACCATCAAGCACCACCTCCCCGGCGTACATGACAATCACGCGGTCACAAACCCGCGCAATCGCACCAAGATCGTGGCTGACATAAACCATTGCCATGCTGCGCTCCTGCGCGATATCGCGAAGCAGCTCTAAGATGTGGGCTTGGGTGGTGACGTCGAGGCCCGTTGTTGGCTCGTCTAGCAGCAGAGTATGGGGCTCCCCTGCCAATGCCATGGCGATGGCTGCGCGCTGCTGCTGCCCTCCGGAAAGCTCATGCGGGAAACGCGCCATGATGGTCTCCGGCTCGGGCAACCTAACTTGCCCCAGCAATTCGACAGCCTTGGCTTGATAGTCTGCGGGCGACAGGGCCGAATGGAGGCGCAAGGCCTCGATGATCTGTGCGCCGATCCGCAATGTCGGGGTCAGGGATTGGCCGGAGTTTTGCGGTATCAGGGCAAGCTCACCACCTCGTATTTTTTCAAGACCGGGCCGGGATTGTTCGAACATGTCCTCGCCGCGAAACGACACCGACCCGTTCAGCAAGCGTAACCCCCGCTTGAGATACCCCATCGCGGCCAGTGCCAATGTGGACTTTCCTGAACCACTTTCACCGACAATTCCAATGCTTTCACCCTGAGCGACCGCCAGATCGACGTTCCGAAGGACAGGCAAGATGGCACCAGATTTACCGCTGAACCCGACGGTGATGTCTTTTATATCAATCACGGTATTGGTCATACGGGTGCCTTCTGCGCTCGATCAATTCCCAGCGCCTTGGCTAGCGCATCAGCCGTCAGGTTGATCCCAATGATCAGCGAGGACAGCGCGATAACGGGTCCAAGAACGCCCCACGGCGCAAAGGACATGAACCCCCGCGCATCGGCAATCATCAACCCCCAATCGGGTGTTGGCGGCGAAACGCCAAACCCGAGAAAGGACAGCGAGGAAAAGGCCAGCAACATCCAAGACCAACGCATAGCGCCCTCAACCATCAAGGTATCCAGCACATTGGGCAGCAGTTCACGCCAAATTATGGTCATGCGACCATGGCCCCGGGCACGCGCGGCGGAAACAAAATCGCGCGCAATTACATCGTGGGTGGCAGCACGAGCGATACGGATGACCGGTATTCCATAGAAAAACGCCAGTGTGGGAATCAAGACTTCGACGCCGGTGCCAAAGGTCACGATCAGCACCAGCATTTTCAGGATCCAAGGCAGAGACAGAAACGCATCAACAAAGCGCATCAGCACCTCATCAATCCGCCCCCCGACAAGACCAAAGAGGATACCGAGAAAACCGCCCCAGGTTACGGCAATGGGCGTAGCGACGCCCGTCACCAAGAGCGCTTCGCGCCCTCCCAGCAAAACCCGTGTAAAGACATCACGCCCCAGATGGTCGGTGCCCAGCCAATGGGCAGCGTCCGGGCCGGTGAGCATCATGGACGAGTTGGTAGCCTTGTAGTCATAGGCGACAATCATCGGGCTGATCAGGGCAAGGATTAGATGCAGGCAAACCAGCGTCAGGCCGATAGCGCCCGATGGCCGAGCAACAACATCGCGCAGTACCTGCACGATTGGCGTGAAGCGGTTTTGGGTTCTCGAACCGGCAGTAATAGTCATTTCCGCCTCATGTACAGGGTTCGCAAGCGTGGATTGGCAAACATGGTCAGTAGGTCAGCAGATAGATTCACCCCGACGTAGACTGTCGCCACAATCAGCGCGATGGCTTGAACGACCGGCAAATCACGATCGGAAATGCTGTCGATGATCATGCGACCCAAGCCCGGGTAATTAAACACCACCTCAATCACAACGACACCCCCGAGCAACCAAGCAACAGTTAGCGCCACGACATTGATGGCCGGCAACAAGGCATTGGGCAGCGCATGGCGGAACACGATACGCCAGTAAGGCACACCCTTCAGCGTTGCCATTTGCACGTAATCCCCCGCCATTACTTCGATGACCGAAGACCTCACCATGCGCAGAATGTGCGCCGTCATGACCATTGTCAGAACGATAACCGGCAGCAGAATCTCGGGAAAAAATTCGATCGCGGGCGCGTGCGCAGGGGTCAGGACAATCCCCGGCAACCATCCGAGCCATACGGAAAAGACGAGAATCAACACGGTTGCGGACACGAATTCCGGAATGGTCATGGCGAAGATGGCCAGCGTAGAAAGAGTCAGATCGATAGGACGGTCACGCCACAAACCCGTAATCACGCCGAGGAAAATCGCCAATGGAACGCCCAAGGCAAGGGAACTGGCGGCAAGCAACAGAGAATTTTTTAGACGGTTCCCGACGAGCTCGGTGATGCTTTTCTGCCCATTGGCAGAAACACCTAAATCACCCTGAACAGCGCTGATTGCCCAATCCAGATAGCGCTCGATGGGACCACGGTTCAGCCCCTGCGCTTCTCGACAATTTTCCAGCAGCTTACCTTTGGCCTCTCGCTCAAGGAAAGCGGTACAGGCATCGCCAGGCAGCAACTCAACGCCGGAGAAAATAATGATGGAAACGATCGCGACGGTAATTGCACCAAGAGCCAGACGTCTAAGCAGCATGCGAAGCATGGGGGTGTTACCTTTTGGGAAGCGATCAAAATAGGGGTGAAATGGGGCGCTGAAGCAAGTCAGCACCCCATTTCAAAACGATCAATCGACGGTGATCAAGTGCCAACGCACAGCGTCGTTCTTGACTGCATCAAGGTTGTCAACGCGGGAGGATACGCCAATCAACTTCGTCACGGTGTAAGGAATAAGTGTCCCTCCGTTCTCCCAGAGGTATTCCTGAGCCGCTTGGTAGATCGCATTGCGGGCATCAAAATCAAGCTCCCGACGAGCCTCGCCAAGTAAGGAATCGAAGGACTCATCTTTGAAGTAACTCTCATTCCAGCGGGCGGTTGAGAGATAGATTTCATGCAAGGCCTGATCGGCTGGACGCTCGTTCCAACGTGTCGCAGCAATATCTTTCTTCATCCAAACTTCAGACCAGTAACCATCGGTTGGGGTCTGAACGACGTTGACGCGAATGCCAGCAGCCGCGGCCTGCTCCTGGTACGCCACAGCCAGTGTGGGCCACGTGGACTCGAGGGTAGAAACGTGGACATCGATGTCGATACCATCTGCGTAACCTGCTTCAGCCAGAAGTGCTTTGGCACCTTCGATATCCTGTGGGCAGGAGATGTTTGCGCGATACTGGTCGTTCGGCTCAACAGGTGCGTCACAAGCAACGACGCCCTGACCACCGAGGACCAGCTTAACCAGCTCTTCACGATCAGCCGCCATCCGAACAGCCTTGCGCACACGAACGTCGCTGAAAGGCTCAACATCGGTGCGGAATACAAGCCCACGCCAGTTGCCGGTTGGAATAACCTGCACGTCAAACTTATTGGAACTGGTCAGCATCACCTGCTGCTGTGCGGTGATGCCGCGCTCCATATCAATCTGACCACCAAGCAGGGCCTGCAAGCGCGCCTGACCGTCGGCGATACCGATGACTTCCATCCGCGCCACACCGGGTGCGCCTTCCCAGTAATCAGGGTTAGCAACCAAAACGGTCGTGCCTTCTGCGTCAAAGTTCTCAACCATGAACGGCCCCGTGCCGTTGCCAGAGGTCGCGATGTCATCACCAGAGTCTTCATTCAGCATCCGCAGACGATAGTCCATCAACTGCAGCGGCATGTCGGCGAAAGGCGTGTTGAGGGTAATCTGGACAGTCATGTCGTCCAGCGCTTCAACGCTGGTGATCATCTTCACCGCTGAGCGTGCGGGGCTATCACTGTCCGGATCCAGAACGCGGTTGAGCGAGTAGACAACGTCAGCCGCTTCAAACGTGCTGCCATCGTGGAATTTCACGCCATCGCGCAGTTGAAATGTCCAAACTGTTGCATCATCGTTGGCGCCCCAGCTGGTCGCCAGATCAGCCTGTGGCTTGCCGTCCAAACCCGGCCGCACAAGGCGGTTCATGATTTTCTCAGTAATCTGAAAAACACGGCCTGATGAGATAGGATCGAGACTGGATTGTGCTCCAAAGCCGAGTTCGTGCGCTTGCCGGAACGTGCCAGAAGGTTCTGCAGTTGCCATACCGGCGAGCATCACTGATGCCGCAGCTGCGGTTAGTAACTTTTTCATAGTTCTTCCTCCGTTAGAACAACGCGAAATATTGCATCGCTTGATTTTTCCACTCCAAAGCTGGATGTGAACCTAACCTGCATGGTCTGCTTTATGGTATTGGTCCGCAGTCAGTATTGATGGAATCCTCCAGCGGTAGTCTTGGCTTTTGCCCGATATTGCACAAATACAGTTTCTTGCGATGTCCATTAACAAAACGGATATTAAGGATTTGGGAAACAATGAAAATTATTGCTATTGGCGGTGGAGGATTTACGCACGAGACGTTTCCAGAGCTGGATGACTTCTGCCTCTCGCATGTAGAAAAGTCGTGGCCTCGTGTCGCCTATATCGGCACAGCCAGCGATGATGAGCCGGTCAAAATCGAACGCTTCAAGTCGTATTTTGCTGGCCGAACGTCGGCGTGTATCCACCTGCCGATGACGCTCTCCTCTAGTAACTTGAGCGCTGCGCTCGCCGATGTTGACTTGGTTTATGTTGGTGGCGGCGATACTGAACAAATGGTGGCTCAGTGGCGCACTCAAGGGTGGGACTTAGCGTTGGTCAAAGCTTATCAGTCTGGCGTGGTGCTGGCGGGGACAAGCGCTGGTGCTGTCTGCTGGTTTGATCAATTTCTGTTCAACTCGGGAGCGGGGCCCATGCGCCCCTTGGCCGGTTTAGGGCTGATCAGCATGGGGGCCTGCCCGCATTACTCCAGCGAAACGCCTCGCCGGACCGCCTTGCATCACGCTGTTACGACCAAGACCATGCCCGCGACCATCGCGATCGACGATGGCGTTGCCGTCGCCTTTGAAAGAGGTCAGCCGATCGAGGTGTGCATCGCCGAAGCCGGAGCAAATGCCCACTTCGTCAAGCTCAGTGCAGAGGCAGCAAGAGCCCAAGAAGCTCCTCTCGCACTATGAACTGTTCATGGCCCAAGATCACTTGGACTGCTCCCGAAAAAGTGGTCCACCTTTTGAGTTAGGATTGGCTCCTTAGAGAAGGAGCAGGACGATGGCTAAACGAGCCAAGCCAGAAGAGATCATTGCAAAACTGAGAGAAGTGGAGGTGCGACTGAGCCAAGGCGAAAGCGTTGGCATGGCGGCTAAGTCGATCGGCGTGACCGAACAGACTTACTACCGATGGCGCAAAGAGTA
>Ga0206125_10003884_pt1 | contig 13753 bp, 7 predicted proteins | sample Helgoland_Spring_4_FD_148598 | JGI IMG/M metagenome (GOLD analysis project Ga0206125, IMG submission 148598) | Pelagic subsurface seawater microbial communities from Kabeltonne, Helgoland, North Sea - Helgoland_Spring_Bloom_20160331_1 | ecosystem: Environmental > Aquatic > Marine > Epipelagic ... | reverse complement strand
GTACTAAAACGCCTAGTGATGGGAGGAATACTGCAAGGCTGTAGAGATTGCTTAGTATGCCAGATTCACCGGCGAAAGGGTCTATTCCGATAATGAAAATATCAATGAGTGTCAATGCAATGGAAATGAGAGCGCTGAATAACGCAAAATTCCAGTATTCAGCGCGGCGGGCACGGCCTTTAAAATCAACATACTGGCGGAGTACTTTTAGGTAGTAGTTCATGGAATGGGATTCTTTTAATTTAACGAGAGGAAGTTAATGGAAATCTTGCTTCGCACAGATTGTATTCTGACTTCGCAGGGTATTCGTAAATTGGGACCTATGAAGAAGTTATTATTTATAGTATTTCTTGCGCCATTGATGCTTTTGGCACAAGCGGATTTCAGGGGAATGAGTTGGGGCGATAGCTTTGAGCGTCTTCAAGAATTGAATCCAACAGTAAGTTTTATCGAAGAATTACACGATGAGTGGTTAGTGTATTCATATAAGGATAATGTTGCGGGTGTTGATGCCTACGTTCTGTTCTCATTTTCAGAAAGTAAATTGGTCAGTTCAGGATATATCTTCGATTATTCGGTTTTTTCAGATACGAAGGAAAAATTAAGAGCCTTTAATCGTATAAATGAGCGTCTGGAGGAGAAATACGACCTAAAGAATGATGACGATTGGCTCGTGTCTACCTGGAAAGGCGATGACGATGCTTTAGACCACGCAATCGACATGGGTGATGTTGTATTGATGCGGATTTCTAAAAATGAACGAACATCTCTTGCGCATAGCTTAGGAAAGATACAGGGGAGTCTTACACATCTTTTATTCTACTATTCATCCCTAGAAGTTGAGAAGGAACAGGAGTATGACGATTTTTAAATGTATTTGAAGCTGACTGTAGGCGCTTAATTGCCTTGTTTTCAATTGATGGTTGAAAACTTTGTTTTGGTTTTTTGACATGAGTAAAGAAGGTATTTGCTTAAATTCCTCAACCAAACCTTTACTAAACCAAAGCATGGAAGATATCCTCTACCTAGATATTGAGACCGATAAGAAAGGTACCCCTCGAGATTTTGGCGCAGTAATGGGCACAAAAGAGCTCCACGAGAAGCATGTAACTCGTTTAAGTGCTTGGATTGAAGAAGCGAATTATATCTGTGGCCACAATGTCATTGCCCATGATGTGCCAGTTCTTGAAAAGGTATTATCAAAAGATATAACTACAGAAAAGCAACTAATAGATACGTTGCTATGGTCCCCGTTGATATTTTCTGCAAACCCCTATCACCATCTTGTTAAAGGCTATAAATTAGTTAATGATAGTGATTTCAATAATCCGCTTTCAGATGCTAAGCTGACCAGAGCGCTGTTGCACGATGAACTCAACGGCTTTGCAGCGATGGACGAACTTTGGCAGCAGTGCTTGTGTATTTTGCTTGCGGATGACCACCGTTTTAATTCTTTTTTTGACTTTTTGCCGCCTTTTAAAACGAACTACGGGATCGGCTCTATTCTTGAATTAGTCAAGGGTAAAGTATGTTCAAGTGTTGCTATTGAAGAGTTGGTCCGTCTATCCCCGGTAGAGTTGGCATATGTATTAGCTATTATTCGGTTAAATAGTAGAGATTCAGTTTTGCCGAAATGGGTTAGCGAGTCTTTTCCTCAAACGAAAGAGGTCTTTGATGAATTGAGATTTACTTCTTGTTCGAATTCTAACTGTCAATATTGTGAGAGCCATCTTAACCCGAAATCAGCGCTTAAGCATTATTTCAACTATTCGGATTTTAGAAAATTTGATGCCACGCGAAGAATAAGTTTACAAGAGGAAACTGTTAAAGCTGGTGTGAGCGGTGAATCTTTTCTAGCTGTTTTTCCTACAGGAGGCGGAAAGTCACTGACTTTTCAACTTCCGGCTTTAATGAAAGGGGCTGCTACTGGTCAATTGACCGTAGTTATTTCCCCGCTTGTTTCTTTGATGAAAGATCAAGTCGAGAATCTTGCAGAAAGGTTTAGTATACATAACGCAGTCTCAATTAATGGGCTCTTATCTCCTCTTGAACGTGAAGAGGCTTTTGAACGAGTAGAGAATGGTTTTGCCCATTTATTATATTTATCTCCAGAGTCTCTGCGTTCACCTTCAATTTTACGATTATTACGTTGTAGAGAAATTGCCCGTTTCGTTATTGATGAGGCGCATTGTTTCTCTAGCTGGGGTCAAGATTTTAGGGTAGATTATTTATACATCGGAACGTTTATTAAACTATTGCAAGGTTTGGCTGAACGGCCTATGCCGGTTTCCTGTTTCACGGCCACTGCAAAGCCAAAGGTTATTGAGGATATAAAGAATTATTTCCAAAGTAAGCTGGGGCTCTACCTAGAAGAATATTTAACGAACTCCACTCGTGAGAACCTTAACTATCAGGTGATTGGAGTTAAGGGTGAAAAGGAAAAAATGAAGGAACTTTTGAACCTCCTGCGAACCTGTCAAAAGCCCGCCATTATCTATGCGTCAAGAACAAAAAAGGTAGAGGAGGTTGCGAGTGCGATAAGTGCAAGTGGTTTGGTAGAATGTACTTATTTCCATGGGAAGCTCGATAATGAGCAGAAGAAACAAAATATGAATGCCTTCATGAAAGGCGATATTGAAGTTATTGTTGCGACATCCGCCTTTGGTATGGGGGTCGATAAGGATAACGTTCATACTGTCATTCACTATAATATTTCAGATTCTTTAGAGAATTATACTCAAGAAGCAGGAAGAGCAGGAAGAGATGCCTCTATTAATGCAAATTGCTACGTACTCTTTAATACCAGCGATCTATCAAAACACTTCAGTTTATTACAACAATCTAAGCTGAATAGAAAAGAAATTGAAGGTATTTGGGGAGCCTTGAAGCGCCTCACAAAGTATAGAAGCAAGGTGAGTCAATCTGCTCTCGAAATAGCAAAAATGGCAGGGTGGGATTCTGAAATGAATGATATTGAAACTAGAGTAAAGACTGCGATCGCAGCCTTAGAGGACACAGGTTTTTTGCGTAGAACTCAAAACTCTCCATCGGTCTATGCCGATAGTTTATTAGTCTCAAGCTATAGTAAAGGCATTGAAAAAATTACCGATGGGAAAACGCTAAGCGAAGAGGATAAAATAGATTGTGGTTTGGTTTTGAAACGCATTGTTACAGATGATGATGTTCGTGTGGATTATATTGCTGACCGCACACAGTTGAGTGTATCTCGTGTGCAGAATGTGATTCAAATCCTTCGGGAATTACATATTCTTGGTGATGCCAAAGATTTAACGGCTTTTGTGAATATAAAGAGTTCTAAAAATAGTTCTCGAAAGGTGGCGCAATACTTCATTGAGTTAGAAAATGCTATTCACGGCCTCTTAGATGAGTACTCAAATTCACAGGTTAAAATCAGTCTAAGAGAATTGAATCAAGCATTACTTGATGGTGGTGCCGTGTCTTCGAATATGGAAGATATTTTACGAATTCTAGAGTATTGGGAAGTATCAAGATTCATTAAAAAAAGTCGATTGGATCGCGATAAAGGTATTTATAGCATCACTTTCGTTAATGGAAAAGAACTAGTTGAAGAATTAACCTGGCGCCATGAGCTTACTAGATGGGTCGTAGATCACCTCGTTAAAAAGGCTCAAAACGATTCGAAAAATGAAGTGAAAGATGAAGCATTAGCTCAATTTTCATTGATGGAGCTTAAGCAGAGCAACACCATCTTAGGCCTCGAGCAAGAGAGCAACTTGCAACGATATCAGCGGGTTTTATTATTCTTAAATAGAATCAAATCCATTAAGCTGGAAGGTGGATTCATGATCACTTACAATAGAATAAATATCGAAAATGTCAAGAGCCAAGAGAAGCGTCATTTCTTAGTATCTGATTACGATAAGCTTGGGACATTTTACCAGCAACGTACAGAGCAAATTCACATCGTGGGCGAATACGCTAAAAAGAGCGTAGAAAACTATGAGGCTGCTTTGATTTATGTCAATGATTATTTCACTTTAGATTATGAGGATTTCTTGGCGAAGTATTTCAACAAAAGAATCTCTGAGATTCGAAGGGCACTCACTCCAGAGCGTTTTAAAGAGATCATTCAAAATTTAGATGTTGATCAAACTAGTGTGCTGCGAGATAATTCCTCAAAGAGCATCTTAGTTCTAGCGGGTCCCGGAGCAGGTAAAACGAAGGTATTAGTGCATAAGATTGCACAGTTGCTTCTCATTGAGGATGTAAAACCAGAACAGTTCATGATGTTAACTTTCTCTAAGGCTGCGTCTATGGAATTCAAAAATAGGATTCGAAAACTTGTACCTGAATTCTCTGGTTTAATAAGGATATCCACTTTCCATGGCTTTTGTTTTGAGACTATTGGGCAGATGGGTGATTTACAGAAGTCCCAAAACATTATTCGTGAAAGTCTTGTAATGCTGAAGTCTGGCGATTATGACCTATCTCAGATCACGAACAAGAGCGTGTTGATGTTGGATGAATTCCAAGATATCAGCGGCGATGAATGGGAGCTGATTCAGTTTATCATTGAAACCGCTGGGAATATTCGGGTAATAGCGGTTGGCGATGATGATCAGAATATCTATGAATTTAGAGGGTCTTCGAACAGGTACTTGCAGTCTTTTAGAGAAAAATATGATTCGGTAGAGTATTCGCTAGTCAAAAATTATCGAAGTATACCTGATATTGTTACGTTCAATAATAAGTTCTTGCAGCGTATACCTCATAGGCTTAAAAAGCGTTCGCTGGAGGCTGTGATTCAGTCGAATGATTCCGGAGTTTTTTTGACTAAGTACGTTTCTAATTATTTATCAGTACCTGTGGTTAACGATGTGGAACAAGCAAGTGTAAAAGGTACCCGAGCCGTTTTAGTAAAGAGTAATGAAGAAGCACTTTTAGTGAGCACACTTCTTAAGTCAAAAGGGATAAAGACTAAGCTAATAGCAGGCTTTGAAGGTTTTAAAACGGCCCAGCTATACGAGATACGATTATTCACGTCGAGTCTTTTAAAACAAAAATCAGGTCTAATACTTGAGGGAGATTGGTACGATGCTGTAGATCAGTTTAAAGAGCGTATGAAACTTAATGTGCATTTCGAGTCATGTCTCAAGGTGATCACTAATTTTTCATATTCCTATCCTGGCGAAAAGTTATTTCAGCATTGGTTAGAATACATCAGAGAGATAAAAATGGAAGATGTTGTACATCCGGAAGAGGATAGCGTGATTGTCTCAACCATGCATAAGTCAAAAGGTAAAGAGTTCGACCACGTGTGGGTAATGTTGGATGAATATGCGATGAAAGATGCCGAGGATAAAAGGGTGGTTTATGTTGCTTGCAGTCGCGCTAAGCGTAGCCTATTCATTCATACAAATATGAATTTCTTTGACGGGTATCTGGAAAGGACTAGAGTGAGTTCGGACGCGACTATTTACGAACCGCCGCAAGTATATGATGTGGTACTTAGTCACAGAGATATTAATCTGTCAAGTATTAAAGGTTGGAAGTCGAAAAAAGCTCTTGAACAACTTAAGACTGGCACTTCGTTACACGTTGTCCGAATGGAGCGAGAGCAATCAGAATTGTTGGGGTTGGGCTTAAATTCATCTCAAAGCGTATTCACTTTTTCTAAGTCTTTTTTGGAGAAGAAGGTCGCTCGATTTGAGAAGCTGGGTTATCAACTTCAGATGGGTAAGGTGGAATATCGTGTGAATTGGTTCGATATAAAAGAAGGTAAGGAATACGAGTTGGTTTTACCTAAGGTTAGGTTTAAACGGACATCAAAAGAGGATGAAAATTAAGTCTTGGAAGAAGGACGATTAAAATAAAATGATGTTGAGAAATTCTGACATTCAAGCACCATTAAAAAAGTTCTTCGGGTACGATTCTTTTAGGCCTTTACAAGAAGAGATTATCCGTACAGTATTAGATGGGGAAGATACTCTGGTCATTATGCCTACTGGTGGAGGGAAGTCAATTTGCTTTCAGATTCCCGCTTTAGTTTTTTCTGGGGTTACTATAGTTATATCACCCCTGATCGCCTTGATGAAAGATCAAGTCGATGGTTTAAGAGCGAATGGAATTTCAGCAGCCTTTTACAATAGCTCTCAAAATACTAATGAGCAATCTAATATTCTAACCGAAATAAGAGAAGGGACTTTACGACTATTGTACGTTGCGCCAGAGAGTTTAAGTCTACTTTCGAGTATTCTTACTGAAGAATTTGTTTCATTAATTGCTGTCGATGAAGCACACTGTATTTCTAGCTGGGGACATGATTTTAGACCTTCTTATCAACGACTTAGTTATTTAAAAGTAAAACTTCCTAAGACCCCTATTATTGCGCTCACGGCAACAGCGGATAAGGCAACACGTGAAGATATTTTAGCGCAATTATCTATCCCAGAAGCGAATCGCTTTGTGTCTTCGTTTGATCGCCCAAATATTGATTTAGATGTTCGACCCGGCCTTGATAGAATCAAACATATCGCCCGTTTTTTAGAGGATAATACCTCTGAATCTGGAATTATATATTGTCTTAGTCGTAAGTCAACAGAGGAATTGTCTGAAAAATTGGTTAAAAAGGGGTTTGACTGTAGCGCCTATCATGCAGGCTTAGACCATGAGGGAAGAACGCGGGTACAAGAGGATTTTATTAACGATAGGATTAAGATAGTTTGCGCCACAGTTGCTTTTGGGATGGGTATTGATAAGTCAAACGTACGTTTTGTCATTCACTACAATCTTCCGAAAAATATTGAAGGATACTATCAAGAGATAGGGCGTGCAGGTCGAGATGGTCTTCATGCGCAAGCGTTGATGTTTTACAGCTTTGCCGATGTAATACAGCTTCGAAAGTTTAGCGAGGGCGCGAGCAATGAAGAAGTTCAAGTTGCTAAGATTGAAAGAATGCAACAGTTCGCTGAAGCAACTTCTTGTCGCAGAAAAATATTGTTGAGTTATTTCGGTGAAGAGTTAGCAGAGAATTGCGGTAGTTGCGATGTATGTCGTAATCCGCCAGAATTCATAGATGGGACCGTAATTGCGCAAAAAGCGCTGTCGGCTGTGTTTAGAGCAAATGAAGAAGAGAGTTTAAATGCAATAGTTGATGTACTTCGAGGCTCGCGTAACGCGTATATTTTATCAAAGGGCCTTGATCGTCTCAAGACCTATGGGATAGGAAAGGATTTGTCTTGGTTCGATTGGCAGCAATACATTATTCAGTTGGCTAATCAAGGTTTACTAGAGATAGCTTTTCATAAATACAGTGCATTAGAGTTGACTCCATTGGCACGTAAGGTGTTGTTTGAAAACATGAAAGTTCAGTTAACAGTACCACAACGACGTAATGAAGCAAAAAAGAAAAAAGAGAAAAAAGTGTCAACGAAGACGGATCGCACGGGCCTCTTTGAACACTTACGAAAATTCAGGGCTGAACTAGCAAAAGAGAAAGGGGTGCCCGCATATGTCATTTTTAGTGATGTAACATTGAAAGAAATGGAACAGTACACACCCCGTACGGAGACAGCCTTGCTCAATATATCGGGGGTAGGTACCCATAAATTAGCGGTCTATGGAGATCTCTTTTTGAATGAGATTAACGCCTTTTTAAATCAAAATAGGCCTAGTAAGGTGAACACTACTATGGTTTCTTTCGAGCTTTATAGCCAAGGTAAATCCGTAGAGGAGATTGCTGCGATTCGAGAATTACAAACTTCGACCATAGTATCTCATTTGTGTAAATGTTACTTAGAGGGCAAACCTGTAGATATGAATCCCCTTGTGAGTCCACAGGAAGTTGAGCGAGTAAAAAAGCAAAAGAAACTACTGGGAGATCCGAATGAATTAAAACCCTATTTCGAGGCGTTTAATGAGGAGCTTTCTTATGAACGTATCAGAGCTGCATTGACAGTTTTGAGTAGAAATCAGGGTTTATGAGTGGTGTGTGCACTTTTATCTAGCAAAATAAAAACACACTTTTTAAAAGTTTAAAACATGTTCTTTGGCGAAAAATATGCGCCATAGTAGTGTAACTATTTAGTTTGTGTTCAATATAAGTTGATTTTCATAAGTGAAAGATTTTGTTATTAATCCAATTATAAGTACTCATTCATATCGTAAAGCCCGACAAGAATTATTCATTAGATTGAGGATAAATAATATTTCAAGTAATACAAGTGAAGACAGTTGAAGTAGTAGCAGGAATTATTTTAAATGACAGCGATAGGATCTTTTGCGTACAACGCGGCGAAAGCAGTAAGCCCTACATTTCAAAAAAGTGGGAATTTCCTGGCGGTAAGCTTGAGGAAGGGGAAACGAGAGAAGAAGCATTGATTCGCGAGCTTAAAGAAGAATTGAAGATAGATGTTAATCCTTTTGAATTCGTTATTACGATTGATCATACTTATCCGGACTTCAGGATAATTATGCATGCATTCAAATGCAACATATTGAATGATAACGAACCTGTATTAACAGAACACTTACAATCAAAATGGTTGACTGTTTCTGAGCTAGATAACTTGGACTGGGCAGCCGCAGACATCCCAATCGTAAAGTCTTTAAAATAGAATAAGGCCCGCCATAATGAAGATTATTCCAGAATTAATTGTCAATCATAAAGGAAGACGAGAAAAAGTCTTGACAACGATTTTGGCAGAATTGACTAGTTGCTCAAGTTTTGAGATTTCCGTTGCGTTCATTACTCAAAGTGGTGTTGCGTCTATTATTGAAGTCCTAAAAAAGCTCGAAAAAAATGGAATTAAAGGGCGTATTTTATCTTCAACATATTTACATTTTACTCAACCTAACGCGCTAGAGTCATTACTCCAATTTTCGAATTTGGAAATAAAAATGGATGTAGCAAATGACTTTCATTCCAAAGGCTTTTTGTTCGCGAAATCGGATTCGAACTACTCTCTTTATATCGGATCGAGTAATCTAACAAGTACTGCTCTTACTACTAATGTTGAGTTGAACGTAGGTCTACAGTATTTATCGGAAGAAAATGCTTTTTTAAAGCAATACCGGTCTGATTTCAATGAATATTGGGAGGGTGCTGTGTTTGTAGATCAAGATTTCATAAACCGGTATAGCGAATTATATAATTCTTCTAAGGAGTATAGATTCAAGCAAAAATTAAAGATTACTGAGGTTTCCGATACTGAATCTCCATTCTATCAAAGGATGAGGCCGAATAAAATGCAGCGGACAGCTCTGAAGAATTTAGAACATCTTAGAACTTCGGGAGCCAATAAAGCCCTGCTGATTTCTGCGACTGGAACTGGCAAAACTTATTTAAGTGCGTTTGATGTAGAACGGGTTAATCCAAAGCGTATTCTCTTTGTTGTCCACAGGAGAACCATTGCTCAAAAATCATTGGATACTTTTAAGCAATTGATGCCTTATCGAACAATGTCATTGTATTCGGGGACTGAGAGAGGAAGGGGAGATTTTCTCTTTGCCACAATACAAACAGTTGCAAGAGATATATCGGAAGGAGTTTTTAATTCTAAAGACTTTGATTATATCATTATCGATGAAACTCATAGAGCAGAGGCTAATTCTTATAGATCTCTTTTGGAGTTTTTTAAACCCAATTTTTTATTGGGAATGACTGCCACTCCTGAGAGGACTGACGGAGGAGATATTTTCAAATTGTTCGATCACAATATAGCCTATGAAATAAGGTTGCATCAAGCTCTTGAAGAAGAAATGTTGGCGCCGTTTCATTACTATGGAGTTACAGATCTAACAGTTAATGGTGAAACAATTGATGATCATTCTGATTTCAGTAAGTTAGTCTCAGATGAGCGGGTTAAACACATAGTTGAAAAAGCCAACTTCTACCGTTGTGATTCCGGTAAAGTACGAGGATTGATATTTTGTTCTAGAAAAGCCGAGGCTAATGAGCTATCCGCTCGCCTTCTGGACTATGGGTTAAAAGCCGTCGCACTTACTGGTGAATCCACAGAAGTTGAAAGGAAAAAGAGTATCGATCAACTCGAAGAAGGCATAATTGACTATATTATTACGGTTGACATTTTTAATGAAGGTATCGACATTCCTTTGGTCAATCAGGTAATTATGCTGAGGCCAACTCAGTCTGCGATTATTTTCGTTCAACAATTGGGTAGAGGTCTTCGTAAAGCTGCAGGAAAAGAATATCTGACGGTTATCGACTTCATAGGGAACTACTCCAATTCATACTTAATTCCGATTGCGTTGTATGGCGATACTTCCTTTAATAAGGATAGTATACGAAAGCTATTAGTTGGCGGTAGCCAGGGGCTTCCCGGAAGTTGTACGATAGACTTTGATGAAATAGCTCAAAACCAAGTTTTTAATGCATTGGCATCGGCAAACCTTACTAGGAAAAAAGATCTTGAAGCTGATTATAAAGTAGTCCAGAAGATTCTAGGAAGAAGCCCTGTGATGGTAGATTTCCTTGAACATGGTGCTCGAGATCCGTTTCATTTTATTGATTATTCAGGATCGTTGTATCATTTTGCAAAGTTAATTGGTGATGAATTAGATCCTATTAGTTCATTACACCAAGAAGTGCTTAATTATTGCTCCAAATTTGTCAATGATGGTAAGCGAATACTAGACTCAATAATTTTAAAACTTTTATGTGAAAATCACACATTATCGATATCCGTTATTAAAGATCGAGCCTTTGTTCACTTGTCTCAAGTAGTAGACGATTCTGATATAATAACTGCCCTGCATTGTATCAACCTAAACTTTGATATTATTCGTTACAAAAAGCAAGATGCTCGCATTTCCGATAAACTCGGATTTGCATTGCTTGAATTCGATGGTGAAAATATTATTCGTACCGAAGAGTTTCATCTATTGCTAGGTGATCAAGTATTTAGTCGCTATTTGGTGGATTCTTCAGAATACAGTATCCTTAAGTTCAAAGAGCGTATTCAAGGAATTCAATATTACGGACAAGACTTCATTCTCTATGAAAAATATACCAGAAGAGATGTGTTGAGGATATTGGGTTGGGATAAGAATCGGAATGCTACAACCATCGGTGGATATCGGATGAGTCCAGATAAGACCAATTGTCCAATTTTTGTAACCTATCATAAAGCGGATGATGTCGAAGGCAGCATTGCTTATGAAGATGAATTCATTAGTACATCAGTGTTTAAATGGATGTCTCGATCTAATAGACGTATAAATAGTGCTGAATTAGAGCCAATTATAAAGGCTCGAAGTAATGGGTTGAGATTGCCATTGTTCTTGAAAAAGGATGACAACGAAGGGATTGATTTTTACTATTTGGGCGATGTTCTTCCTGTAGAGAATTCGATTGAACAACAATACATGCCCGATGATAATGGAAAGAAATTACCCGTAGTCAAGTTTGAGTTTGAACTTTCTAATCCTATTGAATCAGCTCTTTATAAGTATTTCCAGGACTAAAGCCATGAGATTAAGCGACTACCTTAAAGGACAGATGAGAATGTCACATATTTATCAGCCTGTCATGATTTGGACCTTATTAGATAAGGGCGGTAAAGCTTCAATCCATGAAATTGCGCGAGAAATTGCTGGTTATGATGAAGCAATGCTCGAATACTATGAAGAGCGTGTGAAAAATATGGTAGGGAAGGTCTTAACAAAAAATAAAATTACATCAAGACCCCTATCTGATAGACAAAGCTTTGAATTGTCGGCATTATATAATAACGATGAAATTGAGGAATTAAAGGAACTCTGTGAGAAAAAAATATCCGAATTTATTGAAAGAAGAAACATCGATATCTGGGACCATCGTCGTAACACAAGGAGACCTGTTCCAGGTAGTGTTCGTTATAAGGTCTTAGTAAATGCTCACCATAAATGTGAACTCTGTGGTATTGATGCTTCCGTTAGGGCTTTAGAGGTTGATCATATTGTCCCAAAAAGTCTAGGCGGCCCTGATAGTTTAGATAATTATCAAGCGCTTTGTTATAAGTGCAATACGAATAAGGGAAATCGTTCGGATATAGATTTGAGAGGACTTGCTGAAGACTATGTTGAATACGGTCAATGTATATTTTGTGATCAAAGTGAAGTTCTAGGGGAAAATGAATTAGCTAAAGCATTTTATGATAAGTTCCCAGTTACAGAAGGACACGTTCTCATTGTTCCTAAAAGACATGTGAAAAGTTATTTTGAATTATTTCAGCCAGAACTTAATGCCATCAACAGGTTAATGAAACAGGTTAGAGAACAGTTAATGGTGGGTGATAGCAATATAACAGGTTTCAATATTGGTACCAATGATGGATTAGACGCAGGACAGACAGTAATGCATTGTCATATGCATTTAATTCCAAGACGAGAAAATGATACGTCTGATCCGCGTGGCGGCGTTCGCGGTGTGATTCCAGAAAAGCAGAAATACTAAGTTACTTGGGGATTTTTCGCCTAGCGGCGAAAGAACCCTTCACTGGTGCCCTTGTACCCAACTAAAAAGAGAAAGAAAGCCATCCGCTGCTCCGCAGCGTTTGGCTTTTTTCATTTCGGTACTCGCTAAAGCAAGCTTTGCTCGCCCGAAACGAAAAAAGCCACCCACTTTCGTGGATGGCTTTCTTTCTCTTTTTAGTTGTGGGCGATGAGGGATTCGAACCCCCGACCCCCTGCTTGTAAGGCAGGTGCTCTGAACCAACTGAGCTAATCGCCCTGAGCGGGTGCAAATATAGACTCTTATTCTATTTCTGCAACTGGATTTTGGTGAAAAGTTGGGATTGGGGTGATTTTTTTCCAGGGTGGGGTGGTGCCAGCATTTCGCTGTCTTTTAACCCGCTGGCGTTGAGAAATTTACTCTCCCTTTTCCTCTTTTTCTTCCTTAAAGTCGATGCTTAGGCTATTGACACAGTAGCGCAGGCCCGTGGCCGTAGGACCGTCGTTGAAGACATGGCCCAGGTGACCGCCGCAGCTCGCGCACACGATTTCGGTGCGGATCATGCCGTGGGTTTTGTCCAGTTTCTCCAGTATGGCGCCTTTAGCGATGCCCTGATCGAATGAGGGCCAACCACAGTGCGAATCAAATTTTGAATCGGAAGTGAATAGTGGTGTGTCGCAGCCGCGGCACGTGTAGGTTCCTTCGTCAAAGTGCATATTGTATTCTCCGGTGTATGGACGTTCGGTTCCTTTCTGGCGGATAACATAGTATTCTTCAGAAGAAAGTTGTGCTTTCCATTCTTGCTCGGTTTTTTGAACCGGGAAGGAGGTGTTGTCGGCGTTGCCCATAGTAGAATTGGTTTCCTGGCCCTGACAAGCAGTGAGGAACAGGGTGGTGGTGAGTATGTAGAGAACCTTTTTCATGTAGGAGATTAACGCAAAAGAGGTGCGGTATGTTCAGGGTTAAGCAGTGAAGAGGAACTGGTAGATCTGCTGGAGGACTTCAGGATCGCGGAGGATGCGGCGGTGTCCTAGGCCTTTGGTTTCAATGAAGGTGCCTTGGGTGAGCTGCTCGCCAACGGAGCGTCCCATGGCGATGGGAGTGTCATTGTCGTTAAGATCATGGAAGACGAGCGCAGGGATGGTGTTGCGGGCAGCGAGGCCAGGGGCACTGTAGCTGTCAAAGTCCTCGCCATGGATTTTTTTGAGGTTGGAGATGATGCGGCTGTGGACTTTTTTATTGAAGCCTACGGCATCGCAAAAGAGTCCGACCATGCCGGAGATCAGTCCTGGTGGGGCGATCAGGATTTGGTGATCGGCA
>Ga0206125_10003883_pt1 | contig 13759 bp, 10 predicted proteins | sample Helgoland_Spring_4_FD_148598 | JGI IMG/M metagenome (GOLD analysis project Ga0206125, IMG submission 148598) | Pelagic subsurface seawater microbial communities from Kabeltonne, Helgoland, North Sea - Helgoland_Spring_Bloom_20160331_1 | ecosystem: Environmental > Aquatic > Marine > Epipelagic ... | reverse complement strand
GTTAACATTACTTGAATAGTGAAATAATCAAAAACTGTTAAACAGAGTGTTAAACAGAATTAAAAAACCCCTGCAATCTTTTGGATTACAAGGGTTTGTGTTTTATAGTTGCGGTCTGGACGGGACTAAATATATTGCATCAACTTTCATCTACTTTCATTCTATTTACTTACTTACTAGATAAGTGTTAATGCTTTTAATGAATATACTTCCAATTAGATACATTTAAATACTATAAATTCCTCCACTTATTCCTCCCCACCTCAAACTAGATGTGTATATTTGTATTTTATTCCTAATTTATGGCAAGATACAACTTCTATTTAAAAGACAAGAAAGCAAAGAAAGAAACTTCTATCATACTCTATATAAGCTACAATTCTAAATTTTGTAAGATTAGTACAGGCCTTAAGATATTACCTAAGAAATGGAACTATAAAAAACAAAAGTTAAAAGCTCAATCATCTAAATCTACAGAAACTAATAACATCTTAAATAATATCTTAAAACAAGCTGAAATAACATATTTATCCTTAGTTAATGAAGAAATATATATAACAAATGAAATCCTTAAACAGAGTTTTAAATTAAATACTACTCCAATAAAGAAACTTAATTTCTTTACATTTTTTGAGCAACATATCGAAACACAAAAACAATTAGCAAAATCAACTCTTTCTGATTACCGACAGACATTAAACACTTTAATTGAATTTCAAAGAGTTACAAAATATATGGTTGATTTCAATTCAATTAATCTATCGTTTTATGATAAGTTTAAGACATTTATAATACAAAATCAAGGTTATTCTATTAATACCTTTGGTAAACGTATTAAGGTCATAAAAACGTTTATGAAAGACGCTTTAGATAGGAAGTTGCACAAAAATATTGACTTTAAACATAAAGATTTTAAAACAACTGAAAAGATCAAGAAAAAGATGTATTTAAACTTAACAGATATAAAAAAACTTATAGTTACAGAATTTAATGATAAGAAGTTAGAAGAAGTTAGAGACGTATTCTTATTAATCTGTTTGCTAGGGATAAGAATTAGTGACTTTCATCAACTAAATAAAAGTAATATTACTAAATCAATTGAAGGATATACATTTAATTTTCAGTGTCAGAAAACTAATAACTTTCAGAATATACCAATTCATTTAAAAGGAATTGAGATTATTAAGAAATATAAATACGTTCTACCAAAAATAAATGAAAATACAATTAATAAGAATATAAAGAAAGTTGCAGAACTATCAGGTGTTGATGATGAATTTACAAATACAGATGGAACATTTAAGAAGTATGAAATAATTACAACCAAGATAGGTAGAATTTCATTTGCTACAAATGCATATCTAAATACTGAAATGCCTAAACGTTCAATTATGGTAATTACAGGACACAAGAAAGAAAATTCATTTGATAGATATGTACAAGCGCAAAGACCACCAAAACATAAAGAGATTTATAAAATTTATGGCGATTTAAGTTAATCTTCCTCAGCTTCAGTATCTACAAAGTTAATGTTAATGCTAATAGGCTCTCTTTCCTCAATCTCTTCATAAGCCTTTACCTTTCCAATTGAATAGGGAAGAAGTTTTGAGATGGCGTTAATATACTCTGTAGGACTGTCTATCTTATCTAGCATCTCCATTATCTTGTTTCCGTCAATTGCTTGGCTTATATGCTCTCTAATGAGCTTAGTAGTAGTGCTTACTGCACCTTTAGGTCTACCTATAGGGTTTCCGCTTGTTCCTTTTTTAAATGGCATAATATATTCTTTGGTATATAATAGAAATATACTTATTTATTTAGCATTACAATCCTCACTAAAATACATTTGAGCATCTATATCAAACCAATTATTATAAGAATACTGAAAGTCATCAACATTTATACAATAAAGATTTGGATTATTTCTCCAATCAAAAAATAAAAAATTATTATTATTCCCATTTCTTAAATCTAAAGAAGTGAGTTGATTATCATAACAATACAAATCAGTTAAAGCAGTAGCTCCACTTACATCAAGGCTAGTAAGTTGATTTTCAAAACAAGCCAAATTAGTTAAAGCAGTAGCTCCACTTACATCAAGGCTAGTAAGTTGATTGCTGTTACAATTCAAAACAGTTAAAGCAGTAGCTCCACTTACATCAAGGCTAGTAAGTTGATTTTCAAAACAATACAAATTAGTTAAAGCAGTAGCTCCACTTACATCAAGGCTAGTAAGTTGATTGCTGTTACAATTCAAAACAGTTAAAGCAGTAGCTCCACTTACATCAAGGCTAGTAAGTTGATTGCTGTTACACCTCAAAGTACTCAAAGCCAAATTATTACTTACATCAAGGCTAGTAAGTTGATTATTATAACACTTCAATTGAGTTAAAGCAGTAGCTCCACTTACATCAAGGCTTGTGTTTTGATTATATTCACAATCCAAAACAGTTAAAGCAGTAGCTCCACTTACATCAAGACTTGTGAGTTGAAAATTATAGCTACAATACAAATGAGTTAAAGCAGTAGCTCCACTTACATCAAGGCTAGTAAGTTGATTATATTGACAAACCAAATTAGTTAAAGCAGTAGCTCCACTTACATCAAGGCTAGTAAGTTGATTGCTGTTACAATTCAAAACAGTTAAAGCAGTAGCTCCACTTACATCAAGGCTAGTAAGTTGATTGCTGTTACAATACAATTGAGTTAATGCAGTATTATTACTTACATCAAGGCTTGTGAGTTGATTATCATAACAATACAATTGAGTTAAAGCCAAATTATTACTTACATCAAGGCTAGTAAGTTGATTATTGTCACATTCCAAATTAGTTAAAGCAGTATTTCTATTAAGACAAATACTTGCAAGTTGATTGCTGTTACACCTCAAAGTAGTTAAAGCAGTGAAATTTTCTATTCCTGTTAAATCAGATATACCTTCAAACGCAATATCTAAATTAGTCACTGTATCAATCATAGAAGTATAAACAGAGCCATTTAAATAATTATCATAACCTAAATCAATAAGAGCTTGTTCGAAATTAGCGTCTACAATAAAAGTTATTCCACTATCAGGGTAATTAATATAAGTACAAGGGTCATTGTTATTTTCTGTATTATTATTACCTGTGTTAGTAGGCTCTTCCTCTTCTTTCTCACAAGCTGAGAAGATAATTGATACTGCTAAAAGTGTGTAAAGTAATTTTTTCATCTTAGTTTATTGTTAATCTATTGTTTTAAAAATCTCTAATAGCTCGTACTCTATAATTATAAAATTTTCCATCGCTATTCTGATTTCCATCGTTAAAGTCTTGCTTATAGGCACTTTCATTATTACGCTCACTAGAAGACCAATAGTAGTTAGTTGTAAAAGCAGTACCTCCATTAGATAGAGCTATAGAATCAATATAGGATTTATTAATATACATTTCGTTCAATTCAGCCTTACTAGGTAAAAACCAATCAGAGTATCCTTGTGCAGTACTATTTACACAAATGTATGCTGCAATACCAAATTGAGAGCTATTGTCTAGTATTTTATTAGTGTTTGATTGACCTGTTCCAATACTTAATCCAACTGCGTCAGTAGGATATGGGAAATCAGACCATTTAGCTTCACCCAAATCTTGTATATCACACACCAAACCATATTTACTTGTTTCATCCAACCAAAAAATAATTCCACCTTGGTAAAAATCTCCAATAACTAATGCTGAGTTATAATTATTGTTAGTTGAAGGTAAAGGAGTGTCTTCCTCACAAGCTGAGAAGATAATTGATACTGCTAATAATGTGTAAAGTAGTTTTTTCATCTTAGTTTATTGTTAATCTATTGTTTTAAAAGTTTCTTCTTTTGTTCGTTAAACTCCTCTTCTGTAAGTAACCCTTTTTCTTTTAACTCTCCAAGTTTAGTTAACTCATCTACTATAGAATTATACTTAACTTTTGTTTCCTCTTTCTTCATTACCTTAATCTGTGTTTCTTCTTTTCTAATTTCCGTATCTGTTTGTACAGCTTCTAAATCATTAATTGGGTTTTTCTTTTTTACATTTAAAAAATCTTTTAGATATGGTGGTATCTCTTTTTCATTTTTAGTTTTTTCATCCTTAAGTGCTTTAATTTCTTTTTCAGGCTTTTCAACTTCTATCTTTACTTTCAATTTTTCCTTGGCTTCTTTTATTGTCACTGTATTTTGAGCTAGTGTCTGCTTAGTATTAATTTCATCTTTTAGTGAAGACGATTGATTTTCATCAGTTTTAGATTTTGAGTGACTTGATTCAATATTTAGCCTGCTCCTAAACTCACTCATTCTATATTTATTATACAATGAATCTGACATTGCATTCGCTTTTTTTGCAAGAGGAGCAATTCCAAACCATCCTAGAATTGGTATACAGCCACATATTACTATTGGAATTGTAAATACAATACCTGCTGTCAGATTGCAGAGCGGATGAACTAATGAATCTAAAATATGGCTCACTTTCATTGTTAATCTATTGTTTTAATTGTTTACCAACCCATATCAACCCAATCACCTTCAACTTTACTCTGTACTTTAATAGTTGAATCTAATAAGATACTATCTAAATCAGCAGTAAAAATATAATAATCAGTGACTCTTATTTCCATATCAACCATTGGGTTATGAAAACTAATATTAGCTTGAAAAGTTGAATCTCCTAATTTTTTTATATTTTGAACATTAAATGCATCAGCCTTTAACATCCCACCACCTTTTTGAACCCTCTTTTGTAAAATTCTTTTCTCTACCAATTTCATCTTATCATCATCTGATAAAGATTTACTCTCATTTGTATTGCTTCCACAACCAATAAATATTAGCGTAACCATCAGTGTATAAAGTAATTTTTTCATAATTATATGTTTTTAAGTTAGGTTCAAACTTAATAATTATTTCTTTACAATTCCCCAATTTGTCTTAGTATCACAAATAAACTTAGCTACATACATACTTGCACCCTTTTCATAAGGTCTACTTGGCTCTTAAGCTTTCCCCTTCAAATTTCACAACTTTACATCTCCTAAGTCTATCAAGTGTTCTTTCATCATACTTAGATTGTAGTTGTATAGGAGTTAAATTTGTAGATGTAAGTATTGTTTTTGAACTATCTTCAGCATAAGATATAGCATCAGAAACAGCATCAACTCTAGTGCCAAAATCATTTTTAATATTCTCAGTTCCTAAATCATCTATCACAATGAATGGTTTTTCGTTTCTTTCTATTTGAACTAATTCCTTTGCAGGAATACAGTTAAGTACTTTGTTTGTTTTTGTGTGAAATATGGCAGGAATAACATACTTAAGTATAGTAGATTTGCCTAAGCCACATTCACCCATTAAAATTAACCCTTGTTGTTTTGTATCTACCATCCAATCAATAATTTCATCATAAGCAGGAAGATGTTTGTACTCAAAAATAGTCTTATCGTAATGTTTAAATGCTTTGACAAAATCTTCTTTTAATTCTTCTCTTGCTCCAAGTCTATATCTATTGTAAACTTTTTGCTGCAGAAATTCTGCATTTTTAAATGTATATTCAATTGTTCTCATATTCTTTTTAAAATGTTCCATCTCCATAGTCTGCACCTTTCTGATGTCTATGTGATGTTGTGTTATTATTTTTATGTTCTCTTTTCTCCCAAGTTCTTACAGAAGCCTTCCAATTCTTCATTTTGTTTTTACCTACTAACCAATCTTTACTTTCATAGAAATCAAAAAAAGTTTCTGCATCTATGTTATTATTCCTTTCTAGGCAATATAATTTAACATCATCAATAGTTGGTTTTAATTGAGAGCGCCCTGTCTTTATCTTTATAATATTATTTTTATTAGTATAATCTTTAATAGTACTTATAGGTTCATCCTCGTCAATAGGGTATGAATTTAAATGAATAGGGTTTTCATTCTCGTGAATAGGTTCGTGCGTTTCAGTGAATAGGCTATTAGATTTTTTAGTTAAAGAAAAATACTTTAGTATATGACCGTTTTTCCTTCTTTTAATTGATTTTATAAAACCTGATGCTTCCATTTTTTTTACTCTCCTGCTTAATGCTCCTTTAGAATTAATCCTCATCATTGGAATATCATTAAGTATCTTATTGTAATCTACCCAAGTGTAGCCATTTATCCTCTGTTCTTCTATTTTTTCATTATTACTATTACATATAAAGTAAAGATAATCTAGTATTGCTCCATCTACTAAATCAAAATCTGTTTTGCATAATTCTTTTTGGTTTATATATATAGTGTACTTCATAGTGATTAATTTGTTAAAGAACTGCTATTTTCAAAATAGCTAATAAGCTCCTTTAAATTATATCTCACTTGTTTTCCAACATATATAAATACTTTGCTAACTTCAAATCTACCCTCTCTTCTGTAGTTGCCAAGTGTTCTTTCACTAATTTGGAAATATTGAGATGCTTGTTTTTCAGTTAAATATTTATTGTCTTCCATAATCAAAGTAGATGTGTAATTAGGAAACAAATGTAAGTATTATGTAATGCTTAGAAATACATTTAAGTGATTAGTTTCTAACGAATTAGCTAACAGAATTATTAACAGAATTATTAACAAGAATAGAAGAAAGAGGGGGGGTAAAAAAACTATTTCCTCCACCTATTCCTCCCTAGAAATTAAAAAACCCCTGTAATCTATTGAATTACAAGGGTTTGTGTTTTATAGTTGCGGTCTGGACGGGATTCCAAATGCACTTTACTTATATTTACACTATTACACTGTTTTATACTATTTTAACCTAGTAGTTTCTAGTTTTTATAAATTAAAAGGTATTTTATAATATGTAATTAATTATTTATTTCGACAACGTTTCGACAACGACTAGATTTTAATTATGTTTACAAAATAAATTTTTAATTATGAGTAAAGTAAAATACAACCTAAGAAGCCCAAAATCAAAGAACGATACTGCAATAATGATGATTTTTCATTATGATGGTGATAAACTAAGAATGTCAACAGAAAGAAGTATAAATCCAAAGTATTGGAACGCAAAGAAACAAAGAGCAAAAGAACTGATAGAATTCAAGGAACATTATAAGTTAAATCAGTTTTTAGAAGAACAATCAAACAAAATAGTTACAATTTATAACGAGATGATTTTAGAGTTTGGTATTGTAGAAAAAGATATTTTGAAGGAAAGGTTTCTTAGTGACAAGATGAAAAAGAAGACCAAACAGAAAGGTTTTTGGGATTATTTTGAAGAATTTATTGAGTTCAAAAGAACACAGGTAGTTAATATAAAAGATTATAACAATTCACTTAGAAAGCATCTTATTGCAACTGAAAAGTTATATAAGCGTAAAGCCACTTTTGAAGGGGTTAAAAAACCTTCAAATGGATTTGTTTTCAAAATGAATCAGTATCTAACTAATGAAGCAATTAATTCTAAAGGAACAAAAGGCTTGACTGTAAATAGTATTGGGAAGCAGTCTAAAAATCTAAAAGTTTTTCTTAATTGGTGTTTTGATAATGAATATATTGAAAGATTTTCTTTAAAACATATTGTAAACACAACTGAAGATGTTGATGCTGTTTACTTGAAAAAGGAGGAGTTAGAAAGTTTATTGAACTTAGAATTGGATGATGATAATGAAATAAGGGTTAAAGACGGATTTATTCTTGCTTGTAATACTGCATTGAGGTTTGGAGACCTTTCTTTTCTTAGAAGTTCGCATATCAACTATAAAGACGGAGAGGGGACTATTTCAATTCAACAAGCCAAAACTAAAGGTAAGAAAATTGAAATTCCAATCAACAAAGTTTCAAAAAAGATTCTAAATCGTTATGATAATAATTCCCCAATCAAAGATATTCCAAGTCAACAATTTAATACTACTATTCGTGAAATATGTAAAAGAGCAAAAATAGATGATAATGTTGTGCATTATAGAACAGAAAAAGGGTTAAGGGTTGAGTATGATTATAAAAAGTATGAATTAGTTTCCTCTCATACTGGGAGAAGAACTTTCTGTACATTAAAGATGAAAGAAAATGTCCCTATAGATTTAATCATGAGTGTTTCAGGACATAAAAGTTATAAGAGTTTCTTTAAGTACTTGAAAATGAGACCTAAAGAGTATGCTGAAGAAATGAGAAAGTATATGGATTAAATTCTTATCATTGTCTTTGTGGCTTAAGTGAAATAAGTGTTGATTGTAATCCTGCTACCCCGACTTTTTTCTCTTCAAAATATCTCATTTTTTTTATATAAGTTTGCTCCTATGAATAAACTACTACTTATATTACTTTGCTTACCTATGATTGGGTTTGGGCAACAAACTTATGTTCCAGATGATAATTTTGAAGCTTATTTAGAAGCTAATGGAATGGGTAATGGTATTGCTAATGATGATTCTGTACTAACTACAAATATTAATACTGTTACTTTTTTATTCATCCCATCAGAAAGCATCTCAGATTTAACAGGAATAGAAGATTTCACCGCATTAACTACTTTGAATTGTGGTAGTAATCAACTCACAAGCCTTGATGTAAGTCAAAATTTAGCTTTAGAGGATTTATATATTGGTGATGCAATGCTTGGTTTTGGAAATCAACTAACAAGCCTTGATGTAAGTAATAATTTGGCTTTAACTACTTTGATTTGTGATAACAATCAACTAACAAGTCTTGATTTAAGTAATAATTTGGCTTTATGGCGTTTGCATTGTGATAACAATCAACTAACAAGTCTTGATTTAAGTAATAATTTGGCTTTATGGGAACTTAATTGTGGTAGTAATCAGCTTTCAAATCTTGATGTAAGTAATAATTTGGCTTTAAATTCTTTGATTTGTAGAAATAATCAACTCACAAGCCTTGATGTAAGTGGTGCTACTGCTTTAACTTCTTTGAATTGCAGGTCTAATCAACTCACCAGCTTTGATGTAAGTCTGAATACTGCTTTAAATACTTTAGATTTGTCTAATGATTTTACTTTCAGCGGTAATCAATTTACAAGCATTGACTTAACTAATAATACTGCTTTAACTTATTTAGGTCTTTCTTCTACTCAACTCACCAGCCTTGATGTAACTCAAAATACTGCTTTAACTTCTTTACATTGTGGATGGAATCAACTCACAAACCTTGATGTAAGTCTGAATACTGCTTTAACTTCTTTGAATTGCAGGTCTAATCAACTCACCAGTCTTGATGTAAGTCAAAATACTGCTTTAACTTATTTGAATTGTTGGGTTAATCAACTCACCAGCCTTAATGTAAGTCAGAATACTGCTTTAACTACTTTATGGTGTTCTTCTAATCAACTCACCAGTCTTGATGTAAGTCAAAATACTGCTTTAACTACTTTATGGTGTAGATGGAATCCAATTACAAGCCTTGATTTAAGTCAAAATACTGCTTTAGAAGATTTGGTTTGTTACTCTCTTCTACTCACCAGTCTTGATGTAAGTCAAAATACTGCTTTAATTTTTTTAATGTGTTGGGGCAATCAACTCACCAGCCTTAATGTAAGAAATGGGAATAACATTAATTTTAGTACTTTTAACACTACCAATAACCCTAATCTTTCTTGTATCAATGTAGATGATGTTGTTTGGGCAGATACTGCTTGGACAGTTGCAAATGGAAATATTGATAGCACAATGTTTTTTAGTACTAATTGTAGTGGCGGTAGTACTAACGGCACTGTACCTACTATTGATACAGCATTTATTTCACAACCAATTTTATGTAATGGTGGCTTTACTACAGATGAAATGCAAATTGATGTGAATCAGACAGCTCCTGCAACTGTATATTCATGTGTTGTAGGACAATTATTTAGTAATGGTTATTTTCTTTCTTACCTTTCTACAAATCAGACTACTACTACAAGTTTAAATTTGCAAGGGTTTAATCCGAATGTTGATTATTGTGTTCGAATAGTGGATTCTGCTGCATACTATTCTGGAAATGATATTGGATTTGGAGGTAGTGCTAGTGGGACAAGTACAGTAGGAGTGTATGATGAGTTTTGTTCAATTAATTTTACTGAATCAGCTATTTTGCAGGCAAGTTCACAGATATTTGGTGTTTCTTGTAAGGGTGATGCTAGTGGTATGTTGGTAGGAGATGCATCAGGTGGTTCGGCTCCTTATACTTATTGTTGGTTTGATACGAATGGAGATACTTTACAGAGCACAGGACCCATTTCTGATAAAGATACTTTGTTTAATTTGTTAGCTGGCGATTATGTTTTAAAGATTTTTGATGCTCAAGGGTGTGAGGTGGAGTATGTGTTGAATGTACCTGAGCCTTCAGTTGCTTTAGCAATTGATAGTATGATATTGATAGATGACATTGCTTGTTATGGTGATAGTGTTGGTAGAGCTATGTTGTCAGTTAGTGGTGGTCAACCTAACTATTATTATGAGTGGGATAATGGTGAGACTACTTTGGTAGCAGAGCAGCTGACTTCAGGTTGGCATAGTGTTTTATTGACAGATGATTGGGGATGTGATCTTTTGGACAGTATTTTTGTGCCGGAAAATTCTTTAATTGAGTCTGATTTACAGGCTACAACAACAGTTAGTTGTTCTGGAGCAAGTGATGGAGTTGCTACTATTTCTAGTTACGGAGGAGCTTCCAATGTATATACATATTTTTGGAGTACAGGTCAGACAACGATTGGAGTTAACACTGATACTGCTGTAGGTTTAGCTACTGGCATTTATTATGTTACTACTAGGGATAATTTAGGGTGTGAGGTTGTAGATAGTATTTATATTACAATATCTCCAGTAGCTTTATCTACAGCAGCAACACTTTATTCTGATGTTGGTTGTTTTGGAGATTCTAGTGGAGTTGCATATGCTGAGAATGCAATTGGTGGAACTTCTCCATATTCTTATCTTTGGAGTAATGGAGCAACAACACAGTTAGTTGTTAATCTTTGGGGAGATCCATCTGGGCAAGGAGTACCTGTTACGCATACAGTTACAGTTACTGATGATAATGGATGTACAGCTCAAGCGACTGTTGATGTTGTAAATTCTAATGCGCCAATTACTGGCACTGTAACGATTCTTAATCAAGTTTCATGTTTTAATGCTTGTGATGCTACTGTTGTTTTTGAAGCTCAAGGTGGTGTAACACCTTTATCTTATGATTGGGATATGGGACAGACTTTTATTGGAAGTGGACCTGATACTGCATTTAATGTGTGTTATGGAGGACATGATGTTTTAGTGCAAGATGCTTTAGGATGTTTTCAGAATTTCAACTATATTATTACTCAACCAGCTCAACTTGTAGCAACTACAAGTGTTGTTGCTAGTAATCAATGCGCAGATGATTGTATAGCAGCTGAAGATTTAATAATTAGCGGAGGGACAGGTCCTTTTAGTTTTTCTGTAAATGGAGGGACTCCAATTGTTTTGCCAGCTGGGGATTCTACTTATTCTTTTACAGGGCTTTGTGCTGGAACTTATGATATTATTGTTACTGACGCTAATGGATGTACTGCTTATGATACTGTTACAATAACTGAGCCAGATGAAATAATCAACACGTTCATGTCTAATGCACCATCTACACCAAGCGCTTGTGATGGATTTATATTATCATCTGTAATTTCAAGTTTCCCTATAATAAATTATAGTTGGTATAATAGCCAAGGAAGCTTTATGGGTAGTAGTAATTTTATTTCTAACTTATGTAATGATGCATATATTTTAAGCATAACAGATAGTGCGGCTTGTACTTTGGTTGACACTTTAATTCTAGGAACTACATTTGGTTGTACTGATCAGCTTGCACTAAATTATAATTGGGTGGCAAATTCAGATGATGGATCATGTATTGCAATTGTAAGTGGCTGTACTGACCCGCAAGCGATAAATTACGATTCTCTTGCCAATACAGATGATGGCTCTTGTTGTTTGCTTGTTCAATTAATGCAATTAGGAAATGATATTGATGGAGAGGCAGCTTATGATGGGAGTGGCTATTCTGTATCCCTTTCTTCTGATGGCAACACAGTGGCTATTGGAGCTTATGCTAATGATGGAAATGGATCTAATGCTGGTCATGTAAGAATATATAACTTTAATGGTTCTTCTTGGATTCAATTAGGAAATGATATTGATGGAGAGGCAGCTGGAGATTATAGTGGCTATTCTGTATCCCTTTCTTCTGATGGAGGGACAGTGGCTATTGGAGCTCTATTTAATGATGGAAATGGAACTAGTGCTGGTCATGTAAGAATATATAACTTTAATGGTTCTTCTTGGATTCAATTAGGAAATGATATTGATGGAGAGGCAGCTGGAGATTATAGTGGCTATTCTGTATCCCTTTCTTCTGATGGAGGGACAGTGGCTATTGGAGCTCTATTTAATGATGGAAATGGAACTAGTGCTGGTCATGTAAGAATATATAACTTTAATGGTTCTTCTTGGATTCAATTAGGAAATGATATTGATGGAGAGGCAGCTAATGATAATAGTGGCTATTCTGTATCCCTTTCTTCTGATGGCAACACAGTGGCTATTGGAGCTGGTGCTAATGATGGAAATGGATCTAATGCTGGTCATGTAAGAATATATAACTTTAATGGTTCTTCTTGGATTCAATTAGGAAATGATATTGATGGAGAGGCAGCTGGAGATTATAGTGGCTATTCTGTATCCCTTTCTTCTGATGGAGGGACAGTGGCTATTGGAGCTCTATTTAATGATTGGAGTGGTTCTAATGCAGGTCATGTAAGAATCTACGCTTACAATGGTTCTTCTTGGATTCAATTAGGAAACGATATAGATGGAGAGGCAGCTGATGATGAAAGTGGCTATTCTGTATCCCTTTCTTCTGATGGAGGGACAGTGGCTATTGGAGCTTATGCTAATGATGGAAATGGATCTAATGCTGGTCATGTAAGAATATATAACTTTAATGGTTCTTCTTGGATTCAATTAGGAAATGATATTGATGGAGAGGCAGCTAATGATAATAGTGGCTACTCAGTATCCCTTTCTTCTGATGGAGGGACAGTGGCTATTGGAGCTCTATTTAATGATTGGAGTGGTTCTAATGCTGGTCATGTAAGAATATATCAGTTTGGCAGTGATTGTGCTGGCTGTATAGATCCTCTGGCTCTTAATTATGATCCAACAGTTACTTATAGTGATAGTTCATGTGTTTATCCAACTGGCTGTACTGATGTACTGGCTTATAATTATGATACTAATGCAATTACTGATGATGGCTCTTGCTTATATTGTGATTTATCTTTTTCTCTATACATATCACAAAATTCATCTCCTTCTGCATGTGACGGTTTTGCTGTTTTATCTTCTGTGCAAAGCTCCAATCTACCAGCCACATATCTATGGAGTACAGGATCCACACAAAACAACATAGTTAGTTTATGTACAGGTATTTATACTTTAACTGTAACCGATGCTGTTGGTTGTATTATAGATACAACAGTAATTATTGGAACTCCAGCTATATATGGTTGCACTGATCCAACAGCTGATAACTATGACGCTACAGCTACTGTAGATGATGGTTCTTGTACTTATTCTTCTGTATGTAATGAAGATGCCCCAACAGCTATGTTTGTTGATGGTATTGTTCATACAAGAGCGGTTATCAATTGGGATAACATGAACTCTAGTACATGTACAGTTGACCAGTATAGAATTAGATACAAAGAAGTTGGTACTTCTTCATGGACACAGAAAACTATGGGTGGACCTGTAGGATCTT
>Ga0206125_10003882_pt1 | contig 13762 bp, 16 predicted proteins | sample Helgoland_Spring_4_FD_148598 | JGI IMG/M metagenome (GOLD analysis project Ga0206125, IMG submission 148598) | Pelagic subsurface seawater microbial communities from Kabeltonne, Helgoland, North Sea - Helgoland_Spring_Bloom_20160331_1 | ecosystem: Environmental > Aquatic > Marine > Epipelagic ... | reverse complement strand
TAAATGTCCTTATTACTTAGGTGTTCATAAAGTGAGGGGAGAGAAGGGAGAACCTTTCATTAGAGTATATGATCATAAGACAGCAATGATGATTACTTTACATGGCAATCTAAGAGAATACTTAGACGCCACAAAATAAAGTATGACACTTTTATGTACATAAAAGTGTAAGGATAGCACACTTTACGTTACTAAAAGTATCATAATGTCATACTTGGTATAAATAGAAATGCAGGGCGGTCCTGCTCAAAGATACAACACACACAGGAGTACACAACTTGAAAATCATACGCAGTATTGGCGATAGTTTATTTGGATGCAATGGCGGAGAAATATGTGAAAGCATTGGTTTCGCAATTATTGGTTCAGCAATTCTATACATCATAATTTTCTCACTAAATTCAATTTCGTAACAATCCCTCAATAGCCCAAAGTTATCTTTGGGCTTGACATCCAGGTTCAAAGGTCGTATAATAGTTTATACACACACAGAGAACTATGGCTATGAATAAATTATATACAGTTATTATGACAATAGCACTGACTGCCTGTGGAGGCGGTGGCGGCGGTGGAACTGATGTTGCGTTGGCGGCTATTAGTGGCACTGCAACAGGGGGTGGCAACTCTGGTAATGGTGGTAACAATACTACAGCCTCAGTGTCATTTTCTGCAAGTTCTAATCAAGTCGTAAAGGGAGATAGCACAACATTGCATTGGAATTCTTCCGAAGCATCTACATGTACAGCATCAGACGAATGGTCTGGTACTAAATCACTCAATGGCAGTGAATCTGTTACATTAGATGGCATTGGCATTTATACCTTCTCCATTGATTGCTCAGGGGCAACTGCGACTATAGATATAACTGTAAACGAAACTGACAGTGAAGGATCATGCACTAACCCGCACACTGCAAAGATAGAAAAAAACTATCTAGGTGACTTTGATTATGAACAACCACAGAATTACTTTGGTAACGATCACATCAAAGGTGTTGGTCTTAAAGACTATGGGCTAGGATGGATATATGATACTTACAAATCGAAAGAACCTTCTGTGGTCGCTAATTGTACTAGAACTGAGTATATACGTTTAATGTACAGAGAAACAATAAGAAGACTGCGAGATCATGGAGTTACGTCAGTTCAAATTTACAACTTCGGACGTTGGGACGATAGCAAACAAACATGGGAAGTTGTTCATTCAACTAAACATATCACTGACGAAGAAGTTGATTTTATTACACAGACAGCAAAACAGTTTGGTATGGAAGTTCACTATGGTTGGCAGTTCAACATGGAAGTGGCTGATGCAAACGGCACTTATATGAATCGATTATTATTTCCAATGACTGGTGGTAATGTTCTAGTAGATATGGAATTGCTTACTAAAATTATGGATGCCCATGAACAACACATATATTGGGAAGCAAACAGAGCAGAATTTATAGGCATTGATGCCTTAGCCGCTGATTGGCAAGCAATGTGGATAGACTTTCGAGGATTAAATAGGGAAGCAACCTTTGAAGAAGAGACTGAATTACGAAATTACTATATGGAACGTCTAAGCACAATCGTTGCTGGTGTTCGTAGTAGATTCAATGGTAAGATAATTATTGGCGAAGGCATAACTTGGAATGATAGACGAGTATGGGATAATGTTGATATTATTAAGTTAGGATTTCCAATGTTTGTTGGTGATGATGAACTTGAAGATACAACTGTCGATATGATAGATAACAGAGCCTATGATTACATAGAACGGGCTTACAATGCATTTTATTGTTATGATGGTCAATGGCAAGGACATGTTTGTGGTGACTATACTAGTTATGAAGAAAACAATCATAAATTCATGTTTGACTTGTTTGCACAAAGTCATATGGGATTCTTATCTAGGGGATGGATAGAAGATGGCTTTTGTGTCCAAGGCACATTAAACAATGTAATATATGATTGTATTCAACGAGAAGTACAACCAGACTTTTCAGCACAGGCTCTTTGGTATGAAGGAGTGTTGAGGGCAATAGATAGACAAACATGGTTTGATCTTATTGGGACTACAACTAGTACTGGTTATTGGTTATCAGATACATTGATGCATGATGGACACACTGAAGCATTTCCAAGTACCTCACAATCGATCAGAGGCAAACCTGCAGAAAAAATACTTAAATACTGGTACACAGGATTGTTTGAACAATACGAGCCAATTTATGACTAAGCAAGGAATGAATCTTACAGACTACATTAAGGTGTATCAAACACTTACTCCTGAGTGGTGTCAAAAGATCATAACAGCAACTAATAAATTGCCATGGCATGAGCATCAATGGCATAATTCCTATAGAAACTTTACTGTTGATCAGAAGGACACAGAGAAAAGAAATGGGCTAGAAAAAGATAATCCAAGATTCTCTGAGGGCGTAGAGTATTGTGATACAGATGTTTTGCTAGAATCTATGATTACACATGAACTGATTAAATCTATAGGAAAGTATAGTCTTCAAATAGGTCCTCAGATTGACAATAGACCTAGCAACTTAGTCTCAGGCATTAAGTCTTTACGTATCAATCGATACAAAGAAGGGGTAGGAATGAAGAAACACGATGATCATTCCCATGATAATGAACACCCTATACTGACATCTATCGTAATGTTAAATGATGATTATGAAGGTGGCGAGTTGATCTTACTTGACGATTATCAAGTGAAACTGAAGGCAGGAGAAGCAGTAGTGTTTCCATCGAATTTTATGTACCCTCACCATGTGAAAAAGGTCACACAAGGCACAAGAATGACAATAAATGTGTGGTTTTCGTAAAAAAATGTGAAAAAAGGCTTGACTTTGGGTAAGAAAGGCAGTATAATATACTTATATTATGACACAGACAGGGAAACAAATTATGTACTTAATCATCGACAACACAGATCAATCAGTTCACAGAGAGCCTAACAAAAGAAGTTATGCTTCTACTCAGTATAAAACAGTAGGTGCCGCTAAAGCAGGCATTACCCGTACTGTAAAGTATTATCAAAAGGCTTATGATCAAGTTGCTGAATGCGTAGCAAATGGTCAGCCTGAGTATGCGGCTCCAATGCATAATGCATACCGTGATGCTACTGAAGCACACTTTAATCTTACTCATAAGCAGTTCGCATCATCTTACACGATTGTTGCTGTTGAAGATTATGTCGAGCCAATGATTACTAAGACTGGCATCTGCCCAGGCACTGGCAAACAAATCACTGTAACTGAGGGAATCAATACTCCTCATTACATGTCAACTCTTTCAGAATCATACTGGAGTGCATAAGGAATGTTTGCCAGAAAATCAGCAAAAAATACTGTGACTTACTCAGCAAATGATGTTTGGGCAGTAGCATGTAAGGCTCAACGTCTAAACAAAGAGTACATTAAATTTGTTCCTGAAGGGTCTAAAAAAGAAACTAACCGTGAAATCATGTATCGTCTTTTAGAGGAAGGTTCAAAGCATTTAACTGTTGCTGATAAAAACGAAGGCGTCAAAGTACGTCAGCATTATCAAGCAATGACCTTTAAGTTATTGACTGATGATTATGTGAGTGAGTTTGATAAGACTGCAATGAGTATCGCAGACAAAGACCTGCTTGATAGCAAATTAGATATTGCTATTATCGCTAGTCTGCCCTCTGCTTATATCAGATCGAATGTTCGTAAGGTCCAAGATCAAACAGTTGCCCAAGCAACAACAGACAAAATGGTTGGTAAAATCAAAGATAGAGTTGACCTTAAAGTTACTGTATTAAAAAGTTTTCTTTCTCATAAATGGAGTTGCTATTTTATAACAGCAGTTACCGAGAATGAGGAAGTAGTGTTTTTTGGATCATCTAAAATTAATCCTAAAATTGGCGATAGTTTAGATATTCGAGGCACAGTTAAGAGTCACCGTTCAGACGAGAATGGAATGGTTACTCAACTTAATAGAGTTCAACAAGTAGAGGTAAAATAATGAAAAATTTAATAATTGGGTTTATTCTAGGGTATCTAGTATGTACATATGTATTGGTAGGACCTCAAGGCGTTTCTGATACTATCACGCAGTCATTTTTAACGGCTCAAGTTTGGGCAGAATCGGCTATACTTTGGATACAAAATTATACTCCAAAGGCTTGACATCATAGTTAATTGGCTGTATAATAGTAGTATATTTAGGAGACACATATGAGTGCAAGTTGGATACATAAATTAAACGAAAGCAATTCAAAACTTCACAAACAAGATGTTTTAACACAAGCATTAGAGGCGGCTACATTAGGTAGCGAGAATGCTGATACGTTTTTAAAACTTGCGGGCATGTGCTACAATCCTTATGTCACCTTTGGTGTCAGAAAGATTCCAGACAATCAGGAATCAGATAGAGAATATGCTAATCCTTGGAATGAGTTTATTGCTTTACTAGAAGAACTTAAAGAACGCAAGTTAACAGGTAATGCGGCTATCGATGCAGTAGCAAAAATGTCTCTGCAATTTTCTAGTGATGAATGGAATAACTTTTGTGCTCCAGTCATTCGCAGAGATTTACGAGCAGGCTTTTCAGTTGCTACAATCAACAAAGTTTGTAAAAAGACTGACTACGAGGTACCAGTCTTTAAATGTCAACTTGCTACTAACTCAGAAGGTCGTCCTGAAATGTCAGGCACCAAGAGACTTGAGCCTAAATTAGATGGCGTTAGAGTTCTGATGGTAGTATCATTTGAGCCAGGTATGTATGATCACCCTGAGCCAGTCGCAACATGTTACAGTCGTAACGGAAAAATCTTTGAAAACTTCACACACATTGAAGACCAAGTAACTGCTAATGTAAGAAAAATAATTACTTTGTTAGGCAAAGATATTGGGAATTGCACTAAGGGTTTTGTTTTCGATGGTGAAGTAGTTGGTGCATCATTCAACGAATTAATGAAACAAGCACGTAGAAAAACTAATGCTAAATCAGATGATACAGTATTTCATGTATTCGATGTTATGCCATTAGCAGACTTTCAACGTGGGCATTGCAATGCACAATTCAGAAAACGTGTTACAGCAATGAACAACTTAGCACCTCTCTTTACTGATCTTAGTTCACTAGAAACTATGTCTCATATCATTGTTGATTTAGACACAGAAGAAGGCAATAAAGAACTTAAGAGATATGCTAACGACATGGTCAATGCTGATTTTGAAGGCATTATGATCAAAGATTTAGAAGCACCATATGAGTGCAAACGAAATCTTTTCTGGATGAAATGGAAGCCTACTATTACTGTTGACTTAGAAGTTGTAGAACTTGAAGAAGGGACAGGCAGAAATGAGGGCAGATTAGGGGCATTAGTTTGTGAAGGCACAGACGATGGCAAATTTATAAAAGTAAATGTTGGTTCTGGCTTTTCTGACAGCGACAGAGATTCATACTGGGAAGCAAAAGACGAAGTAATTGGTCAGACTGCTGAAGTACTTTGTGATGTGATTAGTCAAAACCAAGATGGCACATATAGTCTACGATTTCCAAGATTCGTAAGATTTAGGGACGACAAATAATGAATATAGAAATAGGAAAAACTTATCAAGTAAGTAACAAATACAAGAAATGTTATGTTGAGTATGAGTATCTTAAAAACTATGATACTGATCCAATGGATACTGTAGTTATAGAAACAGGCTGGAGAAGTGGTAACTGGTTTGTCACTCCACAAGAGGAACATGAAGTCGAACTTTTAGTCGAAGCAATGGCTGACGATTTTGAAGATGAGTTGGAGATGAATACTTTCTGTGAAGCAGAAATGATTGACTCATGGGACGGCTGTTGGGACGATTGGGACTGGACAGGTTACAAGTCTAAAGAAGGCGAAGAACTAGAAGAATTTATAGAAGAAGTACAAGAAGAAGGTGAGTGCTATCTTTTAGATAACGGCTTTGACACTGATGAATGCATCTGTGTCTTTCAAGGCCAAGTAATAGTAGAACCAAAGGTAGAAAAAGTCGAACTACCTGATTTATCAATCATCGAAGATGCAGTTGAGGATCTACGAAAAGAAATTGAAGGAAAATAATAAAGGAGAATAATATGCAAATAGAAGCAGAAACAAAAGAAATCATGTCCTTAGCGGACGTGCTACCATCACAACCAGGTGACGGCGATTATATCGATAGCGACAACGGACAATGTTGTTGTGGTGAATACGATTGTAAAGAAGAGTATGTTCACTGGACATCAGGATTCTAATATGGCTAAGAAAGTAATTTATGCAACAATGTCTGAATGGCATCAAGTACAAAGAAAGTATGCATTAGAAATTGATGTTGAATATCTCAAAGATATGTTTCCAAATAAGTCTGATGAAGAAGTTCAACAGATGTTTGATGATCTTGCATCAGGAGAATTACTTGTTGATGACCTAGAAGAAATGGGTTATGAAGAAAATGGAAATGATTTTTATGGCATGGAGTGGGACTACCTAGATGAAGACGATTGGTGGACTATGAGAAAAGGTGGATTTGATGTCACCTATGACCAAGAGGTGATAGATAAAGATGATCCTCTATCTAAAGATGCACAGTTTAAAAAAGATGTAGCAGAAGCCAAAGAGGCATTTAAAGATTGGGAAGAAATGCAGAATGATATTGATATGCATGATTTATCTTCTGGTATGCTTAATGACGAATAATCTTCCTCAAATCCCCGAGGGCTTAGTAGGCACAAAACATACCTTCCCAGACGGCGATTCCATAATGATTTTTGAAATCAAATTAAGGGATAGGTTGATCGAGGGTGAGGGCATAGAAGGAATAACACCTTACATCATATATGAGATTCAACAAGGGCCAGGAATTCCTAGAAGATTAACAATGTCATACAATGAATTTCTTCGCACCTATGGCCATTTATTTCCTGCTATGTCTGGTATACAAGAATAGTTGTATTTTAGCCCATGAATCGTGCTAAATACTATGACGAAAGCATAAATGCAAAGGAACCCAAAAACATGAAGGCGAATTTATTTATAGCCTGGCTGACTTTATTGACAGCACTTACTATAAGTGGTGTAGCAATTTACTATTCAGTATCAGGCCTTGCCGCAATATTCTCGGCGGCTGTTATCCCTATTATTATTATGGGTGGTGTGCTAGAGGTAAGCAAACTCGTTACAGCAGTTTGGTTACATAGATTTTGGGGCATTGCTACCTGGTGGCTAAAGACTTACTTAAGTATTGCTGTTGTAGTATTAATGCTTATCACATCTATCGGCATCTTTGGATTCTTATCTAAAGCACATGATACTGCATCTGGTAATGCGACAGAAGCCATTGCAACTGTAAATAGAATCGATGGACAGATTGCTAGAGAAGAAAATAGAATTCAAATACTTGAAGACCGTATTAATGGACTACAGTCTGGTGACGGGTTTGATGTATCTAGTTCCATTGCTCAACAACAAGAAATTATTAGTGGTGCAAGAGGTGCAGTACAAGCCGATATCGATTATAACCAAACACAAATCACTGCTATCAATGAAAGATTAGACAGAGACTTAGAAGCATTAGAGACTTCTTTGACAGCAGATATCCAAGTACAAACAGATAAACTCGTACCCTTAGATGAACTCGTAGCAAGTTATAGAGACGAAGAAGACTCTGGGTTTATTAATAGAACAGACAACAGAGGTGAGGCTGAACGAGTCTTACAAGAACAAAAACCAGAACGTGATGCTATTGCCGCAGAAATAACTAGACTTAGAGATAGTGCAAGGGACAGAGAATCAGAGTTACGTAGGGAAGCCTCAGTCGCAGTTAGAGAAGCACAAGGTAACATTAATGACTATCGTGCCCAAACACAAGAAACAGTTGATGCCGCTACAGCAGAGATCAATCGTTTAAGAGAACAATCTAATTCATCACAAGATGATGACCTTGCTCAGATAGACGAATGGAACATTACAATCGATAATATCTATAACACAATTGATAGTCTTAGAGACGAAAAGTTTGAGTCAGAACAAGCAGTTAGATTAGTTGAGAGTGAAGTAGGACCAATTAGATATATTGCTGAGTTCTTTACTGGCACAGAAGATGCAGATGCAAGTCTATTAGAGACAGCAGTATCTTGGTTGATCATGGTTATCATCTTTGTGTTTGATCCACTAGCAGTCTTATTGCTAATCGCAAGTCAGTACACATTTGAACAACGCAGGAAGGAAAACCCTAGCCTGGAAAAGTCTGAGATTGACGATGGGCCAGAACCTCTGCAAGAAAGTGTAATTAACCAAGAACTAGAAGAAGCAGTAGAACATTTTGCTAGACCTGAATTAGACTTCACCTTATTAGAAACTAGAATTGAACAGGCCCAGAAAGCAATCAAAGATTGGGAAGACAGTCAGAAAGAAGTTTTGGATTCAATAGAAGAAGTAGAACCTGAACCTACTGAACCTGAACCTGAAGTTGAAGAGGTTGAAACAGAATTTAAGGAGTATGAAGGTAACAAAGAAGAAGAAACTCCTGAGCCTGAAAAGATAGAGACTACAGGTGTTACTATCGAACAAGTTATATCTCCTGATGATGAATCTGATTACATGTTAGACCCTGAAGGTAGATCGATTCACAAAGATGCATTGAAATCATTACACCCTGAGTTATTCTTACAAACAGACAACAGCAATGCTAGTAGTACTAGTTTTGGAGAGTCCTTCCCCACAGTAGCAATGAAAGGTGATACGTTTGTTAGAGTAGATCAAATGCCTAATCGTGTTTATAAGTTTGAAGGTAAAGCATGGATTGAAATTCAGAAAGAAGGCACAGACACATACTTATACAATGAAGAATACATTAACCATCTAGTTGAAAAGATTCAAACAGGTGAATATGATGTAGACTTACTATCAGATTCTGAACGTCAACAAATTGAGATTTATCTACAGAACGACAAAAAAGGGTAAATTCTTTACCCAAAGATATTGCATTTACATATAAAGATTGTTATAATACTAGTGTTAATTAAATAAAACCCAAGTTAGGAGGGTGTATGAAAAATGTAAACACAGTAATATTGGTCGCGGCTCTAGCGTTGACAACAACAGGTTGTTCAATGTTTGGAAGCAAAGCAGATTCAGTAGATGTACCAAAAAGAAACGCTATCAACAACCAAGAATTTAGTACATTCTTTGAAGATGATGGTATAAAAGTTAATTGGAAATGTACAGATAGAGATTGGTTTCCTTCAATGGGATTTTCTTGTGAAAAGAAAGAACTAAAATCTATTGAGATTACTGTAACTGAACCTACAGGGGGCGGAACTAATATGACAGCAAGTAATGCTCAACGTATTGGTGAAGAAGAAGTAAGGGCAAAACTTGCTACGTTCATTGCTGGTGAAACAGAAACAGAAACAATAACTAATATTGTCGGTAAAGCAAATGAAATGCAAGATGATTCTTATAGGAATCCAATTGCAGGCACTGGACAAACAGCAGGTAGTAGACCTGACATTCCAGCAGTAATTGGAATGCAAAGCAGATCATCAAATGCTCCTATAGATCCTAATACACCTAACATGAATTTCGCAGTAACATCGAATAGTCATTCGACTGCGAGAGAAGTGAAAACAATGATCAGAACTCAAGCACAGATCATCACACGTGGGTTAGCATTTGAGTATGACAAAGTAGATGATCAACTACTACAAGTAACTGGTATCTGGAGTAAAGATACCGCAGAAGATATCCAAACTCAAATCAGTTCATATTTTAACTAAGGAGTTTTAACATGAGAAGTATCCTTCTCTTACTCCTAACACTAACGTCTTCCCCAGCAATTGCAATCGTAGTTGATGGGGAAGGTGTCTCTTTAATAGATGCCCAAGATCATGCAAGAAGACAAGCAATAACACAACTTGTTGGTGCTATAGTAGACACTGAACGAGTTGTTGTTAATCGCAAACTTGTTGTTAATCAAATACTAACATACAGTGCAGGGTATATTGTTAAAGAAGTGATCTTGGAGCATTACAGCATTCCTCACTATGATACACCAGGTGAAAGACACTTTGTTAAATTAGATGTAGAAGTTAAATCAAGTAAACTAAAGGACTTTGTTCTTAGTAAGACTGAGGGCACTTCAGACTTTGATGCAAAGAACATAAAATTACAAATAGAATCTTACAACAAACAACTAATTGATGCTGATACACTAATAGATAACACTCTTAAGTATCACCTTAGTCATGCATATACTATTGATATTGTTGATTATAGTATTTCTACAGATGCAAATAGAAAAGCATATATGACTATAACATATCAACAATCATGGAACCGTGAATTTATAGATGCTATCGAAGAAATTGCAAAATTAATTGATGTGCCTCAGTTTACTGTCAGTTACTTAAAATTTGATGACCGTAAATATCAAATCGATGATCATATTCATATGAACAAATTCAGAAATATATTTTCTGGAGAAAAAACAGTAATGACTATTAATTCTATGCGTAATGACAGTCTAATAAATAGATGTGTAGAATTCGATGTAAATCAACGTAAACTTAGATCATTGTATTGGGTTAGAAACAATGGTGCTTCGGACATTGAATTCAACAGAAACAAAACATTAACTCAACAAGTGAGAATAGAAATTAAATTGGAAGAAATAGCATTGTTCCAAGACAACTCGTTGATAAATATAAGGTTAGTACAAACTTGTCCAAAATACAAAAGGAAGTAATTAATGAGCAATGACAAAAGTACTGACAGTTGTTCCTTTTGTAGTCAAACAAAAGAATCTGTGAGCAAACTGATCGTTGGAGAAAACGTATCTATTTGTTCAGACTGCGTTTTGTTGTGCCAGAATCTTATAGAAGAGGAATCAGAAACTGCCAGTCAACCAGATCCTACTCCCAAAGTAATAGACCCATATGCCGTTATGAGACATTTGGATAGATGGGTTGTGGGACAAAACACAGCAAAACAAGTATTATCAATTGCCATTTCAAATCATTACAAACGTGTTTTCAACCCACCCCCAGTAGGATTAGATATTCATAAGGGCAATGTTCTTTTATTAGGTCCAACTGGTTGTGGTAAAACATTGTTAGCAAAGTCAGTAGCAAAGTATTTAGATGTTCCTTTCATTGTGGCTGATGCTACAACACTCACAGAAGCAGGATATGTCGGCGATGATGTAGAAAGCATGTTAAGTGTATTATTAGCAAAGGCTGGCAATGACGTAGCAAAAGCAGAACGTGGCATCATTTTTATTGATGAAATAGACAAAGTAGCACGTAAGAGTGAAAATGTCTCTATAACACGTGACGTGAGCGGAGAGGGCGTCCAACAAGCCCTTCTGAAGATTGTCGAGGGTACAATATGTCGAGTTGCAGAACAAGGTAAACGTAAACACCCACAAGAACCTTTAATTGAAATTAACACTAAGAACATATTGTTTATTGCAGGTGGTGCCTTTGATGGACTGCAAGATGTAATTAGAAATAGAACAACAGGCACTTCTCTTGGATTTGGGAGTGAACTTAGTTCAAAAGATACTGGATTCCTTACAGATGTTACACCAGATGATTTAATGAGTTTTGGTATGATACCAGAGTTTATAGGTCGTTTCCCTACAACTATTAATGTAGAAGAACTAACTAAACAAGAACTTATCAAAGTATTAACATCAGTTAAAAACAATTTTATTGATCAATATACTTACTTGTTTAGTATTGATGAAATTGATTTATCATTCACTGACGATGCTATTGAAGAAATGGTTATTAACTGTATCAACAGCAAAACTGGTGCAAGAGGTTTACAAACTGAAATAGAAAGAGTATTGATGCCGCATATGTTCAATGCTGGAAAATATAAAAAGAAAGGCATAACTGAACTAAATATAGATAAAGAATTAATCATTAACCCTAAAAAAATTGCATGACATATAATAACAACCATAAAAAGAACTTCAACTCGAAAAAGAAACCATTCGTCAAACAACCGCTGGGCAACAAAGTAATTGTTGTTGACGGCAACTTTGATTTTGCACTCCGAAAATTTAAAAAGAAAGTTCAAAACTCTGGGTTGATGGACGATATAAGAAAAAATGAATTCTTTGAAAAGCCAACGAATAAAAGAAAGATTAAAAAAGCAATGGCTGTCAAACGTGAAAAGAAAAGACAGTCACTTGAATTACGGCCAGCCCGTAGACCAAGTAATCGCTATTAGATTAGGTTTCAATTGTGATAAATTGTAACATTTAGCACTTTTTTCATTTTATACCCCTCATATGTAAGTAAATAGTATTACTAGAGGGCGTTACAATGAAAAAACTTTTTGCGTTTGTAGTAGCATTCATGCCTGCTATTGTGTATTCACAAACATACACATCCGAAGTAGCAGAAATCATCAACAATAATTGCGTAGTATGTCACAGACAAGGTGGTATTGGTCCAATGAGTTTTGAAACTTACGAGCAAATTAGACCTTGGGCACCACTTATACAAATGAGAGTGGCAAACAGAGAAATGCCTCCGTATGCATATGATCACGGAATTGGCATACAAGATTTACAAGGAGATTGGCGTTTATCACAAGATGAAATAGACTCTGTTGTCTCATGGGTAAACAATGGCGCACTATATGGCGACTTAGACACAGTAGTACAACCAGCAAACCTTCCTGATCCAGAAGCATGGAATTTTGTTGCTGACTTTGGAGAACCTAATTTAATTATACCAAGTGTACCAATAGACATTCCTGCAAATGGCAATGACTTGTGGCACAAGCATTTAGTTCCTACAGGATTAACTGCTGATAGATGCATTAAAGCAGTACAAGTAAAGCCTCGAGGTAATGCAAAATCAGTTGTACATCATGCAAACTCTAATGTTGTTATCGATGGAGGGCGTGAAGGTATGCTCACGGAATATGCTATGGGAAAGTGGGGAGAGATCGTTCCAGAAGGAGTATGTCGTACACTACCAGCAAACTCGCAAGTACGTTGGGACATACATATGTTCCCAGGTGGACTTGGAGCAATGGCACCAGGATCAGTTATCAAAGACAATGTAGTAGAAATTGGTCTTTGGTTATATACAGAGAAGGAAAGCGAACAACTGAAATACAAACAAGATTTAAGTTTATATCGCCTTGGAGATCAGGACGATATAGTTATTCCACCTCATGGTTACTACATGACACAAGGTTTTCACAGTTTTGATCATCCAGTTAGACTAGATAGTTTTCAACCACACGGACATTTAAGAATGAATGCCGCTAGCCTAGAGATATTTTATCCAGAAACAGGACAGACAGAACAAATTAGTCAAGTAAGTAAATGGAGTGCAACATGGCATCACAGTCACTTATATGACCCAGACGTAGCACCTTTAATACCAGCAGGTGCTGTTATTATATTAAAACAGTGGTATGATAATACTGCTGATAATCCAAATAATCCAGACCCTGATATGTGGGTAATGGGCGGTTCACGTACAGGAGATGAAATGACTCATGCTTGGCTTGCCATTACACACTTAGATGATAAAGGATATGAAAAACTAAAGGAAAAAAGAAATGAAAAAATTAGTATTGCTACTCGGTAGTTTATTTGTAACTACAAGTTATGCACATGATGATGTTGCTATAGACTACGCAGAAAATGTAGCACCTATATTTGTAGAGCAGTGTCAAAGCTGTCACCGCGAAGGAGGTATTGCACCATGGGCAATGACTGACTACAGAATGTTACAAGCAT
>Ga0206125_10003881_pt1 | contig 13769 bp, 14 predicted proteins | sample Helgoland_Spring_4_FD_148598 | JGI IMG/M metagenome (GOLD analysis project Ga0206125, IMG submission 148598) | Pelagic subsurface seawater microbial communities from Kabeltonne, Helgoland, North Sea - Helgoland_Spring_Bloom_20160331_1 | ecosystem: Environmental > Aquatic > Marine > Epipelagic ... | reverse complement strand
ATGGTGCCGCCATGGCTGGAAGGGGTGTGCATAGCGCTCTGCACATAATTCTGATTATTGCCCCAGTGCTCCATAATGTCGATCTCGCCACAGGCCGGCCAGCCAGTAGTGCCAAAGCCCTGAGTCTCCCAGTAACCGCCATTCTCAGTAATGTTTTTACCCAGAGTCCAGATTGCCGGCCAGGTACCAGCGCCTGTGGGTAGCTTCGCTCTAACCTCTACACGTCCATATTTAAACGCGTATTTGGAATTGAGTCGGGCAGAGGTGTAATCTTTGGTGTGTCCCTGATCTCTAAAGCTCTCTTGTTTGGCAACGATTTTTAAGCTGCCATTGCTAACAAAGGAGTTTTCAATACGATTGGTGTAGTGCTGCTGTTCGCCATTAAACCAGCCCCAGCCATTGGGCAGACGAGTCTGGTGGAACCAGTTGGCTGAGTTAATTGCTTTTACTGTAGCGTCGCCACCACCAGTCGTGTTATCTCCACCTGCGCTGTTGTCCCCGCCAGTATCTGGATCACCAGCGTCATCCACTACTACAATATTTTTAACGATAACCGGAGAGTCTCGATCTACGACATACATCAGGAACGATGAGTAGGTGTTGTTTGGATTCTGTGGTGGGATGGTTACGGTGTATTCAAGCTCAGCTTCACCGGTGATTAGGATCGGATCAAGATTAAACGTCGCACCAACATTTGGATAGGGCATACGCTCAAAGCGAAAGTAAATGCGTGTATCACTGCCGCCGGCTGGAATCGCCGCCGTAAAGGTAATGGTGCCGCCCTCAGCAAAAGACATCGGGTAGATATCAAAATTCATATTGGCAAAACCGGCCCAATCTTCTGTGCCAGTTGGGAAAGTATAAGTTGAGGTATCCTCGTCAAATACTGCACCACCAAACCCTTCGATCATACTAGCGATGCTTGGCTCGGTGCTGCCTGACCCATTGCCACCGTTATCATTGCCGCCCTGAGGCTCTTCGACGATCACAGTTCGGGTTATTGACGCAATGTTGCCAGCACTGTCCTGAACGGTGTAAGTCAGGGTATAGGTGCCGGCGGTATTGTCAACTGAACCAGTTTTGATAATAAAGTCGGTGAGGAATCCGTCAATATTATCATTGGCAGTTGCGCCCTGATCAAAGAAGCTTTCTCCCGCCTCGAGATTGACCTTGGATGGGCCTTTAAGGGCAATTGCTGGTGCAACAGTATCAGTGGAGTTGTTGTTGCCACCATTGTTGTTGCTGCCATTATTGTTGCTGCTGCCGCCATTGTCGCTACCCGCACTATCACCACCACCGCCGCCACAGGCGGAAAGTGCTAAAGATAAAACCATTAGCAGCAATGTCGTTGCTTTTTTATTAGCCAAGATATATCCCCTTCTATTATTTACCTGATGGGTAAATAATTTATATTTAATATTCTTCTCCAAGCAGAGTTAATGGAGAGATTTTTATTTTTCGAGGCCGGAGATTACACGGCTGTGAGAAGAATTGTATGTTTATACGCCGATAGGCATATTCTCTGCGATAAATGGCACCAACAATAAGGTTTTTACGCTGAAATCCCTCCTTAAGATTACTGTTTTGTACTGCCTTTTATTTGACTGCTGATAACACTATTGGTTGCTATACGCTGTTTAAGGTATTCCTTGGCACTGATTGGCGGGTATTTACCCTCCTTGCCATAAATGGTTTGTCGACCATTGGCCTGACAGAAAAAAGCCATAGAGTGGCGGTCATTAAAAGGTTCGCCGTCCTGGGGCATGGTGACTCGGTGCGGAGTAGAGCGCAGTTTGTCATCGCTCCAGCGCATCAGCATATCGCCGATATTGCAGGTAATTAGCCCTTCGTCTGGAATAACCGGTGACCATATCTGAGTTTCTTTTGTCTGGTCACAGCATATCTCCAGACCCCGTTGGTGATTGCGCTGAAACAGCAGGGTTAGGCAGCTGTAGTCTGTATGTGCCCCGGCCCACCATTGTTGCGGGCACTGGGCAGGTTCTCTGGTGTTATTTTCTGCATTTGCGTAATAGTGCAGCAGGCGCAATGTGCTCTGGTAATCTGACTGCTCGGAATTGTGAGCATGGGTGAAATGGTCTTTTTCCAACCCCAGTTTTTCAGCAAAACAGCTCATTAATTGCATACTTAGAAGCCAGCAGGAATTCTCAAAGGCGAGCATTTGACGTTGAAAGCCGGGAAGTTGTGACTCTTGCGGCCACAGACCTTTCATTCGCGGGTGGATAATCTGGTAGGACTCTTTCTGGTCTGCGAGCCCTGTTGATGATCGTACCTGTTTTCGCGATTCCCAGCCGGCATTTTTAAATTTACGCAGTGAGAACTTTGCTTTTTCATTTTCCCTAAGGTCAAAGAAGCGGCTCGCCTGTATAAAGGCAAAATCTATATCCTTAGTGGGAATGCTGTGATTGACCAGTTGGAAAAAACCGTAGTTGGTAGCAGCATCCCAAAGCTTGTCGCTGATCTCTTGTCTGCGCCGTGAAAAGTTGGACAGGTCGATCAGTGGGATAGTGCGCTCGGAATTGCTTTTTCTGGCGGGTTTGACGGAGACGGTCGAGTGACTTTCCCGGATAGATTTTTTTTCTGCACTGGCCATTATTGCTGGATCCTGACTTGCCGGGTAAATTGATTGCGACGCTGATTGAATTTGAAGATTATTCATCGGTGAATTATTTTCATTTGACCTAAAAGTTTGTATGCAAGTTAACTGCAATTTTTGTGCCTAAACCGAGTATCTGCGGCACCTGTAGCTAAACTTTAAGTAAATGAAAAGTAAATGAAAAGTAAATGCCTCAGTCTGCCTGTAGGGTTGCCGGTTAACCAGCCCTGAAACGCACCAATACAATGCTTTTGTCTGTTCAAATGGACCTTGTTGTTTATGATTTGAACCATTTAAGTGCGTTGTAAATACACTGTAATAGTAGGCTTATAATTGTTTCAGTTTGATTGCGTTTATATTGATACTTTTTTAGACAGTTCTTTTAGATGGTTTGTATAGCCTGCAACTTGATCTATTCGATATCTGCCGAAGCTATTCTTGATTTGCTATAATGTTGCGGCTAAATATCAGTCCAATAGATTTTGCTAACGCGGTAATATTTTCAAGGTAAGTTATGTCCGAACAATATGTCTCCTGTGCGCTCTACAAGTTTGTCACATTGCCAAATTATGAAGCTCTGCGTGAGCCTCTGTTAGAGGCTATGTCGCAAAACAATGTGTTTGGCACATTGCTCTTGGCGCGAGAGGGTATTAATGGCACTGTCTCGAGCACCCGGAAGGGGGTTGATGCGCTGTTGGCCTGGATAGCTCAGCAGCCGGGCTTGGAGAATATAGATACCAAAGAGTCCTACCACAGTGAAATTCCCTTCTACCGCACCAAGGTGAAACTCAAAAAGGAAATTGTCACCATGGGCGTTGAGGGTATAGATCCGAAACAGGTGGTCGGCACCTATGTTAAGCCGGAGGACTGGAATGCATTGATCTCCGATCCTGATGTGGTACTTGTAGATACCCGCAATGACTACGAGGTGGAAATTGGCACCTTTGAAAATGCTGTTGATCCCAAGACTAAAACCTTCCGCGAGTTTCCCGCCTGGGCAAAAAATAATCTCGATCCCGATAAGCACAAAAAAGTTGCCATGTTTTGCACCGGTGGCATCCGCTGTGAAAAGTCGACTGCCTATATGAAAGAGCAGGGCTTTGATGAGGTCTATCATCTTGAGGGCGGTATTCTTAAATATTTGGAAGAAGTGCCTAAAGAGCAGACGCTTTGGTCTGGCGAGTGCTTTGTGTTTGATAATCGCGTCGCTGTCGATCACGATTTAAAGCGCGGCTCCTACGATCAGTGTCACGCCTGTCGTATGCCGATTACCGAGCAGGAGAAAGATCATCTGCACTACCAAGAAGGGCTCTCTTGCCACCATTGCTATGGCACTGTGGATGAAGAGCAGAAGCAGCGCTTTGCCGAGCGTCAAAAGCAGGTCAGGCTCGCCAAACAGCGCGGTGAAGAACATATTGGCAATGCTGCCCAGGAGGCCACTGAGCGCCGTAGGGCAGAGAAAAAGGCTGAGAAGGAAGCGAGCAGAAACCAATCCCAAGCACCTGAGATGTAGTTGCTAAATCCCCGCGCTAGTTGACCAGCACTCGCTGAATAGCATCGTTCCACCCAGAGACTTTTATATCGCGCTGTTGCTCTGGCATCTGCGGATCAAAATGCCTATCGAGCCGCCAGCTATCGGCAAAACCCTGCTGATCTGGCCATACACCAGCTCTTGATCCCGCCAGCCAGGCGGCACCCAGCGCGGTGGTTTCGGCAACCACTGGACAATCAATCGGCGCCTGTAAAATATCTGCAAGCCTCTGCATGGTCCAATCGCTGGCCACCATACCGCCATCCACTCGCAACACGGTTTCAGCTTCTTGCTGCCAGTCTCTGTGCATGGCATTGAGCAGATCCAATGTCTGGTAGCAGACCGATTCCAGTGCTGCGCGGGAAATTTCTGCGGGGCCGGTGCCACGAGTTAAGCCGATTAATGCACCCCGCGCCTCGGCATCCCACCAGGGGGCGCCGAGACCGGTAAAGGCTGGAATCATATAGACATGCTGATTCTCATCTGCCTGGGCGGCCAGCTCGCCGGATTGTTTGGCGGAGTCGATAATGCCGAGACCATCACGCAACCACTGAACTGCCGCGCCGGCAATAAAGATTGATCCCTCAAGGGCGTAGGTGACTTTGCCATCCAGTTGGTAGGCGATGGTGGTGAGCAATCGATTGCTCGAGGTAACCGCGGTTTCCCCGGTATTTAAGAGTGCAAAACAACCGGTGCCATAGGTGGATTTAAGCATGCCTTTTTCAAAACAGGCCTGTCCCAGAGTTGCCGCATGCTGGTCGCCGGCCATACCCAGAATGGCAATTGGCTCGCCAAACAGATCTGTACTGCCAAAGTCCGCTGCACAGTCTTTAACTTCAGGTAGCAGCGATTGGGGAATATTAAACAGTGCTAAAAGCTCGCTATCCCATTCGCCGCTGTGAATATTGTAGAGCATGGTGCGCGAGGCATTGGTGGCGTCGGTGGCATGGGATTTACCAGCGGTCAGGTTCCACAGCAGCCAGCTATCCATGGTGCCAAAAGCCAGTTCGCCGCACTCGGCTCGCGCCCGGGCACCGCTGACGTTGTCGAGTAGCCAGGCAATTTTTGTCGCCGAAAAGTAGGGGTCTAAAAGCAGGCCGGTCTTGCCACTGACCATGGATTCCAGGCCTTCGGCTTTAAGTTTGTCGCACAGATCTGCGGTGCGCCGGTCTTGCCAGACAATCGCGTTGTGGATTGGCTCGCCAGTTTGGCGATCCCAGATCACAGTGGTTTCCCGCTGGTTGGTAATGCCGATACTGGCAATCTGTTGGGCATTTACGCCGGCATTGACGATTGCCTGCCGAGCGGTGTCTAGGCTGGTCTGCCAGATATCCATGGCACTGTGTTCAACCCAGCCGGAGTTGGGGAAGTGCTGTTCAAATTCGCACTGCGCCTGTTCGACAATGGCATAGTTGCTATCAAAGAGTATGGCTCGCGATGAGGTGGTGCCCTGGTCCATTGCCAGTACAAGTTTTTCTTTCTCTTTACTGATCATGGCTTCCCTCACTTTTTTGCTTATTGCTGCTTATTTCTACTTATTAAATGTAGCGCTATTTTGTCGGTGGCAATAGAACAACTTGAGTGCCGCTGAGAATATCATGCAGGCAGACTTTGGCTGGTGGTACCAGGCACCAGAGATAGCCGATACCCAGTGCGCCCAAAGATAGCGTTGCCAAAATGCTGCGCTTGATGCACTGCTCGGGGCTGGCCAGTGAGCCGTCCGCCTGTTGCAGCCTTAGCCGCCAGGATTTCATGCCTAGGGTCTGGCCCTGTTTGCGCCAGCATATAAAGTAGTAGCTGCCGAGTGCCAGCAGCCAGCCGCCAAAGCTTAGCCACTGCAGAATAGGGCCGGGCTGAACCTCTTCAAGACCCTGGGTGCCGTTGAATATCACTTTTATAAGCACTAGTAAAAGTCCGTAGGCGAGAGTGATGGCAAACAACAAAAAGGCATCGTAGATCAGTGCGGCAAGTCGTCGCAGAAGATTGGCTGTGGGGAGTAATTTGGCGTCGATCATAAATTAGAACTTATTTTCAGTGGGATTCATCTTCGAATTCTGCCGAAAGCCAGTACAATGCGCAATCAATAGAAACCCCATCGGGAGAATTTAGTGGATTGGATTTACGGCATACATGCTGTTCAGACCATGCTTAAGTCAGCACCTCAGCGAGTTAAAGAGCTACATGTGCAGCGCGGGCGACAAGATGACCGACTGCAAAAGATTCACAAGCTTGCAGAGCAGCACGGCGTTACATTGCAGTGGGCGACGGTTAAGAATCTCGATGATAAGGTTGAGGGTCGACATCAGGGCGTTATTGCACTCTGCGAGTCGGGCCAGACCTATGATGAAAAGTATCTCTTAAAGCTGGCAGAGGAAAAGGCTGGCGAGGGGCTGTTTTTGGTTCTCGATGGTGTTACCGATCCGCACAATTTAGGCGCCTGTCTGCGCTCTGCAGATGGTGCCGGTGTCCACGCGGTAATAGTGCCCAAAGATAACTCGGTAGGCTTGACCCCTGTGGTTCAGAAAGTTGCCTGCGGTGCTGCCGAGAGCGTTCCACTGGTGATGGTGACAAACCTGACCCGAACACTGGATAAGCTTCAGCAGCAGGGTGCCTGGGTAGTTGGCGCTGCCGGTGAGGCAGAGCAGTTTATTTACGATTTAGATCTGACCGGGCCCATGGTTCTGGTTATGGGTGCCGAGGGCAAGGGTATTCGCCAGTTGACTCGCAAGCAGTGTGATTATCTGGCCAAGCTGCCGATGGCTGGAGAGGTGAGTAGTTTAAATGTCTCGGTGGCTACTGGTGTCTGTCTCTTTGAGATTGTCCGTCAGCGGCGCGCTTGATGTTGATCAAATATCAGTGCTCCTGTGGAGAGTTTTTGGTTCTCTGTTAATTTTAGGCTGTTTTTCAACTATGCTAATCTGGACTAAGTTGATTTCGGCTGGGTTAAATAGTCTGGAATGCGAGGATAGATTCTATTGGGAGGGGGATGGCAATGGATGTGATAAAAGAAAAAATATACTCAATACCCAACTTGTTGAGTATGACAAGGCTGTTACTGGTTCCAGTTCTGATCGGTCTGGCGATCGCTGCTAAAGCTCAGGCGTTTCTGATGGTTCTCGCGGTCTCGCTGCTCAGTGATGCCTTTGATGGCTATCTTGCACGAAAATTAAATCAAGCGACCGAGTTGGGTGCCAAACTGGATAGCTGGGGCGATGTGCTGACCTATGGCGCGATGATTCTTGGGCTATATTGGATCTGGCCGCAGATATTTGCCGAGCAGCTGTGGTTTCTGGTGGCGGCAACAGCCTCTTTTGTCGTGCCGGTGATTTATGCATTCAAAAAGTTTGCCGAGTACCCCAGCTATCACACTCTGGGCGCCAAGACTGCTGCGGTGCTGATGGCGCCAGCGTTTTACTCGCTTATCCTGCTGGGTTGGGATCTGTTCTTTCAGGCGGTGATTATCTTTCATATTGTCGTGGCGTTTGAGGAGATGGCGATCACTTCACTTCTTAGTCGTCCGCGCACCGATGTGATTTCAATTCTTAGTCTTGGTCGCTACTCCGATGTGGCGTCTGGCACAGTTGCTGAAGAATCAATTAAAGCCTCCGAAAAAACCCATTAAATCGTACTGAAAATGTCGGTTGCAACGGGCAGGTCAACTCACTACAATAGCGCGCCTTACAGCGTCCGGGTATAAATCCGGGCACTCCTTGCTTCACTACAGCGACCTAATGTCGTCGGTGGGAAGCTTTTAATCCTTGAGGAGATACAATGCGTCACTATGAAATCGTATTTCTAGTCCATCCGGACCAGAGCGAACAAGTTACCGGTATGATCGAGCGTTACACTGCTTCAATCGAAGCGGGCGAAGGCAAGATCCACCGTCTAGAAGACTGGGGTCGCCGTCAACTGGCTTACCCAATCAACAAAATTCACAAAGCTCACTACATTCTGATGAACGTCGAATGTGGTCAGGAAGCCCTCGACGAGCTCAACTCTACTTTCCGTTACAACGATGCGGTTCTGCGCAGCCTGGTTGTTCGTCGCGATGAAGCTATCACTGCTGAATCTCCGATTATGAAAGCCGAGAATGCTGACAAGGCTGATAAAGAAGCCCGTGAGCGTCGCGCTGCTGCCAAGCAGAAAGCTGATGAGGCTAAAGCTGCTGAAGATGCTGCAGCCAAGGCTAAAGCAGAAGCGGAAGCCCCTGCAGCGGCAGAAGAGCCAGCGGTAGAAGAAGTTGCTGCAGAAGAGCAGTCTGAAGCGAAAGAGGGAGAAGAATAATGGCTAAGTTTGTACGTCGTCGTAAGTTTTGTCGTTTCAGTGCCGAAGGTGCTCCTGAGATTGATTATAAAGATTTAGATACGCTGAAAGGCTATGTTTCCGAGAGCGGCAAGATAGTTCCAAGCCGTATCACTGGAACCAAAGCGCGCTATCAGCGTGAACTGTCAGAAGCTATTAAGCGCGCTCGCTATATTGCGTTGCTGCCTTACACTGACAGCCATAAGTAATTAGAGGTAAAAACTTTGCGAGCCCTAGCTGAATTAATAATGCGTGGGCGTGCTCAGGCATGTGGTGTGGCTCTTTTTGGCTGGTTGTTGCCGCTGATCAGTCCAGCAACAATAGGCCTGGTGTCACTGCGCAAAGATAGTTCGGAAGGGTTGATTGTTACACTGTGGGCGATGTTGCCCTGGCTGGCGCTGTATTTTGCCGGCGATGTCAGCCCTCTGATCGTACTGTTGCCGCTTGCGGTATTGGTAGTGATTGCAGCTGTTGCCAATGTCTTGCGCAGTAGCGCATCCTGGCAGTGGACATTGGTGATTACGGGCATAGTCAGTGCTATAGCGACTATATCCATTGGCTTTATTGCCAGCGCCGAAGTCGACCTGATGGTTGTGGCGATCGCAGAGTTTTTTGCCGAGATAGGTGCACAGGCAGGAATATCGGATGAGTTTGATTTTACGCCCGATAGAACCTTTGTACTGGGCTTGTTTGCCTGGTTAATTGGATTCACCGCAGTCTGTGCTCTGTTTGTATCGAGATGGTGGCAGTCGCTGTTATTTAATCCCGGAGGATTCCAGAAGGAATTTCACGAGTTTAGATTGGATCAGTCGGTTGCGGTTATCTTAATTGCTTTTGTTATTGCTGGTGTGGTTTTGCCCCTTGCCTACAGGCCCTGGGTTGAATTGCTGTCACTGCCGCTGTTAATTGCCGGTGTGGCTGTTGTTCACTCAAGTGTCAAGATAATGGGAATGGGTGTGCACTGGCTTGGATTAATGTACTTTGGGTTATTGTTTATTGCCCCAACTGGTACTGTGCTGATCGGCTTGGGTTTAGTTGATAGCATATTGAATTTACGCTCGAGGCTTGCGGCCTTTAAAAACCGCAACTCTTGAGCCAAGTGTGAAACGAGGATATTAAGATGGAAGTCATTCTTTTAGAAAAAATCGGTAAGATGGGCGGTATTGGTGATAGAGCTAATGTTAAATCTGGCTTTGGTCGCAACTACCTGATCCCACAGGGCAAAGCTATTTTCGCTACTGAAGAGAATATTGCTGCTTTCGAACTGCGTCGTGCAGAGCTCGAAGCTAACGCAGCTGATAAGCTGGTTAAAGCTCAGGGCCGCGCTAAATTGCTCGAGGGTCTGGGTACTATTACTATCGTTGCCATTGCCGGTGAAGAGGGCAAGCTGTTCGGTTCAGTGGGTGTCCGCGAACTGGAAGAAGCGATTGCTGCAGCTGGTGGTGATATCAACAAGAGTGAAATCAACATGCCAGAGGGTCCTATCCGCTTTGTTGGCGAGTTCTCTGTTGAGTGCCAACTGCACGTTGATGTTGTACAGAACATCACGGTAATTATTGAAGCTGAATAAATCCCCGGCAATTCTGGGTAAATTTATTGCAAAACGGCACTGCTTCTGAATAAGATGCAGTGCCGTTTTCGTATATTACCGCTATTTTTTAGATGCGGTTTCAGAATAATTAAATCAGCGCACTCATATTAAAAGTCAGGTTAGTAGTTTAAAAAATGAACGAAGCACTATTCGCAGAGCCCGCCGCTAGTCAGCCCCTGCCTCATTCTGTAGAGGCGGAGCAGGCCGTGCTCGGCGGCTTGATGCTGAAAAATGATGCCTTCGATTCAGTTGCCTCGGTGATCTCCGACAGCGACTTCTACAATACAGACCATCAGTTAATCTTTAACGCAATGACCAGTCTGGCCGCAGAGAGCCAGCCTTTCGATGCGATTACCCTCAGTGAGTCACTGCAAAACAGCAATGAGTTAGCCAGTATTGGTGGCGCTGAATATCTGGTCGATCTCGCCAGCAGCACACCCAGTTCAGCCAATATCCAAGCCTACACACAGATTGTTCTCGAGCGCTCAATTGTCCGCCAGCTGATTGGCGCAGCCAGTGATATTGTTCGCAAAGGCTACAATCCGCTGGGTTGGGACAGCTCCAAACTTCTCGCAGAAGCTGAGAGCCGACTCCAGGAAATTATTGAAAATCGCCCGAAAAAAGGCGGTTTTAAAGAAGTTAACTCACTGCTTAAAGAGGCAGTTGAGCGTCTTGATGAGCTGTTTAAAAATGACGCCGATATCACCGGCCTGAGTACCGGTTTTAAAGATCTCGATGGCATGACCTCTGGTTGGCAGCACTCTGATCTGGTGATTGTCGCCGGTCGACCCTCGATGGGTAAGACAGCATTTGCCATGAATATGGTTGAACATGCGGCCTTGAATCAGACTCGCCCAGTATTGGTTTTCTCTCTTGAGATGCCAGCTAGCCAGCTGATTATTCGACTGCTGTCGTCGATCGGCAAGATTGACCAGACGCGTATGCGCTCGGGTAATCTCACCGAAGATGATTGGCCGCGCCTGAGTAGCGCCGCCCAGCGATTGAAAGACCGTCCCTTATTTATTGATGACACCTCCGGTATTACACCTCTGGAGATGCGTAACCAAATCAAGACGTTTACCCGTGAGCGGGTAGAGCAGTTGCGCCAGGAATGGCATCAGGAACACGGCGCCAATACACCAGCGGATATGGAAGCGCTCTATAAGCAGGCCCAGCCGGGCATGATTATGGTCGATTACCTGCAGCTGATGAGCGGTAGCAATCCCGGTGAGGGGCGTGTCCAGGAGATCTCGCAGATTTCCCGTGAGCTAAAGAATATGGCTCGTGAATATGAATGTCCGATGATTGCGCTATCCCAGCTCAGTCGTAATCTTGAGCAGCGACCCAACAAGCGTCCAATCAACTCGGATCTTCGTGAATCTGGTGCGATTGAGCAGGATGCGGATGTGATTGTGTTCCTCTATCGCGATGAGGTTTACAACGAAGACAGTCCGGATAAAGGCAGTGCTGAAATTATTATCGGCAAGCAGAGAAATGGCCCTATTGGCACCTGTCGACTGGCGTTTATGGGCAAGTACACAAGATTCGAGAATCTTGCTGGCGATTACTTCACCGAAGAGTAAGTCTTTATTATCTATTTTAACTGCTTCTACTTAAGCCTCTGTAAATAGGATTGTTGATAATGCGGGTTTTTCACACAGTCAGTGGTCTTCGTGATGCGCTAAAAGCCTCGCGTCTCAAGGGCTTGCGGATTGGCTTTGTGCCGACCATGGGCAACCTCCACGAAGGTCATCTGGCGCTGGTCAAACAGGCTCGCAGCAGCTGCGATATTGTTGTCTGCTCTATTTTTGTAAATGCCCTGCAGTTTGGCCTTAATGAAGATTGGGATAAATACCCGCGCACCTACGAGATGGACTGCGACAAGCTTCGCGACAGCGGCTGTGATTATCTATTTCATCCGGAAGATACCGAGATGTACCCCAATGGACTGGATACCCAGAGTCGCGTTATCTGTCCGACTATGACCGATGTGCTCTGCGGTGCCAGCCGTCCCGGTCATTTTGAAGGGGTTACCACAGTGGTATCCAAGCTGTTTAATATAGTTCAGCCGGATGAGGCGATCTTTGGTATAAAAGACTATCAACAGCTGGCGGTAATTCGCCGTATGGCTGAGGATCTCTGTATGCCGGTGCAGATTACCGCTGCGCCTATTTACCGTGAAGCCGATGGTCTGGCAATGAGTTCGCGAAACAGCTATATCACTGAGGAAGAGCGACCCAGAGTTACCGTGCTCAAGGAGAACCTGGAGTGGATTGCCGATCAGATTGAGGGCGGTGCACGAAACTTTACCCAGTTGGAAGAAGCCGCGATACAGCGGATTGCCGATGCCGGTTTTAAAACCGACTATATTACTGTTACCAACAGTAAAACATTGGATCCTGCGGCTGAGGATGACCTTGAAATTACCGTTCTTGGTGCCATTTATACCAGTGCGGCACGACTGATTGATAATTTAAGTATTAACCTTTAACCCGGTGATAAACTCTAAATGAGCTTTAGACATTTAGAGAGATTTAAAGAATTTTAGACGGAGATTGTGAGTGTTATCTACATTTTTAAAAGCTAAGTTACATATGGCGAGGGTTACCCAGGCGGAGCTTTGGTATGACGGTTCCTGTGCCATTGATGCGGATTTACTGAAAATCTCAGGTATGCAGGAATTTGAACAGATTGATATCTATAACGTCACCAATGGTGAGCGTTTTACCACTTACATTATTGTTGCCGAGGCCGGTTCCGGCATTATTTCTATAAACGGCGCCGCCGCTCGCAAATGCCAGGTTGACGACAGAATTATTATTGCTACTTACGGCCAATTATCCGAACAGGATGCAGCTGACCACAAACCCAAATTGGTCTATCTGAATGAAGACAATACAGTTGAGCGTTCAACCAATACCATCCCCACCCAGCTTGCCGAGTAATAAGCCTAATATTTAACACTATCTGTCGCGGCATTTGGATTGCAGGTATTCGCGCATTTTAGAAATTTCTGCGAGTTTTTCCTTATTTGGCAGATAGCGGTATTCACCGGTTTGTTCGTCCAGCTGGCGTACTCGTCCGGCGTTTTCCATAGCGATTAATTTTCTACTGGCTTTCAAGCAGTTGCTGCGTTGCACTGCCAGCTGTTGCTCGGTTGGCTGGGGGCTTTCCAATAGCGGTGATTGTTCGTTGCTGCCAGTTGCGGCTACTGCTGACAGAATGGCAGTTTTTTTAGCGGTGGATTTAGCTGTCTTTACCTTGATCAGAGTTGCTGGAATATCCCCAGGCCTGGTTTCGCTGTAATGAGTTACCCCATTGTTGTCGGTCCACTTAAAGTATTTTTCAGCGTCAACCGCCATCGAAGTGCCAGTTAAGACCAATAAGCAGCTAATTAAAAAAGCCGTTTTCATTCTCTCTCCCTGTTTAAAATTCCTTCCTTAAACTCTTCCCTTAAGAATCGCCTGCTGACTTAAGTATAGATTTCAGAATTGACCTCAAGGTGGAATTTTTACGGCGCGCTTTGAAAAAGGACGAAAAAGTGTTAAATTGCCCATGTTCTGTGCGTATTGCTGCAGAAATTTGGACAAAGTACCAGGTTGGCGTTACCCATGCCGCTGGTCATCAAGAGCGAAGGCACCAGTATCCAATGTGCCAGCTACAGTCAAAAAGCACTTACCCGTGTGACTGGAACTTGCCGCAATCGCGGCGTCACTTCTGATGTAACAGCC
>Ga0206125_10003880_pt1 | contig 13769 bp, 8 predicted proteins | sample Helgoland_Spring_4_FD_148598 | JGI IMG/M metagenome (GOLD analysis project Ga0206125, IMG submission 148598) | Pelagic subsurface seawater microbial communities from Kabeltonne, Helgoland, North Sea - Helgoland_Spring_Bloom_20160331_1 | ecosystem: Environmental > Aquatic > Marine > Epipelagic ... | reverse complement strand
TGCCTACTGATGCACCCGTAATGGCACTGATAGTTACCTGATGTGTTATCAGCAGTGTAACCCCCTCTTTGAATTCTTCAAATCTTGAGTTTAATTGTCGTAATGTTTTAGCTTTATCTGCATATCCCTGAAAAAAAGAATTCAAACCTGAAAAGGTTTCCCACTTACCTAGATCCATAAGTTCAGCAGTTTCCTTACAACGACACCACTCACTTGATAATATCTGATTAAAGCGGAAACCACTTTGAATGATTGCCGTACCAATAGCTTTTGCTTGCGCCTTACCTCTTTTGTCTAAATTTCTTTGACTATTACAATTGTTTATTGAGAAATTAATAGGGTCACCAAAACCAGGTGCTAGAGCATGGCGCATGAATAAAACATTAGCGTTTATATCTGATATTGTATCTCTGAGGTTACTCTGGCCTCCAGCAATGGTATGATTAGAAAGCAATATAAAAAACATAACTATGACAGCGATACGATTAATCATAATACTACCTTACTCGCAGATTATATATATGCTCAATAAATAGTTTTAGTTATTGTATGATCACTTCATGTTAAAAATACTTGCAAATGAATTATCTATGCTTTTTTTAAAAACCAATTCCTTCAAAATCTATAGATTTTTATAAATTAAATACTAAATATATCTCGTAAGGGATATAATATTTGCTTTTAGCTATTAATATTTAAACTACTGCGGGGAATTTGGTGGACATACCCCAATCCACCTAAAGCCTCAATGTAGGATTCCTTACTGGGGCGTACATAATTTATAATTACATAACAGATTTTTATGCCTTATCTAGAATAACAGTGAAGTATAGGTGAATGTGGTCGAGCCCATTTAAAGAGTTTTCTTTGTTCAATATCTTTCGATGTTACAAACTTTTTGAACCACAATTTAGTGTATTTTGCTCAAGCCAAGGTCCTTTTACGATTACAAATTAAGTTACTGTAAATTTACATCCGCTTGAAACAAACCACATCACCTTCTCTATCAATCTCTTGCAAACCAAAAGAAACAATACAATCTAGTATTTTTTTTTGTGTATTTGTACCATCAGAATACTTGTATGGATGAGTTTCCAATATAAGTAATGAAATATTAGACATTAGAGATTCTTCTCTTGCAAACAAATGTTCTTCAGCGCCTTCAATATCGCAAATAAGTGCAAATGGACCTTTTGGAATTCTTTTTACCAGTTCCGATAATGTTGTTGTTCGCGTAGGTATGCCTTTTTCTTGTGCCTCGGAAACATGGCCTACGTGCATATGATGTCCAAATACAAAATTAACATATCTTTTATTTGAATAATCTACAGCTGCAACTACGATGTTAGTGTTTTTTGTTGTTGTATTTGTTGCATTTGACAAACAAATCTTTGTTAAATCAGGATTTGCTTCAACTATGAGATGGTGTGCAGTTGCACCAATTCTGTGGCGAATGAGCGCTGATATAACACCCAGGCATCCGCCCAACTCAATTACATTTGTATCAAGCGGAAGATGATTAATAATCATTTTTGCTTCAGTCTCTTCATATGGTCGACCCCTTGCAAATGCATATCGGACAGATGTTTGAATATTATTGGGAATCTTTACAGGTATGCCATGAGGGGTAAATATTGTGTTAGAACTCTTGACTAAATCATAAATTCTCAAGAAAATTTTCTGTTTAATTTCTTTTATATTAAATATGCGATACGTATACCTGCTTAATAAACTCACAAATGCTTCTCCTATAAATACTCTCTATAAATAACAAAATTTGAAAATTATTATGTTATTACAGTAAAGTACATCATTTTATTTATTATATATTATATACTATTTTTCATAGCTTTGAATTGAAAATGTCCCCCACACGGACTTGAGGTCAAGCCCTTTTTAAGGGTTCGCTTCGCTCAACCTCTTTACGTGTTACACACGTCATGAACCGCGTGATCTTTAACATTAAACAATAATTGATAAAATATATTGTATGCAGTAAGTAATCATTAGTTATACAAAGTTCATTGATTGATGATATATCTTCATAAAATTCTACCACTCATTGTTAGTCCAATGTTTTTAGTGATGGTTCTAATTACATGGGGGATAATTTTTAGATCAAGAATTTCTGGCATATTAGCGGTCAGTATTTTAATAATTTGTTCGCTACCAATATTTTCTAATAAGCTGATAACTAGCTTGGAAAATGAATATATACTTTCAGATGCATCAAGTGCAAAAACTGCTGATGCAATTGTAGTCTTAAGTGGCATGGTTAGAACAATTAATGGTAAAAACGGATTATCGTATGAATGGACAGAAGCTTCTGATCGTATTTTTGCAGGCATCGAACTAATCAAAGAAAATAAAGCTCCAATTATGGTACTTACGGGTGGTAAACTTCCTTGGTCAGTGGGCAAGCCAGAAGGAGAATACCTGAGAGATGTTGCAATAAAATATGGTATCCCAAATAGAAATATTCTTCTAACTGAAAATGTCGAAAATACCGATCAAGAAGCTAAAGCTGTTGCAAAATTACTTAATAAAGCTTCACCTAAAATCATACTTGTAACATCAGCTTTTCACATGCCTCGTGCCCAAAAAGTTTTTGAAGCAGCAGGTATAAAAATAGAACCATTTGCTGTAGATTTTTTGAGTGGAGCTGGCAAATACACAATAATGAATTTTATTCCTTCCGCAGAAGCTTTAAATCAAACTAGCTTTTTTATAAGAGAGCACATTGGTAGATTGTATTATAATTTAAAATACTAACCATCTAACCAGTTGTATAAACCTCTTCAGGTTATTTTTTAGTCAGCTGAACTAATTAACAAATTCGGGATAATCCTGGTGCCCCCACACGGGGTCTGTTTCCTTAGAAAGGCATCAGTCAACCAACCGACACAAGTAATATCAATGAGTTAACCAATAATGACATGAGCTGTCTAGGGCACTTTTGGTGGCCTGTGTGGTGGCCTTAGCAATTGGGTCCCATGGTCGACAAATGAGACCCCCCGTACCCTTGGTAATCATTGGACTTCAAAAAGAGGGCTAAAGGGGCTGTTGTGGTTGTTGTTGTTGAGGTCTTTTGGTACGGTTGGAGGCTGATGAAATGCGGCTTACTGAGTGTCTCTAAGTCGCAAATTCTATCGATCAATATAGCAGAGGAACCCATATATCAGGAGGCAGCTTAAAGTGTTGAGTAGCATCATCAGCATTAGCAAAAAGTCGATAAAATGAGTAATCTATTCCACCCTGCCCTAGAGGGCCACCGGTAAAGGCTACAAACACCGTTAATTCATTATCTTCATCTACTTTGATTGTTGATCCAGAACAGAAAATCCCTGTTTCACATAAATATACACTACCAATCTCTTGTTCCCTTGCCATTTTTTCAACTACTGAGAGTTCTATTGGTGTAAGGTCTTTTCCATCATTTATCTCTATAGCTCTTTTATCGGATATACTTGGTATCCTCTCCTGTAACTCCCACCCGAGGTCTATAGAATCTGGGTATTCAAGCATTTCCTCCAAAGCTGCTTGGTATTGATCTAGTTCAAGAATACTACCTAAAGGTTCATCCCAAGACAGCGATAAAATATAATTTTCGATTTCTTGTCTCGCAACTTTTGCTTGTGCTTTAAATCTGTTTTCCAACCAATTAAGTTGATCGTCTCGACTTAAGTTAAGAAGTTCATTGATTTGCATTAAGTTACACCTAATCTAATTTATAAGTTTAATTTGCGGGGCTGTAGAGCTGCCTTTGAAATCCAATGTAAGCATCTATCACTTGTTCCATGCCGCCCAATGCAGCACTACCTTCAGCAAGTGTGCCGTACTTCAACTTTAAATAATCTGGTAGCTGTGAACGATCTAAACTTTCGACACCATTGTTAACGTAATGTCCAAGTACAAAGTCCAAAAAGCTAACAATCTTTTCATCATAAGCTACATCAATTCTACGTTTACCCACTTCTGCACGATGAGCACGCGTCATCATATTTCGTGAATAGGCTATATGCCCTAGCACATCATAAATATCACTATAATGAGCGTTTATAGCATCTTTGATTTGCATGAGTACAAGACCATCGTAACCACGCTCAGCGAGCCGTTCTAACAATGCCCTACGTGTATCAGGGTCGCTCCAGAGAGACCTCAGTTCGTCCTCATCTTTGAATAATTCTGGAAGTTCTCCAAACATGCGTTTGATGAAGTCCTGAGCACTGATAGGCTTTCCATCCGGTCCCCAAAAGGTGGTGGCTGCGATACTGACTATATGATCATCAGCAAGTTTAATTTCTATTAGTTCTCTAACTGGCGGATCTTCAGGTGGATATACTGGCGGATCACCCGGTGGGTTTATTGGAGGCCTTGGGTCTACAGGAGGCTCAACAATTGGTGGATGATTTGGAGGTCCATCCCACTCTGGATCTTCAAAATTCAAATATGCTTTCACAAAATCATAAACTGTAAAGTAGTCCTTTCCTTCAAATGTACGTGATCCTCTACCAATGATTTGCTTGAACTCGATCATTGAATTGATTGGCCGCATGAGGACTATATTGCGGATGTTTAGAGCATCCACGCCAGTAGACAGCTTTTGTGAGGTCGTAAGGATCGTTGGTATGGTCTTACTGTTGATCTGGAATCGCTCCAAAAAGGCTTCTCCTGCAGCACCGTCATTGGCTGTCACACGTACACAATAGTCTGGGTCAGGATGTCGTATTTCTTGATTGATGAGGTCTCGAATAAGAGCAGCATGCGCCTGGGTAGCACAGAAGACCAATGTCTTCTCGTTGACGTTAATTTCGCTGAGAAAGGTGCGGACCCGATGTAGCTCACGTTCTCGCATGACCACTAACTTGTTGAAGTCTTTTTCCTCGAAGGTTGTGCCTTCTTCTACTTCACCTTTGACGATCTCATCAGTTCCATCAAAGGTGTAAGTGTCTTTGTCTGAGATATACTGTCTGACCCTGAATGGGGTCAGGAAGCCATCATCAATGCCTTCTTTGAGCGAATAGACATATACGGGCTCACCAAAATAGGCGTATGTATCTGTGTTGTCTGTTCTCTTGGGCGTGGCTGTCAGGCCAAGCTGCACAGCAGGACTGAAGTAGTTCAGTATATCTCGCCAAGAACTTTCAGAATTGGCTCCACCTCGGTGACACTCGTCAACAATGATGAAATCAAAGAAGTCTGGGTCGTAATGTTGATACCCCAACTTACCACCCTGGTCTGTTGTGAGTGTTTGAAAGATTGTGAAGAATATTGAGGCATTCTTGGGCATGCCACCGCGTTTGGTTATCTCTTCGGGGTTCATGCGTATACGAGCACCTTCCTCGAAGGCCCCAAAGGAGTTGTATGCTTGATTAGCCAAGATGTTACGGTCAGCTAAAAATAAGATCCGAGGGCGCCGCGTAGGCTCACCAGATAAGTTCCATTTTGCTTCAAATAGCTTCCAACATAATTGAAAAGCAATACCTGTCTTTCCTGTCCCTGTGGCAAGCGTTAAGAGAATCCTATTTTTACCTTTTGAGATAGCTTCGATGGCTTCTGTAATTGCATTATGTTGATAGTAGCGAGGTTGCCATTTTCCACCGCCTGTTTGGAAAGGGATGGCAGCAAACCTATTACGCCATGTGTTGTTATCTTCAAAGGTACGCGACCATAAACCATCTGGTGTAGGTGGACCATCTACATCCTTTTCAATGCCTGTATTAGTATCTATCTCGTACCACTTGAGACCATTGGTGGCGTAGGTGAACCTGGCTTTAAGGCGCTTAGCATATTCCTTTGCTTGAGCTACGCCTTCACCGGCTCCAATACCAGCTCTCTTGGCTTCTACTGTAGCTAGCTTCTGGCCTTTATAAGTTAACACGTAATCACAAGACATGGGGTTCTCACGACGACCACCAGACGTGATGCGTCCCTTGGCTATTTCCTCACGACTAATCATCGAACCAGCAACTGTATCCCAGCCAGCATCACGCAGCGCTGGGTCAATCCGACGTGCACGGGTGTCTGCTTCAGACTCCGTGGGGATTAACTCAGGGTGTATGTGCGAATAGTCAGTCATAGGATGAGGTTAGATTCTTTGCTGAGCTGTGTGAAGGCTTTGGGTTTCTCATGTGAGTTCTCCAGCAAAGGCCTTCTGGAGGAGCGACTGGCGTAGGTCGGAGATGTCTTGGATTTTGGTGGTGTAGAGGGCTTCGAGCGAGTTATATTCCGTTGACATTTTGTCTAGTTGAAACACGATACGCTTTTGTTCTTCTAGGGGTGGCAGGGGTATTTGGAGGGACTTAAGAAAGGGTAGCTTCACGCCTTTTACTGTAGCACCGGTGCCGGCTTTTTCTATGGTTCCGGCCACGGACTTAAACCAATGGAACAGAAAGCGCTTCTCAACACTATTTATATCTTTGGGAATGACGGCTCTTAAATCCTGATTAATAGCTGTGTCTTGCCCCAATACACATACTTTTCCAAGACCAACACGAGACGCAATAACTATTTCGCCCCCAGGTATTAGCTTCGATGATGACGCGGATAAGCCTGCTTGGGTAATTGAATGATCTGTTTTGGTTAAATGGTCATTCATCATATCTCGGACAGTAGCCCAAGGTATCTGACCTGAGTAGAATTCGGGTTTGTCTTTGGACGGCGTTCCACCACCTATGAATTCGCAGATATCACCAAGCGACTTAATTTCCCATTCTATCTTCCCCTTGGGGTCAAGGGTGGATTGTAAATTAGCACTAAACAGCTCACGAGCACTCTTAAGATTAGCCTCGGCATTCTCCCGTGCGCGGTCCAGACCCTGGAATGCCTCATCGAGGATAGACACGATACGCTTTTGTTCTTCAAGGGGTGGCAGGGGTATTTGAAAGTTACGCAAATAGTTTAAGCCAACAAACTTTTGAGTTGTACCTTTCGCATCAGTTTTCATTTGGTCCATGACGATCTTTGTTTCAAGATAGTATTTTAAGAAGTGTACGCTTTGATTTTCTGGTGGTTTTAATAATGCAACATTCTTAATTGCAAAGTTTGGGGTCACTTCGACTAGTGTCGGATTCCCAATTGTACCAATCATTGCAAATAGTAGATCGCCTTTGTTGACTTTGCTTCGGCGATTTATTGACAAATAATCTTCTTCTGAAATGAACTTTACTCGCTCAAAATTCAATCTGCCTGTCTTTAAGTTTTTGGAAGTTATAAGTGGATAACCTTCGTCTTGGTACTTTGGTGAGTCATGCGTTCCATCTCTGACATCATATATCTCACCAAGCGTCTTAAGTTTCCACCCAGCCTTCACAACAGACCCCTAATATCCTCAAGAATAGCAGCAGTCTCTGCATCTCTTGCCAACATATCACTGATAATCTCCTGAGGCTCTCTTAGCGGCTCTTCCTCTGGCTCATTGGGATTCTTAACTGAGAGGTCATAAGTTTCCTCATCGAGGTCACTGACATTGAGTATCCAAGACTTATCGCCCAGCGTACGGCCAGCTTGCATAGACACAAACTCTTCCAGGTCCTTGTCGTTTAGGGGATTGGTCTTACCCATGTTACGACCTGGGTCTAACTGGTAGTACCAAATGTCTTTGGTGCTGCGACCACGCTCAAAGAAGAGAACTACAGTCTTAACACCAGCACCCAAAAAGGTGCCACCTGGACAGTCGAGGATGGTGTGGAGGTTACAATCGTCCATAAGCTGCTTACGTATGGCTATTGAAGCACCATCAGTATTGCTGAGGAATGTATTCTTGATGATTACAGCTGCTCTACCACCACCCTTAAGGCTCTCAACAAAGTGCTGCATAAACATATAGGCACTCTCAGATGACTTAACTGGGAAGTTCTGCTGTAGCTGCTTGTTCTTGTTGCCGCCAAAGGGAGGGTTAGCAAGGATGATGTCGTAGCGGTCTTTTTCTTGGATGTCTGCGACCCTCTCGGACAGAGTGTCAGTCCTTAGGTAGTTAGGGGCCTCGATACCGTGCAGGATCATGTTCATTAGGCCAATGACATAAGCTAATGGCGCCTGTTCTTTGGCATAGAAGGTTTTCTGTTGAAGTAACTGACGATGCTCTGGGGTCGTAGCCTTGCCCTTAAGGTGATCAAAGGCTTCACATAAGAACCCTGCTGAGCCTGCAGCTGGGTCATATATAGTCTCGCCCAGCTTAGGATCCATAACCTTAAGCATGGCTCTAATAAGTGGTCGTGGAGTATAATATTGACCACCATTTTTACCAGCATTGCCCATGTTCTTAATGCGAGTCTCGTAGAGGTCTGATAGTTCAGACTTCTGATCCTGAGTGCCAAAGTTAAGGCTATCTATAAGGTCTAAGGCATCTTTTAGCATGTAGCCATTGCCAAACTTATTGCGAACCTCAGTAAAGATTTGACCTATCTTGGCCTCAATAGAGTTGGGGTTATTAGCTGTCTCTGCGAAGCCTCTTAGGTAGGCCATGAGGCTATTGTTTACAAAGTCAACGAGGTCACTTCCAACACGAGTCTTGTCCAGGTCTGGCTTGCCATCAGCAATCTTAGGCGATGCCCAATCTGACCACCTATACTGTGTTTTGAATAGAGGCTGGTAAGCCTTTCCAGTCATCTGAGCCTCTAAAGATCTCTCATTTTCCATGTCGTCGAGGTACTTTAGAAACAGCATCCATGATGACTGTTCAGCATAGTCCAGCTCAGAGTTACACCCTGGCTCCTGAAACATAATATCATCTAGATTCTTAAAGACTTTCTCAAACATTCACACATCCATATTTCAATTTAAAAACATAAGAACTTATTGGCCTCTTAAGTTCAACATAAAATCTACATATGATACTTATTGTTTAGCATAAACTGTCGTCGACCAATACTTCTATGGGTCTAAAGGCTAACTAATTAGTCAATAGAATGTTCAATGTTATCCTTGTGGGCTTATAGCAAGATGCTATTGTAACCATGCTCTTTAGTTGTCCTTGTCTCCTTCTACTATGATAGAAAGGGGGAGGTAATAACCAGAGTACACTATAGTGACTATTAGACACTAGAGGGGGACTCCGGGTCTACTGGAACGCGTAAGGAATTAAATGACTAAAGACTACACCTATGGAGATATAAGAGAGGCCAAATATATGGACTTAGCGATAATTCCTGTGAGTGATGTATCTAGCCAATTTTGCAACTACGTTATCAAACTGATTGAAGAAATAGAAAATAGAAAAAGAGCCCGTAGAGCAAAAGATCAGTCATCATTCGAATATGCATCTAAACTAATTCTGGGTGACCTTTTGATTGCAAGAACAAAAGATAATGCTGGATGGCTGTTTAGATCTGTTAGCAAAAAGAACTTCCATCATAGTGAAATTAAGGGAGATACCTTCAATTCAATTGTTAGCCTATTAGAGGCACTAGATTATTTGCAAGTAATTAGAGGATCTAACCACTCTCACCCATTTGCTCAAAGCGAAGACAATAGATATGTGCCAGGTTTAGCTACCCGCTTTAAAGCTAGTGATAAGTTACTTAGTCTCTGGCAAGATACAGGCTATGAAACTATTGATTTGAAGGATCACTTTAAAAAAAAGCCCCGCCTTAATGAGATACAACTAAAGTCAGCTTCTTCTCGTTATCAGAAACAAAAGATCAAAGGGAAAAACCTCAGAGTTGAAAAGACAACCCAAACACAAGCAATCAAATTAAGGCTCTTTAATATTAATAAATATATACTCAAACAAAACTTTGAAGGCATGGAGTTTTATGGGCTTAGAAGACTTTACAATGAAGGTGATCATCCAAGTTTTAATTGGAACTTAGGTGGTAGACTTTATGGAGTTGGTGAAAATAATTACCAGCGTTTAAAAAAAGAACAGCGTTCTAAAATAAAGATAAACGGAGAGGCAGTTGTAGAACTTGATATCAATGCAAGTTACTTGAGAATTCTTCACAGTTTACGCGGTTTCAATATTCCAGATGCTGAGGACATATATGCAATAGAGGGAATTGATCGGCGAATAGTAAAGTCTTGGATATCATCAACTTTAGGCCACACAGGTTTTCATAGAGCCTGGCCTTTACGCTCTTTAGAAGAATTTAAAAAGGCTAATATACAAAAACCCAAAAAGTTAACCTATCCATTAGTTATGAAAAAAGTAGTCGAACATCTGCCGGTGTTAAGTGACTGGCCACAATGTGGTGTGCGGTGGAGTAATCTAATGTTCGAAGAATCTGAGGCTATGATATCTACAATGGAGGCGCTTAGAGAAATAGATGTGGTAGCTTTACCCGTTCATGATAGCTTGATAGTTCCTCACTCAAAAGCCGTAGTTGCTCACGATATTCTTAAGGAAACATTTGAAAAACGCTTTGGTGTTAACTTCGTAATTAAAGGCCTATAAGTCTCAGTTTTCCTCTAGAGAATAACATTTAAATACAGATAAAATTCTCGCCTTACAAGCAGTCCCACAACACCCTTCAGAGCCTCAAAGAGACTCATACAGCGCCTCTTGCTGGCTGCTACAATCTCATTCTCACAAGGCGACTTAGAGACACTCAGTAAGCCGCATTTCATCAGCCTCCAACCGTACCAAAAGACCTCAACAACAACAACCACAACAGCCCCTTTAGCCCTCTTTTTGAAGTCCAATGATTACCAAGGGTACGGGGGGTCTCATTTGTCGACCATGGGACCCAATTGCTAAGGCCACCACACAGGCCACCAAAAGTGCCCTAGACAGCTCATGTCATTATTGGTTAACTCATTGATATTACTTGTGTCGGTTGGTTGACTGATGCCTTTCTAAGGAAACAGACCCCGTGTGGGGGCACCAGGATTATCCCGAATTTGTTAATTAGTTCAGCTGACTAAAAAATAACCTGAAGAGGTTTATACAACTGGTTAGATGGTTAGTATTTTAAATTATAATACAATCTACCAATGTGCTCTCTTATAAAAAAGCTAGTTTGATTTAAAGCTTCTGCGGAAGGAATAAAATTCATTATTGTGTATTTGCCAGCTCCACTCAAAAAATCTACAGCAAATGGTTCTATTTTTATACCTGCTGCTTCAAAAACTTTTTGGGCACGAGGCATGTGAAAAGCTGATGTTACAAGTATGATTTTAGGTGAAGCTTTATTAAGTAATTTTGCAACAGCTTTAGCTTCTTGATCGGTATTTTCGACATTTTCAGTTAGAAGAATATTTCTATTTGGGATACCATATTTTATTGCAACATCTCTCAGGTATTCTCCTTCTGGCTTGCCCACTGACCAAGGAAGTTTACCACCCGTAAGTACCATAATTGGAGCTTTATTTTCTTTGATTAGTTCGATGCCTGCAAAAATACGATCAGAAGCTTCTGTCCATTCATACGATAATCCGTTTTTACCATTAATTGTTCTAACCATGCCACTTAAGACTACAATTGCATCAGCAGTTTTTGCACTTGATGCATCTGAAAGTATATATTCATTTTCCAAGCTAGTTATCAGCTTATTAGAAAATATTGGTAGCGAACAAATTATTAAAATACTGACCGCTAATATGCCAGAAATTCTTGATCTAAAAATTATCCCCCATGTAATTAGAACCATCACTAAAAACATTGGACTAACAATGAGTGGTAGAATTTTATGAAGATATATCATCAATCAATGAACTTTGTATAACTAATGATTACTTACTGCATACAATATATTTTATCAATTATTGTTTAATGTTAAAGATCACGCGGTTCATGACGTGTGTAACACGTAAAGAGGTTGAGCGAAGCGAACCCTTAAAAAGGGCTTGACCTCAAGTCCGTGTGGGGGACATTTTCAATTCAAAGCTATGAAAAATAGTATATAATATATAATAAATAAAATGATGTACTTTACTGTAATAACATAATAATTTTCAAATTTTGTTATTTATAGAGAGTATTTATAGGAGAAGCATTTGTGAGTTTATTAAGCAGGTATACGTATCGCATATTTAATATAAAAGAAATTAAACAGAAAATTTTCTTGAGAATTTATGATTTAGTCAAGAGTTCTAACACAATATTTACCCCTCATGGCATACCTGTAAAGATTCCCAATAATATTCAAACATCTGTCCGATATGCATTTGCAAGGGGTCGACCATATGAAGAGACTGAAGCAAAAATGATTATTAATCATCTTCCGCTTGATACAAATGTAATTGAGTTGGGCGGATGCCTGGGTGTTATATCAGCGCTCATTCGCCACAGAATTGGTGCAACTGCACACCATCTCATAGTTGAAGCAAATCCTGATTTAACAAAGATTTGTTTGTCAAATGCAACAAATACAACAACAAAAAACACTAACATCGTAGTTGCAGCTGTAGATTATTCAAATAAAAGATATGTTAATTTTGTATTTGGACATCATATGCACGTAGGCCATGTTTCCGAGGCACAAGAAAAAGGCATACCTACGCGAACAACAACATTATCGGAACTGGTAAAAAGAATTCCAAAAGGTCCATTTGCACTTATTTGCGATATTGAAGGCGCTGAAGAACATTTGTTTGCAAGAGAAGAATCTCTAATGTCTAATATTTCATTACTTATATTGGAAACTCATCCATACAAGTATTCTGATGGTACAAATACACAAAAAAAAATACTAGATTGTATTGTTTCTTTTGGTTTGCAAGAGATTGATAGAGAAGGTGATGTGGTTTGTTTCAAGCGGATGTAAATTTACAGTAACTTAATTTGTAATCGTAAAAGGACCTTGGCTTGAGCAAAATACACTAAATTGTGGTTCAAAAAGTTTGTAACATCGAAAGATATTGAACAAAGAAAACTCTTTAAATGGGCTCGACCACATTCACCTATACTTCACTGTTATTCTAGATAAGGCATAAAAATCTGTTATGTAATTATAAATTATGTACGCCCCAGTAAGGAATCCTACATTGAGGCTTTAGGTGGATTGGGGTATGTCCACCAAATTCCCCGCAGTAGTTTAAATATTAATAGCTAAAAGCAAATATTATATCCCTTACGAGATATATTTAGTATTTAATTTATAAAAATCTATAGATTTTGAAGGAATTGGTTTTTAAAAAAAGCATAGATAATTCATTTGCAAGTATTTTTAACATGAAGTGATCATACAATAACTAAAACTATTTATTGAGCATATATATAATCTGCGAGTAAGGTAGTATTATGATTAATCGTATCGCTGTCATAGTTATGTTTTTTATATTGCTTTCTAATCATACCATTGCTGGAGGCCAGAGTAACCTCAGAGATACAATATCAGATATAAACGCTAATGTTTTATTCATGCGCCATGCTCTAGCACCTGGTTTTGGTGACCCTATTAATTTCTCAATAAACAATTGTAATAGTCAAAGAAATTTAGACAAAAGAGGTAAGGCGCAAGCAAAAGCTATTGGTACGGCAATCATTCAAAGTGGTTTCCGCTTTAATCAGATATTATCAAGTGAGTGGTGTCGTTGTAAGGAAACTGCTGAACTTATGGATCTAGGTAAGTGGGAAACCTTTTCAGGTTTGAATTCTTTTTTTCAGGGATATGCAGATAAAGCTAAAACATTACGACAATTAAACTCAAGATTTGAAGAATTCAAAGAGGGGGTTACACTGCTGATAACACATCAGGTAACTATCAGTGCCATTACGGGTGCATCAGTAGGCAGTGGAGAATTTGTGGCTTATAATACCATCTCCAAAGAGGCAAAAGTGTTTCGATTGGATTGAAATGATGCACATTATTATAGTTATGATATTTATT
>Ga0206125_10003879_pt1 | contig 13771 bp, 13 predicted proteins | sample Helgoland_Spring_4_FD_148598 | JGI IMG/M metagenome (GOLD analysis project Ga0206125, IMG submission 148598) | Pelagic subsurface seawater microbial communities from Kabeltonne, Helgoland, North Sea - Helgoland_Spring_Bloom_20160331_1 | ecosystem: Environmental > Aquatic > Marine > Epipelagic ... | reverse complement strand
GGCGTTCTCAACGCCGTTAAGCAGTTCGTCTAGAACGTCCTTGGAAATCGTCATTGTTGTCATGCTCCTTCAATATGGAAGCATGGGACAAATTACTCATACACAGAAGATCGGACACTCTCCTCGGGGCTGGTGGGAACCAGCGTCGAGAGACCCCAAACAGGGGAGACGAGGCATGGCAAACCCAAGCCGCGATGCTGCTTTGGCGGCATTCAAGCAAACCTTTCGACAACTTGCGCCTTACAAACACCGTTACGAGGTTTTCAAAGACTTCGTGACCATGCCGACGCCAAAGTACCGGCAAGCTTTGCGGGCATTGCCGATCTTCTCCGCGTGCTGAAGCACCTTAAGTTTGCGTTGAATGTCGCGTTCTTCGTTCGTCATGAATACTTCCTCCATCCCAAATCAGGGAATTTACAGGAAGTGTCCCAAGAGACCGTACATATTTACACTTTCGGCCTATACTTGCAAATGGCTCGCACGAACCAAAGCGCTGGAATATGAAGCCCCCCTGTCTGGCGACAGCAAGAATTTCGACGATATTTCCGGCCTCCTAGTCAACGTGGAATTCGCTCTCCACATGGCGCGCACCTATATCGGTGCTGAGCTGGGTCAGATCTTCTACTTCAAGGGGCACTACGAAGATGAATTCGTCTATGACCTTTTTTACCGTGAGATCAACGCCGACGGGCTACTCCACATCTTCCAGAACATCTTCTCCGCTGTGAAGATACGCCGCGCAGGCATTCTGGAGTTTCCCAAGCGTCGTACCAGGAAGTGAATTAATCGATTGGCAGGCCGACCAGGTCAGCGTCGTGATTGTTGGTGTTGCGATGAGTACGGAACCGGCCACAAAGAGCGTGATCGACGCAACCCGAGCGAGCTGGTGCGACATGTTTGCGCTCTCATAGAGCTTCGTAAGCCGGTCCACGATCTTCTCTTCATTCACCCGCACCCGTTCATCAAGCGGGAACGATCCGTCCTGGAGGCGGTAGGCATCACTGGGCAGCGCCCAGGTTATAGCCTCCTCGCCCAAACGTTCCGCCAGTTTGACATCGTATTCCGGGGTATAGATAGACACCTCCCGCGCGATGAAATCCTGGCTGTCGGCATAGTGATCGATCTCGCGTGGGCAAAAGATAATATAAAGGATCGCCGTTACGGAAATCAGCGCCAGGCCGATGTAGAACACATGCAGCCGCCAGCTGAGCGTGATCTCGATGTCCCGATCCAGAAGCTCTTCCAGGAGCAGGATGATATTGTCGTTATAAACCAGAAGCCAGCCCACCACGGGAATGGCGATGGTGTACTTCGCGAGCTTTGAGTTCGCGATTTTTTTGAGCGTCGTCCAATGGACCGGAAAGCCAAGGCGCTGCCACCAACGGCGTGACGGTGCGGCAGTTTCTTCGCTCATTGCACCACTCCCAAATCGACGGTTGGGTTCTGTTTGTGGTCTCTGGCCTTGTCGATGGCCTTCACGCCATGGACATACATGATGCGCATGGTGTCATCACCCTTGCGGACCCGCAGGAAGCGACCGACTTCATTCGGGAACACATTGGTCCTGAGGTCCTGGATGATGCGCTTGCCGTCTCCGAACGGGGCCACAAGGTCAAGCCCCCAGAGCCGATCCCCACTATTCCAGTCTTTGGGCTGCAGGCTCTTCGTGTTGCGCACATAGGCCGTTTCTACCTCTTTGGACATCCGTGCCCAGGTGATCAGCCCCACAGGTTTCTTGCCCTTGTGGTAGATGCGGTACTGCTTGTGTATGAGCGCAGGCAAGAGCCATTGGTGGATCGACCCTATTGGCCAGGTACGATGCAACTCCGACATCGAATAAAGCCAGACCATCTCGCCCAAAACCGCCGATGAGGGAAGGAAGCTGCTTGTTGCAGCTCCTTTGTCTTGTTCACCCGCCATCTTGTCTTACAGCATCCAGGCGTCATCAATGGCCGTCAGCACGCTGTCTGGGGTTTCCCCCGGCAGCAGGCCATAGGCCGTGGTACCATCGTTGAGCTCGGCCACATGCGGCTCCATCGCCTCGACAAGGGCGTTGACCTCAGTATAGGAGAGCCATTCGCCACCAGCGGCAAAGCCCTGGATATGAGCGCTCGGGTTTTCCCCGTGATACCAGTTCTCGAAGGTGAAGGTGTCATCCGCCCCGTGCAGGCGCACCACCAGGTCATTGTCGAGCCGCTCGAACCAGATGTCATCGGTCTGAATATCATCCTCGAAGACGAAGACATCGGTGCCCGCGAAGTCAATGCTGCCCTGGTAGGTATCATTGCCGTCACCGAACCCGAAGCGGATCTGGTCCTGGCCCGCGCTTGCGATGATCGTGTCATTGCCGAGATCACCCACGAGAAGGTCATTGTCCGCACCGCCGTTCAGGATATCGTTGCCGGTGCCACCCATGATTACGTCATTGCCAGCATCGCCATTCAGGATGTCATCATCAGCACCGCCGGTCATCACGTCATTGCCGGTGCCACCAGAGATCAGATCATTGTCCTTGCCCCCGGCCAGGATGTCGTCACCCCCGGCGCCGTTCAGGCTGTCTTCGCCATCCCGGCCGAAGATGAAGTCATCTCCGCCAAGCCCGCTCAGGACATCGTCACCGGCAAAGCCGTCGATCCAATCCGCAAAGGCCGAGCCGTTCAGCGTGTCATTGATCGGCGTCTCGGGTGTGGTCTCCCCTGTGACATCCGCGCCCAGATAGGTGTTCTCAATCTCCGAGACATCAAAGTCGAGACCATTGGTGAACTGCAGAAGCTCAACCCGGTTCTGGGCATTGCTCCAGGTCTCAATGGTGACGTGGTCGCTGAGGTCCGTGAGTGGAATACTCAGATCGTCCTGGTCGGCAACATAGACACGCATGTCATCGCCGTCACGCTGCAGGATCAGGTCTTCGATGGTAATCCCTGCCCCAAAGAGAAGAGCATCTCCGCCTGGGTTATAAGACGAGCCCACAGCCGAGCTGCCACTGTCCAGAACTGTGTCTGCGCCATCGCCACGCTCGAACACATAGGTGTCGTTGCCCGCGCCGCCTTCCAGGCGGTCGGCATCCGTGCCACCCATAAGGATATCGTCCGCCGCCGTGCCGGTAAGCGTGTCAGCGCCCACACCGCCTGCAAGCCAGGCACCTTCGCCTGCGGCAAGCGTGGAGGTATCGACTGTGATGGTGTTGTCCGTTTCATCGCCCGTAGTCGCATAACCAATGCTGCTCACATCCAGCACAAAGCCATTTGCAAAGCGGATCGTCTCCACTCGGAACTCCGGTGTGCCCCAGTTCTCGATGGTGACACTGTCCTCGATCTCGCCATCTGCAGTGACCGGCTCCAGCTCAATCACCAGATTGGAAGTCGCCCCGGTGCCATCCGTATTGACGATTAGATCACCGATATCGATCCAATTGCCGAACTGCAGCACGTCATCGCCACCTTCCAGCGCATCAATGCTGGCCCCGGTGCGGCTGTCGCTCACCCAGACATTAACCTCATAGGCGTGGCTGTTCTTGCCGCCTGTATAGGCCGTTTCCGTCTCCATGGCGAAATCATCGGCACCATATTCTGTGGTGGTCACACCGCCATCGGTGACGCTGAAAGCGCTCTCATCAATGAGATCATGGCCATCGCCCCGGTTGAAGATGTAGACGTCATTGCCCAGACCTCCGCGCAGGATATCGTCACCCAGCCCGCCAATGAGAACATCGTCGCCAGCGCCGCCTTCGAGCACATCGTTTCCAGCGCCGCCGTTGAGGTAGTCCTTCCCGGCACCGCCCTGCAGTGTGTCATCACCCTCGCCCCCGAAAAGGTCGTCATGGCCTTCACCACCGGTCAGGCTGTCTGCGCCATCGCCACCAACCAGTACGTCATCGCCGTCTGCACCGTCGATCGTGTCCGCACCGCCGCCGCCAGACAGGAGGTCGCCCTGGTCTGTACCAGTGAAGCTGTCATCGGCGTCGTACCCTGACTGGAAGGAGCCGAACTCCGAGATATCGATGGCGAGCCCGTCACCAAAGCGAAGCTCTTCCACGCGGGACATCTCGTTGGTCCAATCCTGAACCGTGACCACATCATCCATCTGATCGAGGGTCAGTTCATTGCCATCCGCGTCCAGCTGACGGATACCCATGACGAGATCCTCGCCCTGGAGCTCAAAGAACACATCCTCGATCCCCACCGTGTAGCCGAACTGAAGCGTGTCCCAGCCTCCGTCGATCTGGACGGCGCGCTGCACAGTACGCATCTCTTCGACGTAGCGCCCCGATTTACCAGAACGCTGATAGATCATATTGCCAGTCGCTTCCTCAACATCCTGCATCTCATCGGCATAGTCGTGAATCAAATCACGACCGTCACCCCGGAAGTAGATATAGGTGTCGTCGCCCGCCCCGCCGTTCAGCGTGTCGCTGCCCGCGCCGCCAAGCAGGATGTCGTTCCCGGCACCACCATTGATGACATCGTCTCCGGCATCACCCGAGAGCACGTCATCGCCATCATTGCCATTCAGCGTGTCGTTGCCGTTGCCGCCCAGGATATAATCGTCGCCTGCGCCGCCTGAGGCTGTGTCATCGCCGTCACCGGCGAAGAGCAGGTCGCGACCCTCCCCACCATCAAGGCTATCGTTGCCGTCTCCGGCAATCAGCACATCACTGCCACCGTTGCCTTCCAGCGTATCATCGCCCCCACCGGAATTGAGCCAGTCACCCTCATCCGTGCCCGTGAACGCATTGGCTTCCCCATGACCTGTCTGGCCATGCAGGATCTGGCTCGTGTTGATCACCACACCGCTGGCGAAAGCAAACTGTTCAATCCGGCTTTGCTGGTTCGACCAATCCTGGATCGTGACGCTGTCAGTGTCGGAGACCGTATCGCTTTCATCGGCCTCTGTATCTGCGAGATCGCGGTTGCGGAACGCGATAACTGCATTGTCGCCGTCCATGGAGAACAGCACATCTTCCACAGAAATCCCGTAGCCGAACTCAAGCGTGTCAATGCCTCCGTCAATCTGGCCCGTGCGTTCCACCAGCCCGGTGCGCAGCTCATTCACATAGCGGGCATTCTTGCCAGAGCCGTATTGTACCTGTTCTTCGTAAGTCTCGCGCTCGTGGTAGGTTCCCGTCGCCATATCGTGGATCAGATCATGGCCATCGCCGCGCTGGTAGAAGTAGCGGTCATTCCCGCCGCCGCCGAGCAATGTGTCATCGCCCGAGCCACCTGCGAGGAAGTCGGCGTTATCGCCGCCATCGAGCGTGTCATTGCCCGATCCCCCAAACAGCCGGTCAGAGCCCGCCCCTGCGCTCAGGATGTCATCACCCTCCCCGCCGATCAGGATGTCATTGCCACCCGCTGTAGTCAGCGTATCCGCACCCCCGTTGCCAGAGAGGTAATAGTTGGTGTCGTCATCGAGACCCGTGATGCTGTCGGCCTCGTTCCCGGCCTCAACGGCTTCAAAACCAATCGCGCCGAGGTCCGCGATGTTAAGCGCGGCATCCGCCGCCATGTTGAGCTGATCGTAGCCCTCACCGCCCTGAACGTTACCAGCCGCCACATTGTCCTCAGCATCAGCGAAGACCACATCATTACCAGCACCAGCGTCAATCACATCCGCACCCGCGCCACCGGACAAGAGGTCGCCGCCTGCCCCCCCGGTGATCGTATCCGCCCCAGCCCCACCGTCAATCACAACGGCAGAGGTGGCTGCGGCTGCATTCAGCACATTGTTGCGCTCATCGCCGTAAGCCCCGGTATAGCTACCGGCTGCGAGGTCCACATCCGCGTCCGTCTGGCCCTCTGCGTCCCAGAACGCCCAGGCTTCGCCGCTTTCAAATTCGATGGTGTAACCCGTGGCGGTTTCCACCTGACGCCAGCCATACTGGTTATAAGCCAGTGAGACATCGCCCACACCACCGGTCACAACCTCGCCATTCATCACAAAGCTTGCCAGCCCATGCAACGTGTTGCCAAAAACCGTGATATTGTCATCGGTCTCGTCGAACCCCGAGCCGTCGTCATAAGTAAGGTTGATCAGGCTGATGCCCCACTCATCGAGGGTCTTCAGCTCGCCCTCGTCCACCTCGCCATCCTGGTCGAGGTCCTGGAACACCTTCATCGACGACCAAACGCTATCATTCGCGTCCAATACGCCGTCGCCATTGCTGTCGAAGATCAGGTTGCCGTCCGCATCCGTGGCTTCCGCCAGGGCTTGCAAATCCGTCGCACCCGCTTCAGCCCAGGACGCAAAGGCCACTTCCTGAGCCTGGCTGATATCTCCGTCTCCGCCGGTCGCAGAGATCGAACCATCCGCCTCAAGGTCAATCACCAGCAGGCCGTCATCCGGAGCCGCCCAGGCCGTCTGTTCCCGGAATCCATCGCCGTCCATGTCGTAAGACACATTGGTACTGAAACTTACGTCAACGCCGTCACCGTCAAGGTCCAGAATGATGGGTAGGCCTGTTACCACACCGCCCGAACCGATGTTCTCGTAATGCTCTGTTGAATGGTACTGCCCGCTGGAGCTCGATCCGGTGTTCGTATAGCCAGAACCAGCGCCCGCTGCCTCAGGGCCTTCAAGGTCGTACACACCGCGGTCCGAATACCCTGTCGAAGAGGGAAGCGAGTGGTTCTCTTCCGTACCACTCCCGCCCGATCCCGTGCCTACCGTAGACGTCGCGCCACCGCCTGAACCATACGTATCCGAGCTGCCACCCCGCCAGTCGTTGTCGTTCGAACTGTCGCCGTCGCCAAAGCTGTGGTTGGTGCTGGAAGATGATGGCTGAGCATATTGACCGTACTGCTCCGGGTTTACACGTGCCATCTCAGCAAGACGGTCAAGGCTGTTGTACTCATACCCGACCGGCAGACCGCCACCCATCCCTTCCAGCCCAAACTCTGATTGGACTGCGCGTAACACATCTGGCGGCAGGGTTTGGCCGTAGCCGTTGTAGCCTGGACCAATTAGGCCTGCCCCATTGTAGCCGCCGTCAGGATCTTCGAGATCAATATTGATAGATGCCGTGAACTCAATGTAACCGTTAACGTTCTTGGTCCCCCCACCGAACCGTGCACCAACTTCACCCTTTACAAAATCAACAGAGCCACCAGCCATTGCTCCCGCCACACCATGGCTGAACAGATCTGTCTTTAGGCCCCCAATTTTTACCGAAGGATCAATTCCGTCAGTTGAAATTGATGCACCTCCACCGACTATTTCTACATTGCCAATGCTGTACGTTACGGTGTGTGAACTTTCAAAGTTAATGATGCTATATTCATGCCTAATCGATGTTCCATTAGGTCCCGGATGCTTTACACCTACATTGACATCAAGTTCAAAAATCCCGCCCATAACTCACACTCCAATTGCTAATCAGCTATTTTTTTAAAGAATTTTTTGACTTCGAGGACGCATTACCTTCTTCTGATTTAAAGAGAGCAATGATCCACCAATCAAACCATACAGCCAATAGAACTAGGGGCAGCAGAACCTGATAGGTGGTGCTTTCCCAAAACACCTCACTGAAGTAACAGGCCGAGATTGTTACAATCGAGAAAAAAAACTTTCCCAAAATCTTAGTATGCACGGTTGCGCGCCCCCCAAAAATCCGAAATTCCCGCCCGCCCTTCATAGATCAATCCACAGTTTATCGTCCAGTAAGAACTTCCACCCTAAGAAATGGCGCTGAAACGTTTCTTGTATCTTTCCACAAAATAAATATTTCGTAGAAAGTTCAGGCACTTGAAGCCAATACAACGTGGTGCTGGGGCAATGCTTTGACCGCCGCCAAGCGATGTTTTGTTGAAAGTTGCCCTTTTGGGCTCGAAAACGGTCGTTTTTGAGCCGCCCGTCCTGCCCTTCGGGTTTTCTAGCGCTTTAAGGTATCAAAAACCCGGTGCAAAAACTTTTGCGTTTTGAACCGTTTTAGATACCATACGAGCATGATTATTGGATATGCACGTGTCTCGACCGAGGACCAGCACCTCGATGCTCAGATCACCGCTTTGAAAGAAGTCGGTGCCGAACGCATTTTTGCGGACAAAATCAGCGGGTCCAAACGCAAGCGCCCAGAGCTCGATCGTACGGGTAGATCAGAAATGACCACGTTTCTTTGAGGCGCGTCTGAACCGTCTCTCGGGCTTCTCTTGCCTTGTCTTTCGCAAGAGAAATATCGCTCGTTTTCAGGTCCAAGCGACCTGTATCTGCATCGCGCACAATTCCATCCCAAGCGAGAGATGCACGCATCGCCTCTTTCAGGTTGTCTAGCCGACAGAAACAATCTCAACAGCTGCGGCCACCGCAACTCCGCTCACCCGACTGCCTGGCCTTATGTCTTCAAGTTGATTCAAGTGCTGGCCTTTCATCTTACCGGGACGAACTAACTCACTAATTTTTGTTCTATTTTCCTAGAGTAGGATAGGGACTGTCCCCTTGGAATGAAAGATTATTGCGTGCAGCGGTCGACCTAAAGTAGATCATCTTGGGCGGCATGATATGCCTTAATTTTATCGGGGTATGATCTCAAGTAACTCAATGCATTTCTCACAATAAGCCCCCTGCCCTCCTCACCATCACTTATCAAAAACTTTGTGTTTTCCGGATTTTCCGTATAATGGGGATATTACCCCCTAAGCACAAGGCTTATGACTATGAAAACCATGACCGCATCTGTTGCCAGCAAGGAGTTCGGGCGCTACCTGGACACCGCGCAGCGCGAACCAGTGATAGTCACCAAGAAAAACCGCCCTGTGGCGGTTACGGTATCCGTTCAGGACTGGGATGTCCTGCAACAGCTTCTCGTTGAGCGCGGCGTAACCCAAGGTCTCGAAGACATTGATGCAGGACGCTTCGAGACACTCACGGAAACAAGCGCGAACACGCGCATTGCTCGCTTCAAGGCACGTAACCAAGCTGAAGCATGAAAGTAGTCATTACCGAGAGCGCAAGCGAAAGCTTGTGGCCAATTTATCAGTATCACTGCCAGTATTCAGAAGACTTTGCGGATGAATTCCAGCAGTCTATCGACAGCTTCATGCTTGCGCACCTCAGCAGCAATCCCCTGCTTGGGCACCTCTACCATGAAGGACACGGGATCCGCCGCCTAATCTTTCAAAAGCGTTACAACATTTATTACACGGTGCGCGATGAGGCTGCGTACATTTTGTTCATCTTCGACGGACGAATGGATATCAACAGCGAGCTCCAAGAACACGGGTTGAATGTCGATGACCTTATAAGTTAATTCGGTTATATCGGTTTACTAGGTTGTTTCGATTTGTTTTGTAAAAGCGAAATAACAATCTGGATCCGCGAAAAGTAACTCGGTCATTTGTGTTATTTCGGTTATACTGTAATAACATGCTCAACAAGTTATTTGCATTATTTAAGTTTACACATATAATCTGTTTCATGAAAATAACCGTCTACAACATGAAGGGCTCAGCGGGCAAAACCCCAATAGCCACAAACATTGCGCTCGACAGGGAATATGCCCTAGCGACCAACGAACCTTACAACCTTTTGGATGCGATTCTACCTGAAGAACGACTCTTCTCGCTTCAACCAGATGAAGAATTCCCTGAGTTCCCCGATGGTATCGATGTAGTCTTTGACCTGGCAGGTCTTATGTCACGGGACGCACGCGCCAGTATCATTTCTGCGGTGTCACAGTCCGATGTGGTTCTGGTGCCTATCTACAACGAGCTTAAATGTATCCATTCAGGTATACACACCATCAACGAGCTTCTTCCTTTTAACAAGAACATCGTGGTTGTCGCCACAAAGCTTACCAAGCGAAAAGGAGAGGTCTTCAAAGACTGGGGTGACTGTGAAGATGTTAAGAATATCAAGGCTGTAGTGGAACATGCGATGGGGCAGGGGACTCCGGTTCTACCCCTCAAGTTTTCACGCGTTTTCGATACAATCTTCGAGCAGGAACGCTCCATTCGTCAAATGATGGAAGAAGACCCCCTCGCTCGATACACCTATCGCGAAGTAGCAGCGCAGTTCGACAACTTACTATCTTACCTTGAGAATCAATATGCCTAAGAAAAACGATCTATCAATGTTCAAAAAGGTTGAACAGGTTCAACCGAATGAACCGAAACCGATCCTTGCACCCAAAACTGTAGGACGGAAGGCCAAAAAGCCTGAAGACAAAGAGTCCGAAATTGTTGCACTCAAACTAACCAAGGCAGAGCTTGCAAGGCTCGAGGAAAAGGCAGGACTTGTTCCAAAGTCCACTTTCCTAAAACATATTTTGAGAACTGAAACTGATATATTCAAGTGAATGGGTTAAACCTATTATATCTGTTTAACCTAAACAACGAATTTATTGAGCTGTGCCTCGAGCTCATCAATCTTCGCTTTGATTATTTCCGGCTCCTGTGAGCCGTTTTTTTGCGCCCAATCAGAAGGGGAGGGGAGAGATAGCCCGCGAACCTCCCAGAATTTTCTGATATCTAGGAAGTTCAGGCGATCCTTCCAGCCACCGCTCTTGAACGCATCAACATAGACCCGGCTAGAAAGGCTTCGCAGAAACTCTGCCGTAACAGCCTCTTTCTGCGTCCCTGAGAGCTTCTCGTATGCCTCCTCGACAATTTCCGCTGTAGATCGTCGGAAAGAGGTCTCCGCCTCTCTCTGGGCCATTTTCAGCGCTTCAACTTGATGCTCCAGCTTCTCGCGCTCCACCTTGGTGGCCTGAGCTGTCTCAAGTGCCTTCTTCTTCACAGCGTTTTCGTTGTGGTAATCCTCCTCGATCGCCGATTTCAGGAACCCCGCCTTGGAATGCTTGATATTCCCGCTCGCAGCTAGACTGTTGGTTAGGTCAATCTTGTCCAATACATACTCTTCACCGTGCTCGAGCATCCAAGAACGGGCGAGGGTTTTGGATACTCCTTGCTTCAACAAGGCCTTGTAAGCTTCGGAAGAAGAGATTTCATCGTCTTCTTCCATCCCGAGAAGAGCAAGCTGCGGGTTGGTCTTCACTGTGAACTGGAGTGCTGCAACAGCTCGCCCTTTGCGCACCGTGAGGAGGTCAACTAGAATGTTCGAGTGCGAGTTCACTTCCTTCATCGCTGGCATGATTACATCGCGCTTCAGGAACTTGAATTCTTTGTATCGGCCTTCAACGGCCATAAGCTTGCGGAAAATCTCCAAGTCCCACACCGGCGTCTGGCCCGTGCCAATGTAGCGGTTACAGTTTTCATACAAAACAAGCGCGTGAGAGCTGCGCAAGTTTCTCAAAACACTAAGATTGATCTTAGAGTAAATGTCTGGATGAAAGAGCTTTTCCGCGAGGGATTGTTCGTAGCGGTACGTGCAAGTACCTCCTTGCACCTTCACGTAAGTTAAGAGTGACATAGCCTCCCAGGACTGCTCACCGTCGTCTTCCATGATGTCGAACTGCATCACGGTCTCCATAATTCCGACGAGAGCCTCTTTCAGATAAGAGATGTTCTTGCTGTCGAAACCGATCATTTCGCATAGAATGCGTGTACTAATCTTGTGGTCTCGGACCGTGAGGAGGTTGTCATAAGCATTGTAGAGTAGAGCGTTGACGAGCTTCCTCTGTAGGGCGGTAAGGTCCGCCACAGCGTGGATCGCAGATACGTGTTTTTTGAGTATCTGCCTGTCGTTACTGTATTTTTTAATCGCTCGACTCATAAGGTGATTTTGTTAAGGTGATATTCAATCACCATTCTACTCATCACCTCAGAAATGCAAGTCTTTTTGCTCAAAACGCTCCCGGAACCAACACCCCGCTGGCCTTTGCCCTATGTGTGGCCCCATATCCTATCACCTTTACGCAGTTCAGGAGTCCGAATTCGGGGGTTTTTCCCTATGTTTACAGACAGCGAGATGATTCGCCCCATATCCTATCACCTTTCGCCCCATATCCATACACCTTTGAATCTCTTTCTGTCGTTTATTCCCTTTGTTATCAGTATATTACGAGCTCTTCATCACGTACCCCATATCCTATCACCCATAGCCCCATATCTTCTCACCTTTTGCCCCATATCTCCTCACCTTAAACAGACAGATTCCCCATATCCTATCACCTTTCACCCCATATCCTATCACCTAATACCCCGTATCTTACTGATTTTAAGCCATTTTTTGGGACCTAAACATATTAAACGTTGATTCTTTAAACATATTAAACAACAACAGGAGCGCCTAACGGCTCCCTGTCTTCGTTGGTGTTTTTTTGATTTTTGATTCTATTTTGAGAATGAAAAAGAAAAGGAAGGTTAGAGCTTCTTGCCATTGAGCCAAGCGTTGAGGTCTTCAAATCCAGCATAGTAGCTCCGCATATCAACGAGCTTACTTGTTTCTGCTTCATCAAAAAGCTGGCGAGTTGCAGCCGTTCCGGCTTCATCGTTGTCCAGGTACAGACGCACTTCTTCGAATCGGGGGTCGTTGATGTAGGGCAGGGCACGTCGCCAAAGGTTGGTTGAGTTCAACACCAAAACAGCACCAGCGGGTTGGTCGGGCCGATCGGCCGAGAGGTAGGACAAGAAGTCCATGAAACCCTCAAAGACCTGGAGTAGACGGCTTTCCGGCTTGTCGTGGAATGTCACATTCTTTCCGGTTCCGACAAAACCCTTGAACAATGCGTTACGCGCTTCGAACCCATCTCCGGCAGGGTAACCCAGGGCAAAGTAGTTTCCGCGTCTCTCAGGGGCCATAAATGTGATTTCTGAGAGGTATTCGCGGGCGATATCAAGGTTGATGCCGCGCTTGGTCAAATATTGGAGCAGGGCAGGGTGTTTCAGAGGACCGGATGACAGGAGCTCAAAGGCTGATCCTATTTTTTCTTTTTCACCCTCAGCGACCTGCTTTATTGGCGAAGCCTCGCCAATTCCGCGCGAAGCGCGGCGCGACATCGAAGTCGTTGGACTGGATAGGGCAGGGGAGTAGAGCCGCGTTTGCTCGAGGTGCTGAAGCGCGTCCCGCACATCGCAGGCGCAAATCTCTCGAACGAGGTCGATGATATTGCCACCTTGCACCTTGCCGTGGTCAAACCACAGGTTCTTGACCGTATCGACTTTGAAGGACGGATTGGCATCATCCTGCCGGATTGGGCTGTGATACCAAAGTTCGCGACCAGATTGGCGCGTTCTCTTTGGTTGGACCCCCTGGCGTTCGAGATAAACGCTTACCATTGCTGATAGCCAAGTTCCTGCGCGAGCAGGTTTTGGGCTTCGTGCAGCTTTAAACGTTTTGACCTCGCGATCTGCTTGGCGATACGCTTAAGTTCAGTCAGGTTGGATTTATGTTTCATTAGTCACTCCGTTAATGCTCGGATCTGACCAGGTGCCCGCTACTGGATCGATCCACGCATTTTGGAACGATTAAGCAAATTAAAGCTGCACTGCGTAGCTTTGCGAGGCGGACACACAGGCCTGTGCAGGAGGCCTCCCTCATAAATCGGCATGCGAAGCCAAACTGTCAAGAGTAATTGCGGAGCAAAATCATTGCCCGGGGTGTGTGGGTAGCGCTCTCAGGAAGCAGCCTTGCTGAAGGTTTTGGCTGTCCTTGATTAGGCTGAAAGTAAATTTGACAGATAAGCGTATTTTCACACAATGCTCCCCGACCGCGTAACCCGCGTTCAAAATCAATCCACCAGTCTCTCGGGGCGGGAGTATCCGAAACTCTGTGTATGAGGGTTGGCCCATGCGAGTTTCACGGGTCATTTGTTGAACCGTTCTGGATATAGGATAGCGAACTGGTTGCGCGCGGCAACCCATTCTCTGACCCCTCTGCC
>Ga0206125_10003877_pt1 | contig 13776 bp, 31 predicted proteins | sample Helgoland_Spring_4_FD_148598 | JGI IMG/M metagenome (GOLD analysis project Ga0206125, IMG submission 148598) | Pelagic subsurface seawater microbial communities from Kabeltonne, Helgoland, North Sea - Helgoland_Spring_Bloom_20160331_1 | ecosystem: Environmental > Aquatic > Marine > Epipelagic ... | reverse complement strand
GAGGTTATTAATTTAAGATTAAAATTATGAGTAAAATAGGAGATACAATCTCTTTTAGATTCGCAGGAGTTTGGGAATCAGGAGTGGTTACTAAGGTAATTAAGAAAGGAAATAAGATTTTATCGTATAGGGTTAGGGATAGTAAATATACTTACTTTGTTGATAGGGTTAATGTTAAAAAGTAATTTATCTCTTTCTTCTGTATGTATATAGGTAGAGCTAGTATGATTATTAGTGTTACCGAAGATTTAATCGAGGTTATGAATTTAAGAATATAAATTTAAAAATAAGAATAATGGGAAACCCAGGTAGAGAGTACTTACGAAGATTGAAAGAAGTACAAAGAAAAAAAGGTGGTGAGAAATTAACACAAGAAGAAATAGATATGTTGTTTAAATCGCTTAAGGAAAAAGATAGTATAAAACGAAATCCAAGATTAGGGTGTTTAATAGCAATACTTGGAACTCTCTTGTTTTGGGCAACTATATACAAGGTTTTAATTAATACAATAATACAATAAAAGTTATGACAATTAAAGATTACAGAAAGTTTATAAACTCCTTACCAAAGAAGTTTGATGATTTTGAACTTACCCATCGTGAGTACACTACCACAGATGGAGATAGTATAAAAGCAAAAGAAGTAGAAGTTTACTCAGTACATATAGATGAGGATAACAAAGTAGGATGTAATATGCATCAAAACTCATATGAGGCGTTTATCAAGTTTACGACCTCTACTTTGAACCGAAAAGTAGAATCAGAAAAAGTTGAGGAATAATTAGGATATATAAAATATTTTTAGTATATTAGTATTATTATGAATACAACTAGATTACCAACAAGACAGATGAAAAAATCAGAACATCGTATTATGTGGGATTTTCTACATGAAGTATGGTATTCCAAATATGCTCAGAAATATAGAAATGGTTCAGGTATCTTACTCCGTTGGCAAGAAGGTAAACTATCTAAATACTATACTGAAGCTAAAGAACTTATTAGGGTTAACTATAAATTACAATCCAAACATAAATTAATGTTAAACTCACTTATTCCAAAATGGAAGCGTGATGGTAGAGAAGAGTTTATGAGATTGTATAAACAATATTATCTAAACTATACCAATGCACCTAGTTAAAAATTTAAATTAAGAATTATGGATTTTGAAAATAAATGGGAATCATTATTTCCCTTGAATGAAGAAGATAAGAGGATAGATAAGGAGAATGGTATAGAAAGAAAACCTTATCTAGGCTGTATTGTATCAGTTTTAGGTTCTATCTTAGTATGGTCATTAATATATTGGATATGGGTAAGTTTATCTTAATATGGTTTAAAGTTATTTTTATCAGAATACCTAAAGAAATATGGTATCAGATAGAACAGTTGTATTGGGATGAAAAAATTAAATAGAAATTATGAATAAACTAATATGGAAAATGTACAATGAGAATCGTATCTCATTAGAAGTAGCAGAAGAACTACTTGATTGTTATTATAATAGAACTAATAAAATATATTAATGAAAGAAGAATATAAACACTTACTTACAGATAGACAGAGATTGTGGTTAGAATGTCAAGGACACAGATTACGAGGTAATTGGAATGCTCTTGCTACTAATGTTATGAATAGAGGAAAGTATTCTAATCACGAAAGAACTCAACTCAATGAGTTAGGTAGATTAGTTAGAACTAAAAAGAACACACTAGATAATATAATCATATAATGTATAATAACGCAACATTCATAGATAAAGAACAATTGAAGTATTTCAAGAAGATAGATGATTTCATAAAGAATAATATGGATAGGTTTCCTCACGATGTATCTATAAAAATCAGAGAGTTAATTACCAAGATATTAGAAAAAGGACATTACTTTGAAGCAGAAGCAGATATTCTTAATATGGTAGTTAATGAATATAACCAATGGAAAAAAGAAAATAGATGAGAATTATTACTGAAAATCAAAGTAAGTGGATAAATATATTTTTTGATACTATATATAAACATTACTGCAAAGGTAACAATATGGTTTATCAATGGAATCTTCAAAGAGAATTGAAGTTTTTAAACTATATGAAAGAAGTTGGAGAATATACCTTTGAAGATGCAGATAAATTAAACTCCATAAAAAACTTATATAATACAATTAAAAATGAGCGAGCATAGAAAAGAAGAAGGTAACAAATATTACCTAAAACGGCTCAATTCTGAAACAAAAGAATTAGAGTGGATAGAAATTAACTTAGAAAGTAGTACAGAGTCAGAAGTAAAATTATCAAAACATGAGGTAATTTTAAATAAACCTCAACATAATTACTATTTTACTCAAGATAATGAGGTAATTGAAGAACCACCAATGGGAATTCAATGGGAAAACCTCGGACACTTCGAATAATATACAAAATATCATGGAAAAGAAAGAATTAACAACCAACGAATACCTAAATGAGATAGAATTTCAGATAAGTAATGCCAGAATAAACGCAGAATCTCCATATAATGATGGTTGGACCCAACAAGGTTACCGAGAAAAAGTGATTTATTTAGAAAAAAAACTAAAAACAATAGGAAAACAACTAAAATTTAAGTTCTAATGCCACCAAAAAATAAGTTTATTGGAAATAAATTTGAAGAATACCACTATCAGTACCTAGAAAAGTTGATTCAATGGTATGCGAATGGTGATATTCAACATAAAATAAAGGTACAATGGTTATCTGGTCTGATGAAGCAACAATTTTATGATGACACTCAAAGAAAATTTCTAAATAAAATGGTAAATTCTTATAATAATAGAAAAAAGTGAGTAAAAAATATTTAATTGCATGTGGTGATTCCTTCACCGAAGGACATATTCAAGGAAAAGATGCAAGTTGGGCAACCTATGTTGGGCCAAAACTTGGGTTAGAAACCATAAACATAGCATGTGGTGGTATGGGAAACGATTGGATTTGTAATACAACACTTACTTGGTTGATGAAAAACAAAGAAAAAGCTAAAGATTCAGTAGTTATGATAGGCTGGTCTGAATTTGGTAGGCAACATTGTATGTTCCAACCCGTAATAGAAACTGAATTTCCTAATACAAGATGGAATGTAACTATATCTCCATGGGATTTTGCACCTAATTTTGTTGATTTAGATGACCCACAAATACCACAAGCCCTCAGAGAAATAGAAATAAACAAAAAAGCATTACAACCATGGTTTGGTTCACTATCGGATGCTTTGTATAAAACTTATAGGTCTATACTTTTTGTGAAAGAATATTGTGAATCTAACAATATTCCTTATTTATTTTTCGATATGATTGATAATCAAAAAGCAATTTTAACTCCAATACCTAATGGTGATAATCCATCAGGTCAAAACTACAACATACAAGTTAGAAACAGATGTAAGGAAGAAAACGGTGAATGGACTTATGTAGATTGTGGTCCTGTTAGAGATAACCAGAGTGATTTATTTACACCTGAGTTAACTGAATACTTATGGGATAATCATTATCATTCTATACGAGATGGTAATTCTGTATTAGGTTTTTTAGAAAATTATCCAAACGAAGCTCTTGGTGGACAAGAAGGAGGTTATATGAAAGGAAATCCAGGTCATTTAAACATTGAGGGTGCTAAATGGTTATCTGAACATATAGTTAAATGGTATAAAAGTACACCAAAATTAATATAATAGTATATTTATGTTAACAAGGGTTACAACATGCAAGAAGATACACTAAAACAACGATTCAATTCCCACGATAGGTCATATATGAGTTATATGATTTTCGAATCAAAGAAATTTTATCTACAAACTACAGCAAAAACAGCATCATCTTGGTGTAACAATAAGTTTGGTGACCCAAATAACATTAGTTTTAAGATTAATACTCTAAAAGGATACTCAGGTGCAACTGAAAAGGATGATTCAGAACAAACTAAGTATGTAAAAGATTGGAATTCTCTTATGAACGGTAAATCTTGTAAAAAAGATTTCGTTTTTCTTATAAGAAACCCATTAGAAAAGGTAGCTACTGGCTTTATTCAAGATGTTTTATTAAGTGAAATTAACGAAAGTAGTCCAAAATCACTTCTTTTTCAAAAATATTTATTAGATTTAGGGTATTCTCAATACGAGGTTACTAGTTTTTGTAACCATTATAACCCCCTCTTTCATACACAGAGAGATAGAGGAAAGAATTTTCAAACTTTTCCTGATGTAGCTAACTTTGGACCTGATAATATATATTTACCAATATTCTATACCATGATAGAATCCCTTGTAGACCATTGGTGTACTAATATACCAAGAGTTATTAATGAAGTCAACCAAGGTCACAAAATGAGTAATTTATTACTTGTTTTAAAACTTTTAACGTTTCCACCACCTAATGTAGATATATCTAAAATTCATGTAATGGATATTAACAGACAGAATATTGGAGAATCGTTAAACATGAAATATGGAATGAAAATAAAAACAGGTAAAATGCATGCTAGAGAACCAATGTTTAAACATATGGTATTTGGTGCTTTTAAAAAACATATAGAGTTATTAAGTGCTTTTTTAAGTACCGAACTTACGATTTATTCTGAAATAATAAATAAATTATATCCATCAGAAAACTATATTAAAGGAAAGAAACTACCAGTTGGTGTATTTAATACTGAAGATTATTGTATTAATGATAATATACCACTACAATTTAAACACGATTTAGCAGATGGGCCAATTGACCAACATACATTAACAGAACAATTTAAAGCAAAAACTGTTAAAACAGAAAAAGAGATTTCTCAAGTTATACAAAATATAAAAAATACAGAAAATGGAAGTATAGAAAGTATTTTAAGAAAACAAGCTGAGGAAGATGCTAGTATTACTAGTAGTCAGTTATTGGTTGATAATTTATTTTAAAGTTTTTTCAACCCCCCAACCCCCTTTATACAGCTATAACTACTAAGGAAAAAAGAAAACGTAAAAAAAGTTTTTAAAAGTTATTAACAATTATGATACTAGATAAAAAATTATTGACCAAACAAGGATACTTAAACTTCAACTTAAAAGATTTAAATGAAAATCTATTTAATGAGTTTAAAGAACACTTAACCCAAAAATATCTTAGAACTAAAATAAATGTATTAAGAGCAGATTCGATTATCTTAGAAAAAAATCTTTCTAAAATTAAAGAAATTGATGATAAGTTTAACGTAAGAACAGAAGGAAGAGATTTTGAAACCGAGGACAGTTCATATAGGAAATTACAGAATAAGTATCATGGTAATCTTGATAATTTAAAAGAAGTAAATAAATACCTCGCTAGTATGGATGTAACAAAAACCTGTGGAGTAGGTGGAGGTGGTCAAGTTTGGTTATACGGCCCATACCGAAATATGATACCATCAAAAAATAATTTAATTGAATCACTATATCTTCAAACAGTAGTTGAATTATATAAAGATGATATTATTAATCATGACGAATATCAAATAAAAAAGGAACATTCCTCAGACCCTTATATTGGAGCTGGTACAGATATTACACTATACCTTAAAGATAATTATATCTCACCACATGCAGATGGAATTGATGGTACTCGATTATGTGTATTGTTAATGTATCTTAACGATGATTGGGAAAATGGGTATGGTGGAGAAATTGTAGTAAACAACGAAATAACAATACCACCATTATTTGGAAATATTGTAATATTAGATTTCACACAAAACAATATTAACCATGAAGTTTTAAACGTAATAAAAGAAAACTTTGAAAGATATGCAATAATTAAGTTTTTTTATAAATAATATATGAACAAGATAGAAAATAAAATTATAGGTGCATTAAAAACAATTTTTGATCCAGAGATTCCAGTAGATATATACGAGTTAGGATTGATATATGATGTTAGTGTAATTAAAGATGATGCATTAGTAATAATGACATTAACTTCTCCAAATTGTCCTGTAGCTGAATCTTTACCAAAAGATGTTGAAGATAGAGTAAAATCAGTTGATGGAATTAACACCGCTAAAATAGAATTAACCTTTGACCCACCATGGACAAAAGATATGATGAGTGAAGAAGCGTTATTAGAGTTAGGTTGGTTGTAAGAAATATATGAGTCAAATTAGAGAAATAATAGAAGGTTGGGCAAATGTAATCAAAGACCAATTTGACGCAGTAGACCCGGTCACTAAAGAAGTATCAAAAAGAAGATTAGAATTATGTAACGGGTGTCCGTTAAGACAAGGGAACGTATGTTCACCTCACATATATGGATATGATATAATATCGGGTGATAAGAAAATTGGGTGTGGTTGTAATATTAGTGCTAAGACACTATCGCCATCATCAAGATGTCCCTTGAGTAAATGGTAAATAAAAATTAACAAATAAATTAACAAAGATGAGTAGAGGAAAACGATTACAAAAATCAGAAGCAGCAAGAACTAAAAGAAGTAAAGTTAAAGAAACAATAGAAACAATAGAAAAAAGACAAAGAGCAGATGCTAAAAATCTTAAAAAGAAAATTAATAAACTAAAAAGGAGACATCACGATGGGAAGTAAATTTTTCGGTAATAAACACGATAACAAAACAAACAAGAATAAAAAATTAAATCCAAAATCTAACTCGAAAAGTAAAGGTAGTAATATGGGAGTAAGAAAAGTAGGTAGAGGTAGTTAAGATGAGTAAAACCTTATTAGTCTTTTTCGGAGATTTCAGAACCTTTGATTTGATAATACCATATCTAAAAGATTTAGATAAAGTAGATATCATTATATCGACATGGAGTACCACAACAAAAAATGGTATTGTGGTTGATATAGATGAGGATGTAATAAGAAAGGCTATACCAAATATAAAACAAATTTTTATTTCAGATAGTAGTGTTATAAAACAACATGCTCAGTTAGGTGGAGATAATTTACATTGGATGAACACTCGTAGAATGGTTTATCATTGGAAACTTGTAACAAACAATATTGAAAATCTCCACGAATATGATAACATAATATATCAACGATGTGATTTAGTATCGAATTGGGAAATTATACTAACTAACGAAATAGAAAAGAATACTCTCTATTTAAATTATTTCGATATTCCATATGTACCTTCTGATAAGTATCCAAACGCACATTGGTGTAATGATTATATCTTTTTCGGAGATGTTACAATTGTAAACAAATTTATCAACTCTATAAACGAAGAAGAAAAGGATGATAATGGTGACCACATACCTTTAGATTCTCATAGAATAATATATGAAACTTTAGTTGATAACAATATTAATTATAATAATTTCTCTTTACGAGGTTATTTATATAGAGAAGATACTATACCCTCACCAAACATCACCTCCTATAAATCCTTGAGTTTAATCAAAGGCCCTACAAAAATTTAACTTAATTATTTGGATTTCCCATTTATTTTTCGTATATTTACATAATATGAATACAATACAACAAATTTGCATATACCTAGCAATAGGATTCTTTTGGGCAGGTGTAATAGAACATATAAGTACGAAATGGAATGTAGGTGGAGAATGGAGTAATGGAGAACGAATAGTTCAAGCTACTTTATGGCCAATATTTTTTTTGAAATTCGTAGTTTCTTTTTGGATTTCATTTTTTGGTAACAACGATGACACTAATAATTATTAAGACTCAATGAAGAAATGTAACGTATGTAACAAACAAAAACCTAACCTATGGTTTAAACAAAACAAAAAAACTTGTAGAGGGTGTGAGAGAACGTTCAGCAACTGGTTAATAAGATTACTAGTTATAGAGAGAAGATTAACACCTCAAGAAAGATTAGGTAATAGACTAGGGTATATGGGAAGTGCGTTTATAATGATGTCTCCTTACTTACTACCGTATGATAACATAGGAGTGTACACTTATTTAATCGGTGCAATATTATCCCTACCTCAAGTTTGGTTAGCAAAACAATGGAACCTTGTAATAATTAATTTCAATTTATTAATAGGTTACGGATTGTATCTATATAACGTATGATATTTATATACAAGAGATTTAAAACAAAAGATTACAACCTCGAATAACATTCATTCAAAGGTAATAAAAATTTTTTCGGTAAATCTAATGTATCAAATACTAATAACACTATAACAATTAAGAACGGAAATCATTAATAACTAACAACTCAGTATAACAAAGGATATAACACTACTATGGCAGATAACTTTAATTGGGATGATTATTTACCTAACGATGATGAGGACGATAACAACGAAGATGATATCTTTGGAACTACACCCGAACCATGGATAGATAGACAAAAGGAAAGAGAAAAGGCTTTGCTATTCTCAGAACTCAAATCAGGTATACCTATACCCTTATCCCCTAAAGACTGGGATGAGCTGTGGGAACTAACTACTACGGATATGAATACAATGACCCAGATGTGGATTAGACACTTTATGCGTGAATCCGATTCTAATAGAGGAAAGTGGAATATAATCACAACTTATCGCAATGAGTGGTTAATCCAACTTCTTCACCATAACGAAGAACAAGAAGAGTATGAATTGTGTTCTCTTATTAATGAATTGTTGATATGGTCTAATAACCAACACACCTGGAAACAAATATCTGATGCGATGATAGAAAAATAGGGGATGCGTAATATTTATAATACTATCAATAAAAAAGAGGAACAAATTTTCCGACTAAAAAAATTTAAAAAATCGACACGATTTTAGTTTTATATGAATGAAGTTGAAAAAAGGATAAAACACCAAATAGATAACAATACTGGCCAAGTTGATTTAAAGATTGATTTGGTTAAGTATATGCAACAAACTGAACGTGCCAAGGCAGCCGAACTAACCGAGAAAGAAAAGGGTGAAGAATTCAAACACCAATTCCGATACGAGATAATCGGTGAACAAGATGCACTTCTAATGCAAGTTCCAAATATAAACGAATCGGGTTATTACGCGGGTGTGGTTGCCTTAAAATCATATGTAGATAAGTTCCACTCGGATTTGAACGTTGAGATTATCGACCCCATTATAGATTACTTTTATTTAAACCCACCTAACAAAGATGGCGATTTCTTTCAAATGTTTAACACATACGCAAGACAAGGTGAGTGGGAAGAACTTTTAAAGTTTCAAGAGATACACGATATGTGTGAAGGATTCATTTTTAAATACATAGATAAGTGTAATCCTGGCTTCTTTGGTTTTAGTATTATAGATGGTAATGTAGATGCATCTTTAACAATAGCAAGTTTAATAAAAAAGAGATACCCTCATATTAAAATATTAATGGGAGGTAATGGAATCGAGGTTTTAGATTTCGGTATGTTACCTAATGCAAAATATACTACTATAAATTATGATTTTGTAGATGTATTTTCAAGAGGTGATGGTGAAGCAACATTTGTAGAGATTCTTAAATGTGATATGAGTGATGAATCTCTTTCAAAAATTAAAGGAATTGTTTGGAGAAAATCAACTGGTGAACATATAGATACTCCAATGGAATTAACTCATAATCCATCAAGAGAAAATATAGATATGAACTCACTCCCAATGCCAGATTATTCATCATTGGAAGAAAACTATTATTATCACTCTACATACCAATATTCAGTTCCATTGGTTTTAAGTAGAGGTTGTCCATATCGTTGTACCTTTTGTTCGGTACCCGAATTTATACCCATATTCCGATACAGAACACATGAAAGTGTTATAGAAGAAATGGAGTATTGGATAAACAAAGGAAGAAAGGCTTTCTTCATGCACGATAGTATTATCAATGGTAATCCAAAATGGTTAATGACCTTTTGTGAAATGATAATTGAAAAGTGGGGAGAATACCAAATTGATTTCGGTGGTAATATGAGATTACAAAATGTAATGAGAAATTTAGATACTATGTGGTTATTTAGAAGAGCAGGATTATCTAAGATGATAACAGGTTTTGAATCTGCATCTGAACCAGTCTTAAAACATATGAAAAAATATACATCTATGGAAGGTGTACGAGAAATCTTTGATAATGTAAGAACAATAAACAAAGTACTACAAAAAGAAAGACCTCATGCACCAAAGATGCAATTTGCAATGCAACTTATTATTGGGTACTTAAATGAAACACGAGTAGATTTTCAACGAACAGTAGATTTTGTAAAAGAATATAACGATTGTATGTCAGAGATACTTACTTGTTCCGCATTTCTACTTCACACAACATTACAAGAAAAGTGGGTAAAGGAAGGAGAACCTCTTATTCAACATAGAAATTCTGTTATATTTGATACAATGTACAATACTACACAAGATAGATTAAATTGGTTAAATGAAATAGAACAAGTTTTTAAAGATTATAATCTACCATATTCAATATACAATCGAGGAATCTTTCATGAACTTATAAAAGAAAACGAAACTGAACAAGTTCATTACACATGGATTGATGGGGAATTGTTCTTTGGTCCCAATGGGGAAACTCCTCACATAAAACAAATCCAAGAAAAGCTTGGTATAGTAAAAAAACAATTATTTTAAATGGCAGAAAAATTCAATTGGTTATTTTTAGGTTACGCAGTAATATTAATAACTCTAGGTCAGGTAGGAGCTTACCTACAACACAATTATCAATTTTTAGATAAAAGATTTCCACCAGAGTGGTGGGGATGGTATGTTTGTGCAATACCAATTACATGGTTCTTTTTAAAAGGAACCTATTATGGTGTAACCGCATTTGATGGAGATTTGTGGCCGAATCGTTTTATAGGATTTGTTATAGGTATTGTATCATATAGTATCTTAACATCATATATGTTTAAACAAGATATTACTCCAAAAATATTTACACAAATAGTATTGTGTTTTGTAATACTAATGGTACAATTCCTATGGAAAGGCAAATAAATTTAGAAGAGTTATTTAAAACAAAAATTCACAATAAAAAGATTTTATTATTAGAACCTAATTGTGATTTACAAAACCCAAGTTTTTGTGGGTTAAACTTTTTCAAAACAACAGAATATGAAAGTCTATATAATTTAGATAATATTGAACGATTTGAAAATACACATTGGGATTATATAATAGGACATGTTTTCCACATCAGAAATTTTAGAAAGAGCGAAGTTAGTATATTTTCAAACCACAACATTACTTGTGATACTCTTGTATGTGATGAATTAGGTGAGGGATTTTCACTTAACGCAGATTGTAAAAGAATATTAGCTGAATTACAGTTAGATAAAATATTAAAAGTAAAAAAAGTAAAATGGTTAACACCTTTTTATGATTATTCTTCTATTCAACAACAATATCCTAATGTGGAGTTTTTTAGTGAAAAATTTTCTGGTCCACTATTATTCTGTGGAAAAAGCAATCGTATGATTCATGGAGACAGTGACGATGCATCTCGATATTCAAACAAATTAATATATGGATTATCTTGGAAACCTGAACTAAAAGAAAGATTGTTTTTATCATTAAATAATGAAACTCGTACACATAGAAGTTTACTAATACATTATTTAACCGAAGAAAACTTATTAGATAAAGGATATGTATCATATTTAAATCCACCACAAGATTTGAAATTAGAATACAAATCTAAAACTTATTTAGAAAAATTAAATGTACAAAAATTAGTATTACCATGGGAAGCTAATACGATAGCTAAAAACCGATTTGGTATCCAAACCATAGCAGCTGAAAAAACCTACATAGATGTTGTTACAGAATCAAGTACAGGTCTCTGGCCATTTAAAACAGAAAAATGTATGAAACCATTTTACAATTTACAATTCCCAATGATATTTGGTCACGAAGGGATTATACAAGATTTACGAGATGCTGGTTTTGATTTGTTTGATGATATAATAAATCACGAATATGATGATGGAAGTAATCAACCAGGATATGTCAATAGAACATCTAATGATATGAATTTAACAATCGATGGATATAATGATAATAAACGAATACCCTTTTTAGTCAATGAATTAAAACGATTATCAACTTTAGACATTAAATCATTATATAAAGATAATAAAGATAGATTTATAAAAAACCAAAAACTTGTTTGGGATTTAACCATAAAAAATAATAAAATATTATATAAACTAGGAAACTTTGTTTTTGGTAATGATATCGAATATTTTGATACACCTACTGAGGAATTAAAAAAAGTTTATTTATGATAAAAGAAGAATATCCTCCTGGTCATTTCTATTCAGTCTTACCAGATATAGAGAATGAAAATCTGATTTGGGAACCTAAATATTTAGGACTTGATTATAATGATGCGAATCATATAAACATATTAAATGAAATCGAACAATACTTAACTAAATTTGATGAGGTGTTTGATGTTGGAGATGATGTGGAAGAGTTAAAATTACAACACAAGTATAGTTTAAATAATAATGCATTCACATCATTAGATGCCAGAATATTACACTACTACTTACAAAAAAATAAACCTAAAAAATATATAGAAATAGGTTCAGGTATGTCAACTTTATTAGTCCTTAATACAAAAGAAATGTTTAATTTGGACTTAGAGATAATTTGTATTGAACCACACCCATCTCCTCATCTTTTATCATTACATAAACAAGGTAAAATTAATTTAATTATTAAAAAAATACAAGACGTTGGTTTATATATATTTAAATCGTTAAATGAAAATGATATTTTGTTTATAGATTCATCGCATGTAGTAAAAATAAATAGTGATGTATTATATGTATTTAAAAATGTACTACCAATATTAAAATCTGATGTAAGAGTTCATTTCCATGATATATTTTTACCTTATGAGTATCCACCAAAATGGTTACACAAGGGTCGGTTTTGGAATGAACAATATTTTTTATTTGTATTCTTACAATTTAATCAAAAATTTAAAATTGAGTTTGGTTCTATGTATGCAAGATTTAAATGTAGAAAAATGTTAACCAAATTACAGATAAACACATATGAACAGAAAGAACTATCAGGTGGGTCTATTTGGTTAAACGTAAACAAAGTAGAATCTAAAAACTTAAACTTAATATAATCAAACAATGAATGAATTAGATTTACATGGATTTACACACGATGAAGCGGTAGATGTTGCTGAAGATTTCGTATTAATGGAATCACACGATTCTATGTTTCAATGTAAAATCATAGTAGGTAATTCTTCAATGATGACAAATCGGGTTACCAAAATGTTAAAAGAACATGGGTTTAAATATTATATTCCATCTTGGAATGTAGGAGAAATAATAATTTCAAATTAATTAGGATATTACAAATATTTTTCGTATATTTGTAGTACAAATAAAATAAATGAGAAAATTAACATACAAAATAACAGAACTATCTAATACTTATGGATTAGAGTTTATTACTGATAGAAGTGATAAATGGACTAAAGAACAGTACACAAGAAATAGAAACCCATTAACAATGGAATTAATTAGTAATGAAACCACAGAAGAAAAAGAACCAATATCAAGAGAAGTTAAGTTGGGATGATATGTCATATGGTGAGGCTTCTCATCATATCGGTAAAAAAACAACTGAGAAGGTTCACAAATCTCAAAAACAATATTCAAGAAAACCCAAACACAGAAATAAATTTACAGATGATGAATAAAAGAGAACTATTAATTATTGGATTTATTGTTATGGCAATAATAGTGAGAGTATTACCACATCCACCTAATGTTACACCAATACTTGCAATCGCTTTATTTGGTGGAACTACATTTAAA